>Ga0073928_10003046_pt1 | contig 27184 bp, 22 predicted proteins | sample PaiPotPPA55metaG_FD_76969 | JGI IMG/M metagenome (GOLD analysis project Ga0073928, IMG submission 76969) | Iron sulfur acid spring bacterial and archeal communities from Banff, Canada, to study Microbial Dark Matter (Phase II) - Paint Pots PPA... ...
AGTAGCGCCGGCACCGCCAGATGCAATTCGGTGACTTGCATTTCGACCGTGCCGTTTTCGGAGCGAACATCGCGGACACCTTCGATGCGGCGCAGCGCGGGGACGTCGAGAGCGTGCGAATTGGTGCCGGCGGAGAAGGCGACCATGTGCTCCGCACACGTGGAGGCGATCAATTCGCGGGGACTGCCGAGGGCGATTTGTTTGCCGTTATCCATGATGGCGACGCGCTCGCAGAGGCGCTCGGCTTCGTCCATGTAGTGCGTGGTGAGAAGAATGGTGCGGCCAGAGGACTTGAATTGTTCGATCAAATCCCAAAGCTGGCGGCGGGCTTGCGGGTCGAGGCCAGTGGTGGGCTCATCGAGAAAAAGAAAATCAGGATCGCCGACCAGCGCGCACGCAAGTGCGAGACGCTGTTTTTGGCCGCCGGAAAGATTGCCTACACGGGAGTTCTTTTTTTCGTCGAGCTGCACGAGCGCGATGGCTTCGGCCGCGCCAGGCCCTTGCTCAAAAAAGCTGCGGAACAGGCGAAGAGTCTCAAAGACAGTCAATTTTTCGGAGAGCTGCGTATCCTGCAATTGAATGCCGAGCCGCTGCCGCAGCTGCTTCGCATCGGAGTTCCAATGCATGCCGAGCAATTCCACTTCGCCGGAATCCGGGGCGGTCAAGCCTTCGCAGATTTCTACCGTGGTCGTTTTTCCCGCGCCATTGGGGCCGAGAAGGCCAAAGCACTCGCCCGCGCGCACTTCGAGGTCGAGGCCGTTGACGGCGACCACGTCCTGGTAGGCCTTGCGAAGACCGCTGACGCGAAGAGCTGCGCTGAGAGCAGGGTCGGGCATGAAGCCAGTATCGCGTCCGAGGTCCTGATGTTCAAGAGGCGATTGTGATGGGACAACGTTCGAATCGGGCTTCAATGACGGAGTGCTTGGAGTGCCAAAGAGGGGCACAGCGTGCTGTGCTCCTACGAAGAAAAACCGAGAACCAGGGTTGTTAGTAGATGTCGTACTGCTCCCAGTGGAGGGTGGCGTCGGATTGGATGATGATGTGTTTGTGGGCGGTTTGTTCGAGCTCGTCCATTAGCATGGACTCGCGAGTTTTCAGGGCTTTGGCGATTTCGGGATGCACGCGCAACGTAAGATTCGGTCCTTCGTGATCGGCTGTGGCCATTTTGCGGGCTTCGGCTTGGATTTCGTAGCAGAGCGTGGGAATGGATTTGACCATGCCTGAGCCGGTGCAATAGGGGCACGGCTGGCAGAGGACGCGTTCGAGAGCTTGCTTGGTACGTTTGCGCGTGATACAGACGAGGCCGAACTCGTTAAAAGATAGGGCCTTCGATGGGGCTTTGTCTTGTTCGAGAGCCATTTGCAGGGCGCTTAGAACCTTTTCGCGGTTGCGGCGCTCTTCCATGTCGATGAAGTCGACGACGATGATGCCGCCGAGATCGCGAAGACGGATTTGGCGGACGATTTCCTTAACGGCTTCGATGTTGGTTTTGACGATGGTATCTTCGAGGCGCGTGGAGCCTTTGCCGACGAATTTGCCGGTGTTCACGTCGATGGCGACGAGGGCTTCGGTGTGGTTGATGACGATGTACCCGCCGGATTTTAGCCAGACTTTGGCGCGGAGAGCTTTGTCGAGTTCGTGCTGGATGCCGAACTCTTCGAAGATCGGCGTTTCCTTGGTGTAGAGCTTGACCTTGTTGACGAGCTTGGGTTGGAAGCGGCTGACGAATTCGACGATCTTGCCGTACTCCTCTTCGTTGTCGATCCAGATACCGGTGAAATCATCGCTGACGTAGTCGCGGAGAATGCGCTCGACCAGGTTGAGGTCGCGATGGAGCAATGCTGGAGATTTGCGCTGCTCGCTGCGCTCCTTGATTTCGTTCCAGGACTTGCCGAGGAATTCGATATCGGTGCGGATTTCGTCGTCGGTGGCGCCCCCAGCGGCGGTTCGAACGATGAAGCCGCCGGGATAGCTGTTGCCGGCTTCGCTTACCAAGCGACGCAGACGCGAACGGTTATCGGCGGAGATGATTTTGCGCGAGACGCCGGTGTGATGAACCGTCGGCATATAGACCAGAAAGCGGCCGGGGAGAGCGACGTGGCTGGTGATGCGCGCGCCTTTTTTGCCGAGAGGTTCCTTGGCGATTTGGACGACGACGTCCTGACCAGCTTTCAGCATTTCGGAGATGAGCTGCGGACGGCGCGGCGGACCAGAATGGCTGCGGTGTCCGCGATCGTGCCTCGGACCACCGGGACCGCTCGGACGACGTTCGAATCGCGGGCCGGAAGGACGGCCGCGATCCGGACCACGATCTGGGCCTCGATCTGGACCACGATCGGGACGGCCGCCACGGCTGTCCGGGCGACCACCACGGCCACGATCACGTCCGCCACTGCCGCTACGCTGAGGCCGCTGGAAACGCGCGCGGGGATTGCCGCCGATGCGGGCGGAATCGCGCGGGAAATCTTCGCGAGGAGCTGAGGCGCCGCCGATGCGCGGGGCGCGAGTTTCTCCTGGAAGCAGAATGACATCGTCTTCGATCACAGCGGGACCTGAGGCGATTTCGCCTGGGTGCGCTTCGATCACTTCAGCTTCGGCATGTTCGAGTTCGGCGTGTTCGTGCTCGACGGGTTCGTGCGCGATGCGTCCGGGATCACCCAGAGCAGCAGCGTGTTCGGCGCTTTCATGCGCGGCATTGGCAGCGAATTCGGCGCGGTCGGCGGCGCGATGCTCTTCAACTTCTTCGGTTTCATCCTCGGAGAGTTCGGATTCCGCAGCAGCCTGATCTTCGGCGGCGTCCAGGTGCGCTTCTTCCTGTCGTTCTTCTTCTTCAGCTTCTTCGTCATCTGCGAGTTCGGTTTCGCCAGCGGTGTGAATTTCCGCGGCCTCGTCATCTTCTTCGAATTCGGCGCCGCCTACGATGGCACTGGTCTTGACGTGATCGGAGGTTTCTTCGTGTTTTGCTTCGGCCAGCTCCAGAGAGAGGGACGCGGTCTGCTGTTCGCTTAACTCGACGTCGTTGCGCGCGGGGACGGACTCTGAAGCAGATGTTGCGGGCAACTCGAGCGGAGAAGCTTCGTGCCGCGGCGGATTCGCACCATGCGCCGAAAGCGAAGAGTCTTCGGCAACGCCGATATTTTCGTCGGCAGAGACGGGGGCAGCTTCTGATTCCGAACCTGTGTCGGCAAGAAGCCAGCGGGGAAGTCCACCGGAGAAACGGCGGGGAACATTGCTTCCAGCTGGGCCGCCGGCAGGTCCTGTCGCAGGAACGGGAGAGTTCAGGTTTCCGGACGGGCGAGAAATTGTTTCTTCGATTTCAGGTTGCGGCTCGTGAGACTCCGGCTCGACGACAGGCGGAACAGGCGCAGCGATGGGTTTACCACGATACTTGGCTAGTGACTCGCCGGGCAGAACGATCGGTTCTTCCGCGGCGCCGACGGGAGCGGATGAGCCGGTCTGGTGCGAAGTTTCCGGAGGGCGATGGTCAAAGCCGCGCTGCGCGGGACCACGAGGTTCGAAACCACGCGGCTGGCCGCCGCGATTTTCCGGGCCGCGCTGATCGCGACCGCGGTTATCGTAACCGCGCGAATCGTTGCCGCGAGATTCGCCGCCCTGCGGTGAAGCATATTTGGACGGAGGTAGGTTGCGCCCACCCACGCTTGGACCTTGACCTTGAGGGCGTCCACCGCGATGGCGTCCACCACGGCGGCCCCAGCGTCCGCCGCGGCCACGGTCACCGCCACGGTCGCCGCCACGATCGCCGCCACCGCTGGAGCGTGACGGATAGTTCTGAGTGGGATTGTAATGGGGCGAAAAATTCTGGGGCGCGGAGGCGTTCGAATCCGGTTGGCGCTCCTCGGTGTGATGAGCGTCGTCGTGCACTTCGGCCGCGTGGGCCCCGAGAGTTTCGTCGGCAGCGGCTTGGTCTTCTACGACGCCGGGTTGCTCGTCGTGCGAGAGGGAATCGTGGTGAGACGATTCGTCATGTGACGCCTCGGGGTGAAATGATTCGTGCGCGGCTTCTTCGCCGCGAACTTCGTGCGCGTGATCTTCTTCATGCTCATGCAAGGAAGCGGCGTGGGCCAGCGTTTCGCCGGGAAGCAGTTCGACGACGTTCGATGCCGCGGGCGAGTACGCCGGCGCAGCGGCAGGCAGATCCGTGTGCGGATGCCCATGATCGTAATCTTCGAGATTTTCGAAAACGTCGCTGACGTAAAGGAAAGCATCGCCATCGAGGCCGATATCCACGAAAGCGGACTGCATGCCGGGGAGGACGCGGGTGACTCTGCCTTTGTAAATGCTGCCGACGAGGGCGAACTCTTTTTCGCGCTCGATGTAAATTTCGACTAACTGACCTTCTTCAAGAATCGCGACCCGCCGTTCGTGGGAGGCCGCGGAGATAACCAATTCTTTTGACATGAAAACTCCTGACTGTTGGTGACGCCGGCTGAGCCGGGAGTCACGTTTCTGTACGGCCGCAAAGGGCCGACAGGACGCATCGCCGCGAGCTTATGCCCGTCGGGGGTCCAGTAAATCGGGGCCGGCCCGGTTTGCACCGGGACACACGCTGGCCACACTGATATCGAGATGGCTTTACGTTCGAAGCCGGAGGGAAAGTTCCTCTTGCTTACGAGGCTGGTCCGTTGCCGGAGAGCTTCCGGGCCAACGGCGGACGATGCTGTCCTCACTCTAAGATCCTTGTTCCTATGGTCCCAAGAAAACCGGGGCCACCATTACTTATCCGGCGGGATTTGCCTGAGCAAACACCCTGCACGGGACTGACGGCGGGTTCAGTTAACGAAGCGGCGAAGCCGAACATTCATAACCAGACCAATCGCCAGGAAAACAAACAACGTAGCGGAGCCCCCGTAACTCATGAGAGGAAGCGGAATTCCGGTCACGGGCATAGCACCGATGACCATCGCCACGTTTACTAAAACATGAAAACCAAGCGCTGCTGCGACGCCCATTACAAGAAACATTCCGGCGCGGTCTTTTGCGCGCTGAGCATTCTGTACTAAGCGTAACAGAAGAGCCATGTACAGCCCAAGAGCAAGAAGCACGCCTTTGAAGCCCTGCTCTTCAGCCCAGGCCGACATGATGAAATCGGAATATCGGACGGGGATGTAGCCCAGTTGATTCTGCGTGCCGTTGCCAAACCCTTTGCCCCAGAAGCCGCCGGAGCCGACGGCGATCTTTGATTGAAGAACTTGATAGCCGGAGCCCTTGGCATCCTCTTCGGGGTGCATGAAAGATGTGACTCGTTCCCTCTGATACGGCTTCATGACGCGCCACGCAACGGGGAGCATCAAGAGCCCAATGATCGCAATCGCCGCGGCATGTTTCCACTGCAACCCCGCAAGAAATGCGCCCACGACCAGCAAGGGCACCAGTACAAGCGCCGTGCCCAGATCGGGTTGCTTGAGAATCAAAGCCAGCGGCAACCCCACGATGAGCCCTGCCTTGATCAAATCCTGAAGAGAAAGCTCATCGGTGCGCACTTCCGCAAAGAAGCGCGCTATGACGATGATTATAATCAATTTGACCAATTCCGACACCTGAAGAAATTCGCCCAGGATGGGAATCCAGCGTTTGGCGCCGAAGCGGGTGTGGCCAAAGGCCAGAACGGCGATGAGGGCGGCTATGCCGATGAGATAGAGGATTGGAGCTTGGTCCAGGATCATGTGATAGTCGAGGCGAGAGAGTGCGAACATCAGAACAAAGCCGACGGCTAGCCAGCGGAGTTGCTTGTTCTGCATGCCGGCGAGGGAACTGCCGTGCGTGGCAGAATAAATCTCGATAACGCCGAGCGCGCAGATGGTGGCGAGGATGGCTAGCAGCCACCAGTCGTAATCGCGGGTTCCGGGTGCGTCATTCATAAGAAGTTAACAGTCGACAGTTGAAAGTTAAAGGTAAAGGCCGAAAATCGAAAAACGAAATTCGAAAAATCACAAACCATGAGCTAAGAACTCCTTCAACTTCGTAAGCCTTTGCACTGTCCACAAAATCGGGTACGAGCTAAGCTCCAATTTAGCGCTCCGGGTCGACGCTTGCTGCCTGCGCCGGAACCACAGCGGACTTGACGACCGGTCGCGGTCGAATCGTCGCCGCCGCAGCCGCGCCAGGGCCTAAATCATACCGTCTGTCGTCGGCGGTGAGTTGGCCTTGTGTCTTCCTTGCCTTCTTTTCGTAATAGGCTTTGATGATGTCGCGCGCGACGGGTCCGGAGGCTTCGCCTCCGTGTTGGCCGCTTTCCTGGACGAGAACCGAGACGACAATTTCGGGATTGCGGCGCGGCGCATAACCGACAAACCACGCATTGTCCTCAAACTTCTTTTCTTTTCCCACGCGATCGCGTGTCCCGTAGCCGATGACTTGGGCGGTACCGGATTTTCCACTGAACTCAATTCCAGCGAGTTTCAATTGACCGCCAGTGCCGCCGGGTTCGTTGACGACGCCCCACATGGCGTCGGTGATCTTTTGGACCGTCGGTTCCGATATTGGAAACCGCTCTTCACCAATATTCTGGGCATCTTTCAACATGTGCGGCTGTTTGAAAACGCCGCCGGTGGCGATTCCGCCAATCAAGCGGGCCAGCTGCAGCGGTGTGGTCGTGACAGCGCCTTGACCGGTGGCCACGGAGATAACTTCACCCGCATACCATTTGCGATGAAAGACGCGCTCGACCCATTCCTGCGAAGGCATCAGACCGGGCTCCTCGGAAGGAAGATCGATGCCGGTTCTGTGCCCGATGCCAAGTTTTGTGCCGTAATAGGAAAGTCTGTCGATTCCGAGGCGCATACCTACGTTGTAGAAAAAGACGTCGCACGATTTCAGAATCGCTTCATGCAGGCTCAGTACGCCATGCGATTTTGCTCCGGTCTTCGCGTAGAAAACCCAGCAATGGTACTGGCGCCCGAAAAACGTTCCGTAACCTGGACAGAATGTCGTGAAACCTTCCTCGGGAACATGGTCCTCGAGCATCGCCGTCGCGGTCACGATCTTGAAAACGGAACCGGGAGCGAGTTGCGCTTGAATAGCGCGGTTCAAGAGAGGATGCAGAGGGTCATCGTTGAGACTCTTCCATTCGTCGGCCGAAATACGCACGGCAAAATCATTTGGATCGGGCGTAGGGCGGCTGACCATGGCAAGGACTTCGCCTGTGCGCGGATCGAGAGCGACCACGGCGCCGGGGCGCATGCCGAGGGACTGCTCGGCGACTTGCTGAAGGTCGTAATCGATAGTGAGCTGAATCTGCTTGCCGGGGATTGGTTCCTGTTCGGTAAGGTGCCCAAGATCTTTGACTTCCTTGCCAACGCTGTTGACGACGACGCGGCGCATGCCGTCGGTGCCCGTCAGGATGTCGTTGTACTGGCGCTCGAGACCGGTTTTTCCGGCGACGTCGCCAGGGCGGAAACGGCCATTACTGGCTTCGATTTGCTGCTCGCTGACTTCGCCAACATACCCACTGGCGTGGGACATGAAGCCGCCCGGTAGATAGCGGCGGCGCTGGACCATGAGCATTTCCAGGAGAGGGATGTCGGAACGGGAACGGTGCGATTCGATGAAGGCGACGTCCGCGTTGGTGGCTTCCGGCTTGATAACGATGGGCTGGAATTTCGGAAGATTTTTGGTGCTCTCGAGTTGGTCCTTCATATCACTTAGAGGGATGCCGAGGCCATCGGCGATGGCGGGGAGGTTCTTGTCGATGAGGGCGGGATCGTCGCGGAGAAGGAGGATGCTGAAAGACGGGTAGTTGTCCACCAGGACGCGGCCATCGCGGTCCAGCATGCGGCCGCGCGGAGCGATGATAGGGATGGAACGAACGCGATTGCGCTCGGCCATTTGACCGTACTTATCGGAGTCCACGACCTGGAGTTTCCAGAAGCCGATGAGCAACAAACCGACCATGCCCACGATGACGTAGGAGGCGATGGCCAGTCTGGCCTGTGGCAGACGATTGTCGTTGCGAAACCAGTACGACACGAAAACCCCGCGCGCGAGTGTTTTTTTGTTGCGCTCGTCAAACGGACGGCGCTTTCCTCGGGGCGGTTCGCCGCCCGTCCCGCGAGAAGCCGGGACATGCTCGCGTCACGAAAAAATCTTCAGCGTGGGCTTCGAAATGTCCGTCGAAAAATTTCTTCGAAAGATAAAGATTCGAAAAATTTTCTCAGGACTCCCGAATCACTGCCGGACTTGTGCTGCATCCACACAGCAGAGTCAATTTAAACGTAGCACTTGGGCAAGGGGGCCGCAAGCCGTCCGGAAGGACAGTTGCTTGGGCAATACCCTCGCCGGTTCCACGCTTTCAGAATCAGCATCTCCAATCTCAACATCGGCTACCCCGTTTCCGCAGTCAAGAATTGCTTCCACTTTGATTCAGCCCACACCGAGGTGAACGAAAGCTGCCCGCAACACGATGCTCTTTAGGAACACGCGAGCTTAGCTCACCGACGCGACCGCAGGGTTTGGGCGAAAATGGATGCTAAGCCGCTTAATTCGTGCTGCGAGCTCTAGCGCCAACGGGCGGAAGCGGCTTTGAGCACGCGTTGGAGGTGACGGTTGGCAGATCGGAGATTGCTCGTGACCAGGGACAAGTCAGCCGAGGAGTTACCGGCTTCAAAGGGTAAAAACAGGAGGAGCGACCGTTATCCTGTAGTTGTTCCAGTCAAGGTGAAGTGGTTTGAGGCTAGCGGCGCAGGTGTCATCGAATTTGCTGAAGCCAAAGATGTCAACCAGCACGGCGGGCTCCTCGACATGAGAGGGCGCCCGGCCATTGGCAGCGTTATCGAGCTGACCAATCTTACGTCCACTAAAACAGCCTCTGCGCAAGTGATATCCCTGCGTCCCTCAAAAAAGAGCGAGGTGTTGAGAGTGGCCGTCGAGCTTCTTACTCCCAGCGAAACTTTTTGGGGCCCGACGTTCCGGTTGAAGATGGCGATCGACAACCTGCTGAAACTTGAGGAAGCCATCCGGTCGGGTGGAATGGATCCTCGCGTGCTTCGTGAGTTTCGCGACGCCGTCGATCATGTACGCAAGACCGCCTGGGCTCTTCAAGAACTGCAGGAGCGCCAGGCCCAACAACGGGATACCGCTACGGTGCGCTCCCTGCTGACCGAAGAGCGTGTGCGCCGTGGTACCCAGCTTAGCAGGGCGCTGGCCTTGGATTTGGACTCCCATGAGGTGACCGACGGAACCACCGGGGCTGCGGATCTTTTTCGAGCCATCGAAGGCCTCCATCAGCGCTTGCAAGGATTGTTTAAGATCCGTGAATCTCGGTAGCGGTCCCAGCCAGGAATTTCTCAGAAAACAGGAAGAGAAGCTTTTGTCACCTCCCGTTGGCACTCTTGATTATTCAGATTTTCGGAAACAGACCCACGAGGCAGGTGTCCCTAAGCTTGCTCACCGGATGGGGCACGCGTTATCGTAATCTGACTGTTCTCATGCAAAGCGACGCCTCCTTGCCCCTGCGTTTGGCCCTTGTCGGTATGTCCGGTGCTGGAAAAACATTTTGGACAAAGAAACTAGCCGCTGAGGGATGGACGGCCATTTCTTGCGACGACCGCATCGAAGAGAAACTGGCTTCGCGGCTGTCTGCAGGGGGGTACGCCGGGATCAACGGGGTGGCGGCGTGGATGGGCTGGCCGGATGACGCGAAATATTCGGAGCGCGAGGCGCAGTACCTCGAGGAAGAGATTCACACGCTGGGCGAGGTGCTGACGTCTCTCGATCAGCAGCCGGAAAAACCGCTGGTGCTGGACACCACGGGCAGCGTGATTTACACGGGGAATAATTTGTTGATGCGATTGCGGCGGCGGATGACGATCGTGTATCTCGCCGCGCCGGCGGAAGAACAGAAGCTTCTCATCGAACGCTACTTAAGCGACCCTAAACCGGTTTTGTGGCGCGGCGCTTTCCAGTCAAAACGCGGCGAATCTGCGCGAGAGACTGTGGCGCGGTGTTATCCCATGCTGATCGGCGCGCGGCGGCAGAGTTATGAAACCTTGGCGCATTGCACGCTGCGGGTGGCCGAGCTGCGCGATCCTGCCTTCGATGTGGCAGCGTTTCTTTCGAAAATTCGCGGCCAGCTTGAGCGCGGCCGATGAGATACAGGAGCACAGGGCGCAAGGCGGCGCTGACTTCGCTGCGCGGCGCAGTGCTGCGCGGACTGGCGCCGGATGGCGGGCTCTATATGCCGGTGGAGATTGCACGGCGCTCACCGCAGGAACTCGAAGAGTTTCGCCGCCTGCCGTTCACGGAAGTTTGTTTTCGTGTGGTGCGGCCTTTCGCGCCTCCGGATGTGCCGGAAGAAGTGCTGTGGCAAATCGTTGCGGAGGCCATCAATTTTCCAGTGAAGCTGGTGTCGCTCTCGCCCGGTTTGCACATCCTCGAGTTATTTCACGGTCCCACTTTGGCGTTTAAGGATTTTGGCGCGCGATTCATGGCGCGGCTGATGGGCTACTTCGTTCGCGGAGAAACGCGGCAGTTGACCGTGCTCGTGGCGACCTCCGGCGATACGGGAAGCGCGGTTGCGCATGGCTTCCTCGGCGTGCCAGGCATTCGGGTGGTGATTCTTTATCCTTCGAAGCGCATCAGCGAAGCTCAAGAGAAGCAGTTCACGACGCTGGGCGAAAACATCACGGCGCTCGAAGTTGCGGGCAGCTTCGACGATTGCCAGCGGCTTGTGAAGCAGGCATTTACGGATGTCGAGCTGAACAAGCGAGCGTTTCTGACGTCCGCGAACTCGATCAATATCGGGCGGCTGCTGCCGCAGATGTTTTATCACGTGGCTGCCTACCGGCAGTTGCCGGTGGCATCGGTGCCGCTGGTTGTTTCGGTGCCTAGCGGGAATTTTGGCAATTTGACGGCCGGACTCTTTGCCAAGCGCATCGGCTTGCCGGTGGCCATGTACATAGCCTCCACCAACGCCAATGATGTAGTGCCCGAGTATTTACGGTCCGGAGAATTCCATCCGCGCCCGGCGACGCAAACGTTTTCGAACGCCATGGACGTCGGGAACCCGAATAATTTTCCGCGCTTGCTGGATTTGTGCCACGACCGCATCGAATATGTGAGGCGAGAAATCTGGGGTCACGCCGCGACGGACGACGAGACGCTGCAGGAGATGAAGTCTCTCCACGAGCGCTTCGGCTATATCGCCGATCCGCACACCGCCGTCGGCGTGCTTGGCTGGGAAGCTTACAAGCACGAGCATTCCGATCCCGCCCAAGGATTGGTGCTGGCCACAGCCCATCCAGCAAAATTTGCCGATGTTGTGAAGCGCGCCATCGGCACCGCGCCGCCGCTACCGGATCGCCTCGCCGCTTACTTGAAGCGCGATAAATTGTCCCTGCCGATGTCCAGTGCTTACGACGACTTCAAACAATTTCTTTTGTCACATTGAGATGGCTGACCGTTGGTCTAGTAGTCGATTGGTTCGTGGCGATATGCGCCCTTGCTCCAAAAAAAGACTTCCACGCCATACGCATCTTCGCCGGATTCGACGGCCAAAATGCCGTCCTTTGCTCGCACGCTTAATTTTCTAATCGACTCTTTACTAAATACTTTTGCAAAAGTGATGGTGTGGATGAAGTCATTGGCCGCTCCTCCTTTGTCCCACTCATCGATCGTACTTAATTTAGCGCCCGGATGACTGGAATTCGGTGAGAACACCAGTATTGTGTATGCGGAATCAGGATTTTCCTTCGGAACCAATAGAACTGCGTATGACGATTGGCCGGGGATCTCAAATTGCCCGACAGCAATGCCCGGACACGCCTGTGGTTTTTCGGCCTGCCAACGCTCTCTTGCGCGCGCGGTTAGATTGGAGACCTCTTGGATTTTCCGCGAAGAAAAACTGGTTTCCAATTCGCGCCGAAACTCACTAGGCAGCGAATTACTTGAACACGAAGGTAGTTGGCTTGCGGATTTGGATTGAGACGTCATGGCAGTTCTACCTAGCAAGGCAGTTGCACACAATCCTGCTAAGGCTAGTGAGCTGATTTTTGTAGCGACCAATCGATCTTTCATTTGTCTCGCTCACCTTCACCGTTAAAGGTTGATCAGGAGGGTCTGCGGAGGCGGTCGAGGAGCATGAAGAGAAACACGGCGACGACGGCGTTGACGAGCGCGGCGACGCCGAGATGCATGGTGAACCACGGCTCGGGCTGAGAAAGGAGCAGCCGGCGCGTCAAAGCAATGACGCCCTGATGAACGGCAAAAAATGCAATCGTCAGGGCAAAACGCGCCGCGGGATGTTCCGTATCAAGGCGTGCACCGATCGAGGAAGCCAGATAACCGATTACGGTTTTCGCGATGCCGTAGAGTCCCAGCGGAACGGTGGGCCCGCTGAGGCTGTCCTGCAAAATGCCGATCACCATGCCCAGAAGTAGTCCGGTCGAAGGATTTCGCCGGCTCAGTCCGAAATAGATGGTGATGAGCAACGGAAGATCCAGAATCGCGGCTTTCGAGAAATAAATGGGCAGAAAAGCCTGCAACACGAGTGCAAAGGCGGTGGCCAGAAGAATCGCGCCCCCACGGAACTTGTGCACCTCAATGTGCAGCTCGCTGCCGCGAATATCGTAGCTGTCGTTCATGGTTTCTCGTGCGAAGCCGGACTGGTTGCAGCGGCGGAAGGTCCCCCTGCGGGGGGCGTTGCCGAACTCGGCTCGGCGGAATCTTTTTTCATCTCCAGCGGCTTCATCGTCAGGAGCACGAACACCTCTTCAAGGCGCTCAAGACTCGCGGCCGGCCGCACGCGAATCTGCTTGAACGTACTGCCCGCCTTGATGTCCGCAATCGTTCCCACGGGCAAGTCGCGCGGAAAAATGCGATCCATGCCGCTGGTGACGATGCGGTCCCCGGGATTCACACTGTTGTCTTCGTTGGAGATGTATTTCATGACCAGCAGCGGCTCACCCGTGCCGCCAACGGGTTTCTGGACGCGCGAATCCACCAGCATTGCGCCCACGCCACTGTCTTTGTCCGTCAGCAGCAGAACTTGCGCGGTGTCCTTGTAGGACTCGATGACCTTGCCGACGACGCCGTCGGGCGTGATGACGCCCATGTTGCGGCGGATGCCGTCGCGCTCGCCGCGGTCCAGGTAGATGGTTTGGCTGGCGGAGTCCGCGCTTCCGCCGATCACTCGAGCGGCGACCATGGGAACGTCCACATTCGTTTGGCGGAACTTTAGCAGCGCGGCCAGGCGGTCGGCTTCGCCCGCTTTGCTTTGGAGTTGTGTGATTTGCAGCTTCAGCGCGCCGTTTTCACGCTTCAATTCTTCGTTTTCGCGAGACGTGTTTTGCAGCGCGAAATAGTGGTTCCAGGTGTCGCGAATGTGGCTGATGCCATGAGCGCCCGCGCGTTCGAACGGCGAGACCGCCCCGACCGTCCACACGCGAATCAAACGGCCCTGCGAGTCGCGCTTGATTTGCACGGCCAGCAGCAATATCTGCAGGAGCACGACGCCTCCGAGCAGGAAGAGCGATTTATGACGAGAGGGGATGCCAACCATGGAGTCCAGTAGCACAGACCTTGAACTGTGCGGTTCAAAATTTCTGCGATTGCATCAAATCCGAAAAATCCGTTAGTCGATGCAAACCTGCCGCAGCAACTTAAAATCACTCAACATTTTGCCGGTGCCTAATACCACGGAGGCCAGCGGATCATCGGCGATGGAAACCGGCAGACCGGTTTCTTCCCGGATGCGCTTGTCGAGATTCTTCAGCAACGCGCCGCCGCCGGTCAGCACGATGCCGCGGTCGCTGATATCGGCGGAAAGTTCAGGAGGCGTACGCTCCAAGGCCACGCGCACGGCATTCAGAATGGTCGCCACGCATTCGCTCAAGGCTTCGCGAATTTCACTGTCGTCGATGGTGACCGTCCGCGGGACGCCTTCGATTAGGTTGCGGCCCTTCACTTCCATGGTCAGCGGCTTTTCCAGCGGATAGGCTGAGCCGATTTCCATTTTGATCTGTTCCGCGGTGCGCTCGCCAACGAGCAGGTTGTATTTGCGCTTCAAGTACTGCATCACCGCTTCGTCCATCTCGTTGCCCGCTACGCGCACTGACCGCGAGTAAACGATGCCGCTCATCGAAATGACTGCAATGTCCGTCGTCCCGCCGCCGATATCCACGACCATGTTGCCGGAAGGCTCTTCAATCGGCAGACCAGCTCCGATAGCCGCAGCCATTGCTTGCTCCACAAGATAGACTTCGCTGGCACGCGCGCGATACGCGGAGTCCTGCACCGCACGCTTTTCCACCGGCGTGATTTCGCTGGGCACTCCGATGACGATCCGCGGATGCACCAGGACGCGACGGTTGTGCGCCTTCTGAATAAAATACGTCAGCATTTTTTCGGTGACTTTGAAGTCGGCGATGACGCCGTCCTTCATCGGCTTGATAGCCACAACGTTTCCCGGAGTGCGCCCCAGCATTTCCTTGGCTTCGCGGCCGACGGCCACGACTTCGCCGGTGGACTTGTTGATCGCCACGATCGAGGGTTCGTTCACCACAATGCCCTTGCCGGCCGAGAACACCAGCGTGTTCGCAGTTCCTAGATCGATGGCGAGGTCGGAAGAAAACAAACTAAACACCGACCTCAGGTTGTAACCGTTCTTATTCATCCCCCCGCCCCCCGCGGAGAAATCCTCTCCGCCGTCCAGCCGACAACGAACTGCATAGTTGCCTCACGGTCCATTGGGACCGCCCTGCAGCCAACTACACCATTGTCTCTGGACTTGGCGACCGGCGCAAAGTCGCGCCCGCGTCTTTTTTCTTGCGCGATCGAAAAACGATCATCGTTCGAAACTTTTACTTTGGCACAACGATCGTCACCTTCTGCTGCGCCGTGCCTCCGCGGCGGTTCTCCCCAATGATGACGATGGTGTGCTGCCCCGGTTCGAGCGGCTCTGTAAAGTGCCGGAAGGTTCCGTCCGCCGCGATAATCGGCACCGGCTGGCCGTTCACGATGAGCGCCGCCCCGGGTTCCGTCTTGCCGATAATTTCCGCCACCCGGCCATGAATCTGCGTGCCGGTAATCTCGAGAAGCATCTCCTGGGTTTTTCCTTGCGCGACCAGCGTAAACCGGAACGTTTCGCTCACCTCGCTTGTTTCCTTCTTGGCATTCGTCGCTGTCACGTTCCAGAAGTAGTCGCCGCCATCAAGACCCGAGATATCCACGCCAGTTCCCGTGACTCCGGAAGCTTCCTTCACCGTTCTCGTGAACATCGCCGTTGTGCTGATCCGCACGGTGTAGGAAACCGCCTGTGGCACCGGTTTCCATTCAAAATGAATCGAGGCTGCCTTTGGATTTTCTACTATCAATGGCTCGAAGTTGCGTGGCGAGCTTAGGTCAGGAGGACCAAGCACGTCTGACTTCGTAATCGGGCCGCCCGTCGCGAAGCTCACCTTCTGAGAAGCTCCGATCTCCACTTTTTCCTGGCCACGCTGCACTTCCGCGCTTCCGCTGGAAACTACGATCTCGTTTTCCTTATGGTCCGGGTCCGCTTTCATGGCTGCGCTGCTGTTCGAATGCAGTTGCGCCACGGAGTCTTCCATGCTGACAGCAGCCTTCGAATCAGGCGACGAATAATTTGGCGTCTTAAGGTCCACTTGCCCGATGTTGATGCGCACTGCCGAACTGGAGGGCCGCTCGCGCCCCATCGAATTTTCTTCCACGGTGATGAATGTTCCGGACTTCACCGTGTACGTCGTATTGTCCGCAAAGGTGATGCGCGCCGCGCCGTCTGCCGAAGTCTGGATTTGATCGCCCTTGTCTAGCGTGGTGTGAAAATCCGCGTCCACCCACTGCACGGAATTGACTTTCTTCACCTGCACTTTGCCGTCGAGGTTGACGAACTTGGCTTGCGTCTGCGAGATCGGCAAGGCATCGCCGTCGCCGTTGCCAATCGATTTGTTAAACTTGTCGTACGCAGCCGTATACAAATTCGGGTTGATGAGGTAGATCGCCGCGAAAACGATCGCCGCAAGCAGCACGGCGTAAACGGCCACGGTTTTGTACGTCACCGTATGCCAATACACTTCCACGCGCTTTATCTTGGGGTGGTTCGGGTCGTTTGGTGTCTGTGTGCTCACGGGTCTTCGCGCAACAATGCTGCCAATCTTCGAATCTAGCACAGTAATTAGAACGTGGACGCCCGCTGCAGCTTGCGGTAGTTAAACAGCAAATAGCGGTTGCGCATACTAGCCGTTGGGACAGTCGGATTTGCCCGAATGGACAGTCTTGGTCTTTTTCAGCCCGCTTAGCACTTTTTCTTGTTTTCTAAGTTCGCTCTCAGGCGGATCGCGCGCGAAGGAACGCCAGCGTCAAGGGCCACGCCAGCAGCGCCGCCGCCGGACTGTAGCTGGCGCGCGCGTCGCAGAAGAAGGCGTGGTCGGCGTTTGAAATCTCGACATTCACAAAGTTCTTTCCCGCCGCTCGCAATGCGTCGCTCACTGCGCGCACCTGCTCCGGCGGAATGTGCTTGTCACGCCCGCCCCAGAAAAGCAACAAAGGTGCCTGAATCCCGCTCGCCCGGCCCAGCAGTCCTGGATTCGTCGCATTCGGCGCAATCCCGCCGCCATAGTAAGAAATTGCTCCGGCCAGGGGCAAAGTCAGCGCCGCAAGAAACGCCGCCCGTCCGCCCATGCAATAGCCAATGGCGAAAATCGGCAGGTCCGGCCCAATGCTTCCGCGCAGCCAGTCAAACGCAGCCCGGTGGTCCGCCGCCATCGACGCGTCGTTCAATGCTTTCATATGTGGCACCGCACTCGGAAAATCATCGTAGCGCCCGTCAAATCCCGCGCCGGTGCGATGAAAAAGCTCCGGCGCCACGGCCACGAATCCTTCCCGCGCAAAACGCCCGGCGATGTCTCGAATGTGCGCATTCACGCCGAACGCTTCCTGGAAAACGAGCAAGCCAGGGCGCGCGCTTTCTTCTTTTGGCCGCGCCACCCACGCCCGCATGGTGCTGCCGTCATTCACGCTCAGTTGCGCATACGCACTGCTGATTTCCATGTTCGCTCCTGTGCCGCAGGAAGTTTCTCTGCGGTATCCCGTTGCCGGTTTCTGCTCAATGCCGGATGAAGTAGCTAGGTTTGTCGAGACTCGCCGCCACGGCCACGTCAAAAAACCCGACCATCATCTCATCGTAAGTCTGCTCGCCCCAGCGCACGGCCGCCTCCGGGTCCGGGTTATGCGGATTGCCGCGCGAATTATCGTACCAGGCGACCGCCTGCAGCTCCGTCCCCGCTTTCAGCAAACGCGGTTCCGCGAGCCGGTAACTCATCTGCCAGTGAAAATGATAATGGACGTCCAGCAGCGGTTCCATTTCCGCGTCTGGCCGCGTGCTGGAATTCTTTTCTTTATGAATGATGTTGTACTGAAAGCGTTTGCCACGCAATGCATGTGCGGAAAAAAACTCAGCAGCGTCGCATCGTTCGGCAAAGTGCCGCGCGCTTCCACACGATAATCCGGCGCTCCCGGCGGGATCACAAAGTGATCGTTCGTAAGCTGCAGCGTAAGCACGCGCTGCGCGGGAGCCTGCTTCGCAAAAATCAGTCCAACGCTCGTTTGGTCGCTCCCCGCGCGCCCGTTCGTCGTGTAATGCATCTGAAAAACAAGGTCGGACCCCGCAGGAATAAATTTTGCCATGCCCTCCGGCCAATTGTCCGGCGAGCTCCCCGGGGCGTAAACGAGCAGCACGTCGCTATCCGTCCAATGCGCCCCGCGCCGATCCTCAGGATCGGTTAACGTCGATGCTGTGAAGGAAACTCCGATCGGCGCGTGCCGCATCCACTTCGAATCCGGCGGCCGCACATACACCACAGCGTGATGCACGTTCGCACGAAGCGACGGCAAAACTTCCACCGCCCTCACCCAGCGATCCTCCTTGAATCCCGTCGCCACAATTTCGTACGTGTATTCGACGTCGCCGCCAGCTGGCAGCGCCACGCCCTTCGGCATTTTCAAAATCAAATCCGGCTGTGAAATGCTCCAACTCTCCGCCCAATGAACTGGCGCAGGAGCGTCCTTCGGGTCGCCTGCAGGTGCATCGGCATCCGCCCAAGCGCCGAGTGCGGCAATTTGTGCCGGCGACAGCGACGGATCATTCGAGAAGTGGCCAATATGAGGATCGGCAAACCACGGCGGCATGGATTTATTTTGTGTCGCCAGCTTGATGGCCGCGGCATAAGGCCGCGTCTGTTCGTAAGTTTCGAATCGCGAAGGCGCGATGCCCCCCGCACGATGACAAATCTGGCACCGCTCCTGCAAAATCGGCAACACGCTGCGATAAAACGTCGGCGCGCTTACAGTAGATCGCTGTTGCTCGCCATTTTGGACAGACCTCAATATCGCATTCTGGTTGCGCGCGCCGAGTAACACTAGAACAAGAACCGGAACAAACAGCGCGCCCCGCTTTCCAAGGCTATTGAGTCTTATCATCGCTAGGGTTCGATGATACGCGCGTTACCGCGGGTTCCCATGGATGTGCCCGCACGTCGTTGACCAGTTTCCGGTTTTGCGGACCATCCGGACGGAACCCAAATCGGACGCTTCCCATAACGCCGTATCTTCGGCCTCACGCCCGAATTGCTAGTGGTAAGAGCTGTTCACACAAGTAAGAACGGAGCGCGATTCGAAAAGAGTCAGCGGCTGTTAGCCGCATTGGGAGCCAGTCTCGGGTCAGCCAACTTCCGGATAACGCTGGCTCGGACGGGACCCGCGGCATAGGCCCTCATCCCAAATTCGGACGTTCTCAGCGTTGCTCGTGGGCCAAGAATTCGCAACAAAGATGCGTCACTCGAATGTCAGATGCCAGCGTACCAGGCATAGCCACCCTCTGGAGATGCGGAACCCAGACCCTTGCCGAATGCTTTCAGACTGTCGGTGACTGTCAGGCGGGTAATGAATTTCACGCTTTTGTAGCCGAGCTGGCGGGGGAGCCTCAGTCGAAGCGGCCCGCCATTGCCCACGGGAAGCTCATTGCCATTCATCCCGTAAGTGAGAAACGTCTGGGGATGTAGCGCATCGGCCATATCGATGCTTTCCCACCAGTCGGGCTGGATGGAGAAGTAGACGACGTATTTGGCCTGCGAATGGACGCCTACAAGGCCCAGGAGGTGGGAGAGAGGCACGCCGATCCACTCGGCGATGTAGGACCAGCCCTCTTCGCACTGCACCATAGTGATCTGGCTGCGCGACGGGTAGCTCTTGAGTTCGGCGAGCGAAAACGTGGTGGGCCGGTCGACCATGCCGTTGATGGAGAGACTCCAGTCGTCGAATCCTCCGGCCTGAAGGCGCTTGAAGGCGTCGTTCGCAGGGGCCATTTCATTTGCGAAAGGAGGCTTTGAAATTTGGCTCGGGGAGAATTCACGGGCCAGGGAGTGGCTGGTCAGCAGGCGCTGGGACGCGTAGGTTAGCGTTTCGCCCAAGCCGTAGATTCCGGCGTGATCGGGCGGGACGAGGCCGTACTTTTGAGCGAGACGCGCGGCTACGCCGAGGCCCGCCACGCCCGCGGTGGCGGCGAGTCCGGTACTGATCAGTTTGCGGCGCGAGAGATTGCTCATGTGCGCTCCATGGGTGCATTGGCGGCCCGGCCGGTGATCATGGCTCGCACGCGGGTCCAAAATCCGGCAAGAAAAATCATGATGACGTGGACGATAAGGAAGAGCACGAGAGCTACGGAGACGAAGAAGTGAATGGTGCGGGCGGATTGCTGACCACCCAACGAAGTGACGGTGAGCGGAAATGCGGACACAAAGGCGGGGGACATCGCCAAGCCCGTCCAGATGACTAATGGGAACAGAACGAAGATGACGAACAGGTACGTGAGTCGCTGGAGCAGGTTATACGACCAGACTTCTGCTTCACTCGGGCGCTTGAAGCGCAAATGATTTGCGATTGCGGCCGAGAACGCCCGCAACGAAAGATCGGCCTGACGCGGGAGCAAGTTTTTCCGCAAGTGCCCTGTAAACAAGATGGAGATTATGTACAGTAGGCCGGTCAATACCAAAACCCAGGCAGCTTGAAAGTGGAGATAGCGGCTCCAGCCGTTTTGGTCGGGCAGCACGTAGCTGTAGCCGGTGGGCACCAAGGCTCTGGAGGAAGGGATCGGCAGTTTAAAGAACGGTGTGGTCAATACATTGCCGGTTTCGCCCCAGTAGAAGCGAGGGTGAGAGATCACAATTTCAATTCCGCTTACGAGCAGGGCAAGAAAGCACAGGGTGGTGATCCAGTGAGTGACGCGGACGAGGGCAGAGTGACGCGAAGTAACTGTCGTGATCGGGACGGACGAGACAGAACTTGGGACGCGAGTTCCCAGCGGCTGCCGCACGGATTCCAATCTCGCCATTTTTTAGCTTCCTGCTGAGGCTCCGATTTGCTTTCCCAAGATAGGCGTCATACTACCACGCTCCAGGGACTGAAACGGATAAGTCCGGGGCTACGAGCCACTCAGAACTTACCAGCAGAAAGATTGTAATGTCCGGATTGAAGACCACCCGACAATTGATACTTGTTATACTGCACGACCATCCGGAGGCTGGAATGCGATGAATGAGCCACAACCCGATTACATTCTGCAAGTGGGCTTGGGATTCTGGGCTTCCAAAACGCTTTTGAGCGCTGTCGAGATGGAGCTATTCACAGAACTTGCCAAACATCCGGAGGGTCTCGAAACGCTGCAGGGACGGCTCGGCCTGCATCCGAGATCGGCCCGCGATTTTTTGGATGCGCTCGTGTCGCTGAACTTTCTCGAACGCCGCAATAGCCGATACTACAATACGCCCAATACTGATTTCTTCCTCGACAAGCGCAAGCCATCCTATATCGGTGGCATTCTCGAAATGGCCAACCATCGGCTGTATCCGTTTTGGACCCGCCTCACCACGGCGCTCCGAACGGGACTTCCGCAAAACGAAATGAGAGACGGCAACCCCAACCCTTTCGAGGCCATTTACGCCGAACCGGCGCGGTTAAAGGAGTTCCTGAAAGCCATGACCGGCGTGAGCCACGGTGCCAACCTGGCAATTGCACATAAATTTCCGTGGGGCAAATACCGCACTGCCGTTGATGTCGGAACTGCCCAGGGCGATCTGATTACGCAGGTGGCGTTGGCCAATTCCCATATCGAGGGGACTGGTTTTGATCTGCCGGAGGTAGGGCCAATCTTCGAAGAGCACGTGGAGGCCAACGGGATTTCAGGGCGAGTAAAATTCTCGCCCGGCAGTTTCCTGGAACAGCCGCTACCCAAGGCCGATGTCGTCATGATGGGCCACATCCTGCACGACTGGAACCTGGAGATCAAGCGAATGCTGGTTCGCAAGGCCTACGAAGCGCTACCGAACGGCGGCGCATACATTGTCTACGAAAGTATCATCGACGATGATCGCACCAAAAACGTTTTTGGACTGCTGATGAGCCTGAATATGCTGATCGAAACCTCCGATGGTTTCGACTACACCGGCGCTGACTGTTCCGGATGGATGAAGGAAGCAGGATTCCGCGAAACTCGGGTAGAGCATTTGATCGGTCCCGATTCGATGGTCATCGGTATCAAATAGCGATCCTTCCGACGTGTGTGCTTTGTCCCGTACGGATGACAGACCACTTGGAAACTATCCCGTTCCCCAACCACGATTCTATTTGAGGCGCACGGCACCTATCTCCTATAATGATACGTTTGCTTAGGACATGGGGGATTCAGCGGATGGCTGGCAGCTCAGAGAACACGCAAAAACTCTTTTCCCGCATCTTGCTCGGTGTGGTCGTGCTGGCTTTGTCCGGCGGCATGTTGCTCTATCTTGTGCCAACGGGTCCGGGCGACACGCGGACGGCCACGGATACAGTGGCTAAAGTTGGCGATCAGACCGTCACCCTCGCCGAAATTCGCCAGCAGCTCAACCAGATCAAGCAGCGCAATCAAGTGCCGCCCATGCTGGAGCCCTATTATGTGCAGCAGATTCTGCGGCAGCTCCTCCTTCAGAAAGAAATGGAGTACGAAGCTGGCCAGCTCGGCATCCGCGTTTCCAACGACGAAATTGCCGACCGCATCAAGCTAATCTTGCCGGCCGCCTTCAACGGCGGAACGCCCATCGCTCCGGATCAGTATTCCGCCCTGGTGCAATCCCGCACGCAAATGACGGTATCCGAGTTCGAAGAAACCGTCCGGCTCGGTATGCTTCAGGAAAAGTTCCAGAAGCTGGTGACCGACGGCATCAGTGCAGGCCCTGCGGAGTTGCAGGAAGAATTCGTCTACCGCAACGAAAAGGTGAAGCTGGATTACGCCTACATCAAGCCGGAAGATCTGCAAGCCAAGATCACTCTAAGCGACGCGGAGATAACTGCCGCCTACGAGAAAAACAAAGCAAAGTATCAAGTGCCGGAAAAGCGGGTGGTCCGCTATGCCATCGTGGACGTGAACCAGGTTCGTCAGGGCATGCAAGTCTCGGACGATCAGTTGAAGGCCCAATACCAGAAGAACATTCAGGATTATCAAGTGCCGAATCGCGTGCATGTTGAGCACGTTTTGTTGATGACCGTGGGCAAGACGGATGCTGAGGTCGAAGAAATTAAGAAGAAAGCCCAGGACGTCCTGAATCAGGCGAAAAAGGGCGCAAACTTCGAAGATCTCGCGAAGAAGTACTCGGAAGATCCCGGCACCAAGGACAAAGGCGGAGACCTGGGCTGGATCATCCAGGGCCAAACAGTCGCGGAATTCGAAAAAGCCGCGTTTTCGCTCCCCAAGGGAAGCATTTCGGACTTGGTCAAGACCCAGTATGGCTTCCACATCCTCAAAATCATCGACAAAGAGTCTGCCCACACGAAGCCCTTCGATGAAGTAAAGGATTCCATCCGCACCCCGATGCTGCTCTCAGAGGCCGATAAACAGGCCGGAGACATTGCCGATAAGCTCGCCCAAGCCATCCGCCAATCCAACAAAAGTTCTCTGGACGACCTCGCCAAGCAATATCACCTGACCTTGGGAGAAACGCGCCCAGTTGCCGCCACCGATCCCCTCCTCGAATTGGGCAATTCTACGGACGTTAAGGTCAGCGATTCCATTTTCCGGTTGCGTCAGGGCGAATTGAGCCTGCCGATTCACACCGATCGCGGCTACCTGATTCTCTCCATCAAGCAGATTCTCTCCGCTCACCAGGGCTCCTTGGAGGAGGTGCGGGATAAAGTGGTGGCCGAACTCAAGCAGGAAAAAGCGTCCGCAGAAGCTCACAGCAAAGCGGATGAGCTCACCAAGAGGGTAAAAGCCGGAGAAAAGTTCGACGCAGCCGCCAAAGCCCTCGGCCTGGAGGCCAAAACGAGCGACGATTTCGCGCGTGCGGGTTCTATCTCCAACGTTGCCAGCGGAAAGCAGCTTGCTCCCGCTTTCCAGTTGAGGCCCGGAGATGTCGGCCCGCCGCTCAATCTTGGTGCTAACTGGCTGGTCTATAAAGTAGTAGCCAAACAAGAGCCTAACCCCGCAGATTTTGAGAAACAAAAGAAGGAAATCACCGACCAGGTGCTGCAAAATAAGCGCTCGCTCGCCTTTGAGGCCTTTCGAACGGCTCTCGAAGACCGCCTGAAAAAAGATGGCAAACTCCAGTTGATGCCCGAAAAGCTAAAGAGTTTCGGTGACGTTGGCTAGTCTAAATAGCTGATAATAAACACTTTAGAAACTAGTTGCAGGCGCTTGTCTTTCTTCTCGCGCCCCGGTAGCCTATGGTGTCTCCCAATTAGCCGATTTGAACTCTGGTTTTGCGCTCTTTCGAATCAATGGCGTGCCTGAGCCGGTCGAATCGGTACACAATCCGCCATGGCTTCCCAACGCCCAGACCTCAGGACCTTATGAATACGAAGAAGATGCCGTCTCGCCTTGCCACCGCCCGCAACGATTACCGCTGCAGCATGGAAAGAAATCAGTCCGGCAAATATTGTGTTCGAATCCAAGTCTTTTATCCTCGGCACGCCTGGAATCTGGGCGTCTTCTTCCTGGCTTCGTCATTTGATCGAGCCATGAAGAAGCTCGAAGAGTCCCTCGACTTCCTGCAGCGCCATGAAGAGAAACTTTGGTTTTGGGGCGTGGACCGCGCCGAAGATATGGGCTTCTCCGCCGAGTTCCTTCGCGAGGCAGGACTCAAGCTCGATCACCGCACCGAGTTTCCCCGGCGAGCCACCAGTCTTTCGCTCGCACCCGAACGCGAAGTCCCGGCATTCGTCTTGGGTCCGGTCCGCCGCGGACTAGCCGAATCGGTCGAGTCCGCACGCAGCGCAGTCGCCGGCGACTGACTGCCGTAGTCTGACCATCAGAGACAAACCGCTCAAGAACTGTCGCGGGAGACGAGTCACTTTGGATTGAGACTCACTGTCCTACTGGCCAGCGTATCTGGCCCTCTTCCGTATTGACTTCATCCACTTTCTTCGCCATCATGCCGGAATTCCAGCGAGCCTGCCTTCAGTGGGCACGCATTCCGTGAAAAGCAAAACCAAGCGAGAAACAAAACGATGAAACGCGACGCTAAGAAGCTGTCTCTTGCTCTGCTCGTGGCTTCCACGCTCCTTGTCCCTGTACTAGGTTTCAGAGTGTCGACGCTGCATGCCCAATCTCCGCAATCAAGCACTTCAGACAAACCACCAACAACGGCAACTCCCGCGGCCGCGCCAAGCTCGGCAAAACCAACTTCCACCTCTTCTTCCACAGCTCCCGCCGCAACCACGCCAGCGGCTTCCAGTTCGGCGAAGCAACCGGCGTCGCAGACGAAGAGTGCGGGAATGGTGTGGGTCAACACGGAGAGTGGCGTTTACCATAAGCAGGGAACACGGTGGTATGGCAAGACGAAGAAAGGTAAATACATGTTGGAAGCAGACGCCATCAAGGCAGGATATAAACCGGCGAAGTGAGAGCGGCACGCTGCAAAAATAGAAACGAAAATTGCAAACTTGATTTGTTGAAATAAAAAGGAGAGAACGAAATGAAGAAACAATTGAGCAGAATGATTCTGGCGGCTCTGATTTTGATTTTGGGTGTGAGTGGCGGGTATTCGCACGCGCAGTCTGCGGCCGCGAAACCCAAGCCAGCCGCGGCGCAAGCAGCGCCCAAAGGCGATTTGGTGGACATCAACAGCGCGACGAAAGATCAGTTGAAAGCGCTGCCGGGCATCGGCGACGCGTATTCGCAGAAAATCATCGTTGGCCGTCCGTATCGCGTGAAGACGGATCTCGTGAACAAAAAGATTATTCCCGCCGCGACGTACGACAAGATCAAGACTTTGATCATCGCGAAGCAACCCAAGTAGCTTCACGTTGTTTTGCACTTTACTTCTCGCGGAGAATGACCTCGCCTTGGCCGACGAGTTGATCGTTGAGCCACAGGCGGTACTTATAGGTGGCGGCCTTGAGGCCAACGCGGGGCGGGCCGCTCAGCAGGCGCATGCCTGCGGGAGCTTGAAAGATATTGGAGGAAAAGGGGCAGCGATTGACGTCGAATTCGACGCGAAGATTGCCGGCGTCGGAGATCCAGGAGATTTGATCTCCGGGGTCGAGAACGACGACCTGGGGTACGAGTCCAACGAGTACGGGACGCTCTGCCATTGTTTCTCTGCTCCTTGCCTAATGCATGCAGCTCTCAGTGCAAACCGCTTCGTCCACACTGTGACCATCTTTCCGCATTCATCGGAGAGATTCCTCGCTCCGCTCGGAATGACGGGATTGGGTTGGCGCGTAAAAACGCGAAAAGCTCTTTCAAATGGACGATAGCACATCTGCGAGAAGAGTTCTCCTCGCGAAGCGTTTGTTGCTGTGCGATTGCGGAACAAAAGACATTGTGTGCAATTCTGTACAGCCCGCAAACCTGTACTTTGGTACGTCTTGATTAGCGCATGACGCGGCCCCAGAATGAAGGTGGCGAGCCTTGCTGCCATTTTCCTTAGCGCCGGCAGAGTATCGCGCCCGTCGAAAAAACTGTAGGAGCGTCCGCCGGACGCGAAGGGAAGTTCCTTAATGGCTTCACGCGCTTTATCGATACCTTTGCCCAATGGGTCCCGCATTTCTCTTGTTTTGGCTTTGCCTTTCGCAATGATTCACATCCTGGCTATTGGAATATTTTTCGTGCACTTTCGCTGGTCGTATCTCATTACGTGCCTGGCGCTGGCCGCGGTGCGGATGTTTTTCGTTACGGCGGGCTATCACCGTTATTTCGCGCACCGCTCGTACAAAACCAGCCGGGTGTTTCAATTCGTGATCGCGTTTCTGGCGATGACTTCCGGGCAGAAGGGAGTGCTGTGGTGGGCGGGGCATCACCGGCACCATCACCGGCATTCGGATCAGGAGTTGGATCAGCATTCGCCGACGCTCTTCGGATTTTTTTGGTCGCACGTGGGCTGGTTTGTTTCGGATAAATATGATGTTACGCCGCTCGAATACATCGGCGACTTTGCGAAATTTCCCGAATTGCGCTGGCTGAACAAGTATCACCTGGCGCCGCCGATCGTTCTGGCGGCGATCCTGGTTCTGATCGGCGGATGGCCGCTGTTCGTGTGGGGCTTCTGCTTGAGCACGGTGTTGCTGTGGCACGACACGTTTACGATCAATTCGCTTTCGCATCTGTTTGGAACGCGGCGCTACGACACGACCGACACGAGCCGCAACAATTGGCTGCTGGCGCTGTTTACGCTCGGCGAAGGGTGGCACAACAATCACCATCATTTTATGGCATCGGCGCGGCAGGGGTTTTACTGGTGGGAGATCGACATTACGTATTACGCGCTGAAAATGCTTTCCTGGTGCGGGCTGGTGTGGGATTTGCGCAAGGTGCCCGCGCATCTGCTTGCAGAGCATAGACTGGCCGCGTAGTTTCCTCTGAATCCTCATCAATCGTTCCTCAAGTTCGTTGCACCTGCGACCGACACCCCCACCCTATGTGTGACAGAAAGTGTTTGTAAACGCATGAAAGAAATGGGTTTGCGGGCCTTGCCGCGTGTTCGATTTTTACTCGATGTGCGAAAAGAAGAATTGGTTGGGTGAACCGGAGGGCCAGCACCTGGTGCGCCACCCAATTCAAAAGCCCGGCCCACCCTCTATGACGTTGTCGGCTCTGTCAAGGGACACCTCGACTGCACGAGCTGCGAGGGCCCGTTTTTCTCTTCACTTGATGGGATCTTTTCTCTTTCCTTTTTCTTGACCAAGGCTC
>Ga0073928_10003049_pt1 | contig 27168 bp, 28 predicted proteins | sample PaiPotPPA55metaG_FD_76969 | JGI IMG/M metagenome (GOLD analysis project Ga0073928, IMG submission 76969) | Iron sulfur acid spring bacterial and archeal communities from Banff, Canada, to study Microbial Dark Matter (Phase II) - Paint Pots PPA... ...
CCGTCCCGCAGAACAGCGTTCCCGCGCAGTCGCACGGGTGTGCTCAACGAGGAAAAACCAAAGACTCGAACAGGTAAAAACAAAATCAAAACACCCTTGACACGGCCGGCGTCGTTAGAGATGGCCCACTACTGGTACTTCGGGTTAATTGACTCGTACCTTGTCTCGGAGTGATTTAATCGGAGCGGGACGCGCTGGTGCGGATACACCAACGCGCCCCTAAGCACAGTGCCCTTCTAGGGAGCAACCGTGCCTGAGCGCAGTGTAAAAGCAACCTGCCGATTTTGGCAAGGCGCGTCCCGCAATCCATTGCGAGGACCGCGCCGATGATTTTCCAGTTTCCCGATCCTCCGCCTCTGCCTGATGCTGTCCCGATAGGACCGGGAGGCCAGTTTGCACTGTCGGTGTTGTTTTCCTTTCTGCTCGTCGCTCTTGCCTATTTCTTTTTCGAGCTTTGCGATGCCGCGATGTCCGAGGAATTTTGGCGCGACGTGGAGGACTTGCAGTCGCGCCGCAAAGGAAAGAAGTGGTGGCAGTTGTCATGCTAGAATAGCTCCTCTGTCCGGCTTTGTTCTTCGAGGTCCGTTTGGATACCATCGCTCGCCTTGCCAAGAAGCGTGCCACCCCTCAGGCGTTCGATCTCTTTTGGAATTTCTCCTATTATCTCTTCCGCTGGAAAGACAAGGACCGCGAGGAATTAGAGCGGGTGGCGTGGGAATCGCAGTGGAAGTTTCATCCTTCCGATGAACGGCGTGGCAGACGCGGGCGATTGATACCGAGGGATGATTTTTTTGTTCTTCTCCGGGATGACCGCGCCGGGCTGATAGGAACTACCGAGCAATGCGCAAGCTGCGAGAAACTTTTTTGGGACCGGCTAGGCTTTTTGCAGCGTGGGACTAGACTTGACCCCTGTCCAAAGGAACGCCGAAACCCATTGCGTTGTAAATGCCGTAAAGAACCCTTTCACGACATTTTTGCGCATGCTGTGCATCTTCCCTGCCCTCTGAGTTTCGAGATCGGCTCGGAAGGTCTCGCTGACCGGATTCAAGACATACGGTCGCGTCACGAAGCTTTTTTGTACGCGGAGGAGAAGAAAACTTTTCACAAACTCCTCGACGCTTCTCTTTCGGAGACCGTTTTTGAACTCGCGTGCGAGAGTGGCACTTTCCGATGGCGAAATGAAGAAACCAAAAAACAAAACTTCCAGCAGTTTCGCACGGAATGGTTTGCTCAGTTCTTGGCTCGCATTCGTCCAAAACTCATTGATGCCGAGAGTCCGACTGTGAAGCAACTCGAAGAAGTAGATCGAATCCAGAGAGAGTACTTTCGTTCCCGGTTTTCTGAGCAGGATGACATTCTTTGTCAGCTTTTCTTTCGGGAATCGCTCTCTAAGATGGCGAAGCGCGAGAGGCCGGGCCGTCCGCTCTCTGCGCAGCGCGACGCCGACAAACTTGCTGCAAAACACATTCTCCAAACTCAGAGAGGCGAAAAGGCAGCAACGCTACTGAGAAATCTGGGATACTCGGTGCCCACTGAGAAAGGCAAGATGTACGGTTGGATCAGAAGAACCTGCAGGAGGTTCGGAATTACTGGTAGAAACAAAGTTAAGTCCACAGAATAGAAACTTTATTAGCCTAGCCACGCCCCCGATGATTTTAGCCTAATGTTCTCTATAAACCCTTTCATTTCCTGACCTTGGCGCTTTTTTGTTTTCTCCTATCCTCCATCTTTAGTCTCGATCTCTTTTCATCGCTTGCCCACCTAAGTTACCCTGCGCGGCGATTGGAGGGGGAAGCTCTATGCCAGCAAAACTCGAATTCCTAAACGATGTGCGCGAGCATCCGCACACTTCCGGAGGCGAAACGGCGGCGCGTATGGATGTTTCCGAGGGTGCCGTCCTCGAAGCCTATCGCCGCGCGCGGAAGCAGGGACTTCTCTCAGGTAGCGGCCAACGGCCAGAGCGATTCGTTCTGACGGAGAATGGGATGCAGCGAGTGCGTTTGCTATCGGCGGAAGAAAATCCAAACGCCGAACCTCCCGCCACCAACGAGGAAAAAGTCTCCGAACTCGAAGAGCGGCTGAATGACACAGCCGAGGATGTCAAAGGACTCTTCGCCCTGGTTGACCGCGTGCTTCGAGCAAGACGTACTTCCCCTCCCGAATCCAACGACCGCGCGAGCGAATTGTCGGAAGACAACAAGCAACTGCGAGAGAAACTCGGCCAGCAAGTCAAAGTGTTTGAGTTTTATGCCGTGCGTCTCGGTCAAGCCGAGCGTGATGGCTGCAAACACTTGCTGAAAGAACGTGGCGAGAAACTTGCCGGGGAACTCGAAGCGGAGACGGCCAAAGCGGTGGAACGCCTAGTGTCGCTCGAAGAAGAGTTGTGCGATGAGCAAAACCGATTTTGGGGGGGACCGCGAGAGGAGCAGGTCCGCAAGCTCCAGAGCGAAATTGCCGCGTTGCGCGAGACGCTCGGTTTTGTAGCTGTTGCTGCCTCTTCGGAAGAAGACGTTGAGGCGAAGCAGCACGAGGAAGCCTAGCAAGTCGATAAGAATTGGTAACGGGCAAAAAAATGCCCGACAGCCGTTTGAAGAGCGGACACTGTCGGGCAAAGAAAAACAAAAAGCTATGACGAGCATACACCAACCCGCCGAAAAAGCAACCCCAGATTTTGAACGTCTCGAAGTTTTTAGCTTTTATGCCGCGCTGAGTTTACCCCCCACGTTCTGGCGATCGACACCGCGATCGGACGCATCCACCAACATCCTGCCCGAGAGCGGAGGGGTAAGCCCTTCTCGAATGTGTTTCAAAGCGGGCGCGAAAAACGCGCGTTCTAGCGCAGCAAAAAACAAATTCGTACCCCACAGCACAGCTCGCCGGCGCCGACCGGCCCAGCTCGCCAGGTGCGCCTGGTCCGGATCTCGCCGGGGGCAAATACAGGCTCTTCGGAAAACGAAGCTGGCATTTCGCTTGCGCGAGAGGGATGTGCGTTCTACGGGCGGAATAGCGCCTGTCAACAGGCTTTATACGAGATGGTCGGAGAGTCACTTGCACAAATCCGGAGCAACACTGGCGAGTGACTCGGAGCCTCAAGGGTTGGTGATTCTCCGGCCTGTAGTTTGGAAGTGCCCATGCAACCCTTAGGCATAAACGCGGTTTTTCCGGTGGGAGGGCGCGATGTAGCACGCTGAGTCCGGGCGCAGTTTGCCCGGACTCAGCGTGCGGCCCCGCACCATCCTTGTAGCCACGAGTGTGTTCAGAGGAGGGGTTTTCCGCGAGCGCAGCGAGCGGCGGGAAACAGGTCATGGCTCTTGCAGATCATCGGATGCGACAGGAAGAGTGGACGAGGAGAAAACAGCAAAGAGCGATGCTGCCCGAAGCCTACGGAGACTTCATCTCGACACTCGCCGAATGGGATTGGTTTGTCACGATTACGTTCAAAGAGATTCCCGTGCGTGATCTGGCCGTAGCGCGAATTGAAGAATGGCTTGCTGATATTCAGGGAGCCGTAGGCGGAAAACAAATCGGTTGGCTTCTCGCGGAAGAGTTTGGACGGATGGGCGGGCGCTATCACTGCCATCTCTTGGTAGCGGGAGTGGCGAATCAACGAAGAAAGTTTTGGTGGAGAGAAGCATTCCGAAGATTCGGACGCAACGAAATCAGTCCCTTTGACCGGGAGCAGGCAGCCGCGTTCTACACCGCAAAGTACGCTGCGAAAGAACTCGGCTTTGTTAACTTCGGGGGAACGCTCGATGGAAAACTTCTTCATCAATTCGTTCACGCGGCGGATGGAAGAAGGGAATGGAGAGACGCCCTCAGCGTGAGCAGTGCAGGAAGCAAAACTCATGGAGTCGTGAGTCCTTCCGTTGATCTGGAAAGAGATTTTTACAGAATGACCCTGAATCGAGCGAGGAGAAGATGAGAGAAGCATTCCGCGTTTCTGGGAGGGGCTGCGGTCATTGTGATCTTCGAGCCAAGCTCCTGCAATCCGAAGAGACTTGTCCTGAAACCTACCGCTGCCCTATGTGCAAAGCACGCTGGATTTTCTTGTGTCCGCGCAAGTGTACCGTTTGCGGGGAATTCATTTCTCTTTACGGCACATGGGGAAGTTTCGGCGAGTCAGAGCCGGAAGGTTTGCTCATTGAGGGAGCGGCCTATTGTTGGGAGTGTGCGGAAGAAGCAATGAGAACAGTCGAGCGGAGAGCTTGAAAAAAAGAGAAATGAGCGGGATTCTTTCATCAGTTCCACCCGGACACTATGAGCTTTTCATAGGCTCAGGTGGGGGATTCCGCGTAACCGTATTGCGGCGCGTGGAAGAGGGTAATGGGACGAACGATTCATTGCTCTCTAGTGCCACGCAGGATACCCTGATTCCCAAAAGGCAACCGAACAACGGGCAAGGAGAAAGCATGGCCCGTTATCGGTTTCAGGCAGGCTCGTTGTCTCTGAGGGGGAAGCGGCGCAAAATTTGGGTGCTTCGCTTCCGCGATGATGTGATCGAGGATGGCCAAGTGAGGCGCATAAGGCGTTCGGTTGTGCTCGGCGCTTTGACGGATTTTCCGACTCGCAAGCTGGCGCTCCGCGAGGTTGAGATTCGCTTGTCGCAAATCAATCGAGCGGATTATCGGCCCAAGCCAGTGGCGACGTTTGAAAATTTCGCCGCGCGTTGGAAGTCGAAAATCCTTCCAAACTGGAAGGGTGCCAGCGCAATCAATGCCCGCTCCCACTTGAGCCGTTACCTCGTTCCCTTCTTCGGAAAAACTCAACTCCGGGACATAGGTCCAGAACTTGTCCAGCAGTTCCTATCTTCGCTCACAGTCAGTGCAAAGACGGTCCGCAATGTCGTGATGACGTTGCGCTCGCTTTGGAGGACAGCGAAGGCGTGGGGCTACGTGAGCCACAATGCCTTTGACGGTCTTGTGCTCCCACACATCGGACGCCGGGAACGGTTCTTTTTTTCGCTCCAAGAGATTCAGAAAATTCTTCGAGCGGCGGAAGGGCCGTACCGCACTTTCTACTGGCTCGTAGGTGAAACCGGGTTGCGGTCAGGAGAATTGTGCGGGTTGCGCGTGGACGATCTCGATGTGGAAAACCGTTTGGTGCGCGTGCGGCAAAGTGTGTGGCGCGGCAAGTCTCAATCTCCAAAGTCTGAGAAAGCGGTTCGGGAGGCGGCCATCTCACCCGATCTGGCAAACCATTTAGCGGCTTACGTGCGAACGTGGCGTCCGAACGAGCGGCGCTTGCTCTTTGCCACGCGCAATGGTACGCCCTGGTTGGCGGATATGGTGCTCAAGCGGCACTTCCGTCCGCTCCTCAAGCGATTGGGAATTGCGGTGCCAAAAGGCAACGGTCTACATGCTTTTCGTCATGCCGTTGCTACTGAGATGGACCGTCGCGGAGTGCCTCTGGCCGTCCGCACGCGCCGTCTCGGGCACAGTGACGCGCGGCTCACGCTCGACACCTACACGCACGCGGTGAGTGAGGATGAACGGCACTTTGTGGAGGAGTTGGGAAGAATTCTGGACCCAAATGGACCCAAATTCGAGGAAAAAGCGGTTGCACAGGTGCAGAACAAATTCGTGAATTAGTGAGGCTAAGTGCTTGTGGGGGAAGAATTTGACCTATGAACTCGCATGAGTTACTATGTGGCTGCGGGGTGGAGCAGCCTGGTAGCTCGTCGGGCTCATAACCCGAAGGTCGTCAGTTCAAATCTGACCCCCGCAACCATGGGCGCTTCAGAGGAAAATCCTCTAAGCGCCCTTCTTATTTAAGGTTACGAGCTGAACCGTAACAATTCCTTCGCCTAATTTAGCGCCGCAAGGTTGTTCCTGTTCTCGATATTGGGAACAACTGGGAACAAATCGCCATAGATTGCCCGTTCTAGAGCGATCGCAGCGTCGCGTTCCGCTTCCGCAGAGGTGTGCGTGTAGATGTCTGCGGTTATCTTGATCGTGGAGTGCCCGAGGAACTTCTGCGCCAGCTTCAGGTTTCCCGTCTGCTCGTTAACGATACTCGCAGCTGAATGCCTGAATGTGTGAAAGCCTGACGCGCCTTTCTTTCGCGGAATACCTAGCCTGTCCAGAATTGGGTAGAGGGCGTCCTTTCGAAGCACGTCGGGTCTAGCGCCGACCCGTCCTTTTTACAGAACACGAAGTCATCCGGTCCCCGATGCAACGAGCCTTCACGGTGATTCCTGAGAGTCTCGTTTAGGGCACTTCCCAAAGGGATGTCTCGCGTGCTTGCCGTCGTCTTAGGCGAGAGAAGCTGGCCTCGCCATAGACTATGCTCGATTCGGAGCATTCTTCGCTCCAAATCAACGTGCTTCCATTTCAGCGCCAGTACCTCACCCAACCTAGTCCCGGTTAGGGCCACACAGTCGAAAAATGCTCGAAGACCTGTTGGAACCGCGCTCAGAATGTTCAGCAATTGAGCGGGAGACCAAATCGGCTTCTCGTGCTTATCGACTGTTGGTTTGTGTCTATTCCGAATCGGCGAACGATCGATCAAGTCATTGTCCAATGCAAGCGACATGATCCCCTGTAACACCAAAAGCAAGTTGCGGACAGTCTTTCCCGAGAGCCCGCTCTCCACTTTTGTTTGGATGAATCTCTCGACGTGCAGTGGGACGACTTCATCAATTCGAAGTTCGCCGAATACAGGCAAGATGTGCAGCTCCAAGATCGAATCGTAATTCCCTCTCGTGGATGGCTTCACACCTTTGCGCTGCAAGTAAGGCTTCCACCAGGCATCTACGAAAGCCCTGAGGCTCAGGTCCGAACCTTCAGGCTTGGCGAAGGATGCGCCGCGGATTCGTCCTTCTAAGACGGCGCGGGCTGCTTTCTTGCCGGAAAGCCCGTACAACGTCTCGGCTCTTTGATTCCACTTCCCATCAGTCGACTTCACCCGATAGCGTATTTTGAATACAGTACCGGACCGCGTGGGGATCGGCTTTGACACATAGCCTTGCTGATACTATTGACGACGAGTCACTGTTTTTTCTCCTTTCGTTTTTGTGACCCGTCTTTGCCTCTCATTTTGATATAGAGCATTCCTCCATTGCGCAACACCGAAGCAACGGATTCCCCAAGGTCGCGAGCCTTGCGTGAAAAGAATGCCGTCTCGCGGGGCGATAGTCTGAGTGGAAACAATTTGCTGCGTCGGTCGTGGTGCGTTATGCGAGGCCTGCCCATATCATTTTTAAATGTATATACACTTACGATTGGCGTCAAGGAATACCGAACGCCATCCTGTCCCCTTTGTTTCCACGGACGCCTTGAACCAGGCGTTTGTGAATCTGGCGTATCAATGCCTCAGTGATCGGCTCGCCGCTCTGCAAGTAACCTGAAACCAATTCAAATGCTTTCTTGTAGTTGAGAATCTCTTGCGCATCATCCGGTCTAGCTCCTCGGACCTCTTGGCCCGCGAGAATGCGCTCCGATTGTTCAAGCGTAAGTTGAGTGCCTTCGATATGCGTCGTATAGTGCGCCTCAAGCACAAGGGCGCGCTTTTGCATACCTGCAATCTAGTCCTCGGAAAGCTTCTGGGCACCTAGAGGAGACTGCACCAAAAAGACCAGCAAGCCGAGGGCTGAGATTTTTCCAATAATGCTTTTGCGGCGATCAGCCAATCATAGGTCTCTCAAGCCGGGCGAAAAACAACACGTCCTGTTGGCTACGTTCGCCTACATGGGCGGAACTACAACCAATGGCTCCGCGAAAGGCCGGATGGCGAAATGAGCGAGCAGCGGTGCAACGATCTTTACTCTGAACTCTGGAAGGAAATGCGTCAGCCATTTACACGATTTTGAATAATCACCCAAACGCCAAGGCACTTGTGAACGCATCCCAAATCATGCATGGTCTCACACTAAAGAAGCTGGAAATTACCAAGACATGATCGAAGGCTATCCGCTACTGGACAAGATTGAATCTTCGAGCCCTCCGGCTGGATTCCTCTTTTGAGCCGAAACGCGGGTGTCGGAATGGCAGGCAACTGTCAGCGGTGAGCACCGGGATCTTCTTCGAGTAGCCGGCTACTCGATGCTATCGCGCTAACGTTTGTGAAAGCCCGGAAATATGCGGCGCGGGGAAAGTTTCAATTCCGCATACTACAAGATCAAATCGTCTTCTTCGGGCAGAAAACTTAGGGCGCGCTTTCGTTGCTAAGCTTGCCTGCGATAGGGGTACGAGAAATCCCCGGCATTAAGGTAGTGTCGAGCCGGTGGCGTATCGGCTCGCTGGCCTTTTGCCGCAGAGTGGCATGAAACCGATAGCTGAACGTGTGAGATTCGGTGAACGAGGCTTCGAAGCCGTGGGCGTTAGCAATCTTGGCGAACTCATCGCGGGAATACCAATAGCCCATGACATCCAGGCCAAGCAGCCTGCCCACGTTGGATTTGCCGATCCGGACGATCCGGGAAACCGTTCCCTTCGTGTGCAAGCCAGCTTCGTACTGACGTCGGCGAGCCTTGTCCAATACCGACGCGCATACCAGAATGGAATCCTCGTTCATCATGCGTTGCGCGTTTTCAAAATGGCGGTGCAACATTTCTTCGTCAAAGTGCTGAACCACGCCATGAGAAAAGATCAAGCGGTACTTGTCCTTGGATTCAACGAAAGACGAACCTTCGGCGCAACAAAGCTGGAGTTCGGGATGGCGCGCGCGAAATAGTTCCAGAAGCGTCGGGGAAAAGTCGACCCCCGTGTATCTGTCAGGGGCAAAGCCGAGATATTGAAACAGGCTTCCATCGCCGCAGCCAATTTCCAGCACCTTCGATCGGACTTCCACTGGAAAAAGAGACTTTAGTTCGACAGCAAGGTTCTGGTAGAACTCCACCGAATCACTGCCATGAAGGGGGGGTCTTCTTATCTGCCCAGAATTTGCGAAAGCGCTCGGCTGTGGAAGTGTGAGCCAGATCGCCACGAACGTGGCGGACGTACACGAACGCCTCCATTGCCAGGAGCGCAATGGCAGAAACCATCAAAGCGTTCCACCCATGGATGAAAGTATGAATAAGGATGAGGCTGGCAGCCGTTGGCAATCCCGTGGCAAGAAAATCCAGCACAAGTTTGCGCAAATTTGCTGTTTTGAATGTCGCAACGTGATAGGCGAAGTAGAGCCAAATCACGCTGTAGGTCACTTCAGTGACTGTAAAGACGGCGACCGCTCGCAGGGCGCTCCCCGAGAGATACAACGTTAGAGTGAGAGCAACCAGCGACCCCAGGTTCCCCGCGACCTCAAGCCCGAGTGCCAAGCGTTGCCGGCTGTTTACGTCGAAAAGCCGGTCCAGCCAGGAAGTCAAGAAATACATATAGCCGGCGAATGCCAGGAAGGCGGCGAATGCGCCGCTTTCTGTCCATCGAACGCCGAAGACTGCCGCGAAAACCAGCCGCGATTCGAACGCTGCGAAGAAAAGCAGCGGGGTCATCAGAACTACCTGAACTCGCAGCGCCCGGTTCACAAATGCCTCAAGCCGCCCAGGAGCGGTTTCTGTGGCAGCTTTCTGGTAAAAAACCTGATTCATGGAGGAAGCAATGAGACTCACCGGCAGATAAATGGCGCGGCTGGCCATGGAGAACAATCCGACCGTCGTGAGGTTCGAGAACATGCGGATCACAACGACGACCAACTGCGAGGAACTGTTCGAAACGAAGCTATAGGGCGCCTTGTATAACGGAAAATTCCTGTACGTGCGCAGCAAGTGCGGAATCGACCGCAAATCCCAGCTGCTGCGGAGAAATGCACCGTCCTGACGGAAGACTTGCGTCACAAGGACGACGCACCCGAGCGATTGGCCGAAAATCCAGCCACCAATCAGCGCGACGCCACCATGGGCATGCACCAGAAAGAGAGCGATCTGCATGAAGACGGTTCCAGACGATTGCGCAATGCGCGAGACGGCAACATGCCGGAAGCGTTTCATGCGTCCGCACCAGTAGCCAAGAACCTGGTAGAAACCATTGACAAAAAGTACCGCTGGAATGGCCCACAACCAGGAATCCACTAATGGCTCGCCCAAAATGGCAGCGAGCCGCTGATGGAAAAGTGTAACGGCCAGAAGAGAGACAAGGCAGATGCCGGTCAGGACGAGAGTGGCGACATGGAATACGTTGGCGGCTATACGATCCTCATCGGGCAGCATGATGGCCAATTCGTAGCGCGCTCCGCCCAGGGCGGAAAACAAGGAAACGATAGTCATGAACACGGCCAGGATACCGAACGCATCTGGTGCAAACAGCCGCGTAAGCACCAGCATCGCGCCAAACGTAACGGCTTGAGAGATCGCCGTGCCAGTCACGAGCATCGCCACGTGGGAAATGAAACTACCCTTCTCGCGGACGATGCGATGGTCAGGTCGGAAACTCATTTAGTTAGGCCTTCTTCAAGCATATCTTTTGGACCATTTCTCTCAGAGGTTACCCCGCCCTTTGGCCTGTGCGCTTTAGGCACTTCGTACATACCAGTACAGCGCCCGAACAGGAGTCCCTTTTGGGGACTGTCGCCCAGTTTCGCGAGCTCCTTCACTAGGGTAATTACTGTAGCAGCCCCATAGGGTATTCACTGTAGGTAGTCTGCTCTGACCTAAGTGTGGGCCGTACTCGCGGAGTTGTTTGAGGGGGCCATACTGTTGAAAATAAGGTGCTTAGATACTCAGAATTTTGCGGTCCTTCTTATCGTGCTCGTGGCTATGACGTTCGCCGGTTGCGTTGGTTCGGTGCAGCCATCCAAGGTGCCTTCTTCGCAGCCCTTGTCGATCTCCACGACCGTTCTCCCCGGTGGGCAAGCGGGCCAACCCTATCAGGCTGCGATGGTGGGCATTGGAGGAACGCCGCCGTATCTGTTGGTCGCTCTCCTCGGGCACTCTTCCCACAGGACTCACTGTGAACTCCGCTTCCGGTCTGATTTCCGGTCAGCCCACTAAGGCGGGAGCGTTTAGCTTCGGAATTGAACTGCAAGATTCCTCTGCCAACAAGGCGTCCGTGCAGTCCCAGATGTCAGTGCAGATTGCCTCGGCGTCTACTCCTCCGGCGACGCTGCAAATCTCGACAAGTTCCCTTCCTAACGGACAGGTGGGCAGCGCTTACGTCAGTTCTGTGGTCGCTACGGGTGGAACGCCGCCGTATCACTGGTCGGTCGCCACAGGATCACTGCCAACTGGCCTCGGTCTTAATTCCACTTCGGGCCTGATTTCCGGACAGCCGACTGACGCGGGAAGCTCTAGTTTCGTAATCGGCGTGCAGGACTCGGCTGCCAGTAAAGCATCGGCGCAGTCATCGATGTCCGTGCAGATTGCTGCGGCAACGCCGCCGGTAACCACGACGAACACGTATTACGGACCCGGAATTGGGGCGGATAGCCTCGGAAATACAACGATTGGACCTAATCAGAATAAAGTTAGCTATCGGATACGCGTGCAGCATACGGGCTATATTTCTTCGGTTCAGCCCTACTTAGTTATGGATCATACGGGCTATTGGGGCGGCACCAGCGGACAGCTCCTGGTCAGTATACAAACCGACGATGGCAGTTCGTCGCACAATCCCTCTGGGCAAAAGCTAACATCCTTACTTCTTGTCAATCCGGATGCTATGCCGGTTCCAGCGCGTTACTTCCCTACCTTCACGTTCTCGGGGCACGCTGCCGTGACCGCCGGTGAGATTTATCACGTCGTCTTTGAGAATCCCGATCCGAACCCCAACGTGAACTACGTTTCCGTTGACGCGCTTTATCAAATCGCGGCTCCCGTACCCGGCCAGCCGACCATGTCGGACAATGACTGCGCAGTCCTTCTCTTCGCAAATTACTCGACGGCCGAAGGAACTCTATGGAAGCCGCGCCAGGGTTACACTCCCATCGTTCAGATGAATTACGACGATGGTTTCACTCAAGGAGTCGGCTACATGGAAGTATGGGTCGGGGCGCCCCAGACCATATCCGGTACGTCCAGCGTTCGCGAAACCTTTACAGCAAGCGGGACCTCCCGGACTGTGTCCTCCGTGGGCGTCCGTGTGGCCCGACTGAGCGGTTCTGGGGCCTTAACCGTCCGTCTGGAGACGGGAGACGGAATGCTTATCGAACAAGGGGAAGTAGCCGCCACGTCGGTGCCACTAAGTGCGTCGGCCACCTATGTCTGGACGACTTATAAGTTTTCCGCTCCTCACACTCTAAGCATCAGTCAGAGTTACCATCTTGTGCTGCAATCACCTGCGTCTACGGTTTATCAGGTCTTCCCGATCAGAAAAGGTTCGGATTACGGCTACAAAAACACGACATTCTTTCCGGATGGGTACGCGCAGTTCCTGCAAGCCGGATCCTGGGTCGGCTGGACGCAATGGGGCGTAGCAAATCGAACAGACGGGGATTTGCAGTTTTACTTTGCTCCATAGCTCACGGATGCCCGGCGAGTTCTCACTGATCCGAATTCTTCATGGCGTCCCGGACCTTTTGTCTCATCGTAACGGTGTTTTGAACACAAACGTCTCGTTCACCTTGCTTGCAAGCCCGGGAATTGTTCCACCCTTTCCAATTGTCCTCCGCACCGAAGTTACCGGGGAAGAACTCGACTCCGATAGCTCCTCCGCTGCTGGCGATCCTCAGGTCTTCACGCAAAACTTTGTCGAATAGATCGATCTCTTCTTCATTTGAACATGGGACGTGAATGTCCGCGGAGCACGGAAGATATTCGCGCCGGTCATATGCGTAGATACCTATGATTATGTTTGCATTCGGGAAAGCGCGTTTCGCTTCTGCGACGTAGTCCGTGACGGATTTGCGCTCTTTACGAAAGTGCGGGAAAAGGTGAACCAGGTCGATGCTTCGACGGGCCGCGTCGCTGAGTTGGAGCCGATCGAGTTCCCCGGTAATCAGTTGATCTTGATAGATCGTGACGCCAAACTGCACCCTCGAACTGCGGGACTTCAGGTTGCTAGCCACAGTCTCTAATAAACTCGAGAGTTCTCCAGGGCCAAGACGGGTCTTTTCACACTGGCTGAGAAAGTCGTCAAAGCCCACTTCCGTAAGATTAGGGTGGGACGCTGCGAGATTTCCGAACGTCGCTGCGTTGGTCGCGACGTTCGCTGGATTGAGAAGAATACCCAGGAAGACCGACGACACATGCTGGCTTGCGGCCATCTGATCCATTTGCTGAATGCAGCTCGCTGGCACATCGGAACAGCCAATCCGGACTCCGGAAAGATGCAGCGCTTGATTCCATTCCGTCGAGTTTCCTCCCCACGTAATGACCAGCAAATGCCTGTTCGGACTCGCTGTAACCGCTGCGCCAGCGCCAAACAGTATCAAGAATAGAAGTAATAGACGATTTTTCTTCAAGAAGACCACCTTTAGTAAGCCTTGGGAATTCGACCCTGAGCCGTTTCTAATCTAACAGCGGGGGTGCTTTCCGCCGACGCCGCAACGCGTAATTGGTTTAGCCAGTCGCCGACTAATTTTGACCACTCAAACTTCTCACGAACGTATGCAAGGCCGCGAAGGCCCATCAGGCGCGCTGCCTCTGCGTTTTCCTCCCGTCGCGAGCTATGATTGCCCGCATAAATAGCTATGCCGCCTTCACGAACGCGCCTTCCTTCATTACGCCCAGATCCAATACGGAATCGGGCCATAAATCAGCGACATTGAAGATGAAGGGGCATTTCCAGTACAACGAGGCAAGCCATCCTGTCAGGCCCAGAAACAAGGGAGGCGAGTCCACGAAAATGTAATCCGGTTCGCGGACTCGTACGATGCTGAACAATGACGTCACCATGAAAGAAAAGTAACTGAGAATTCGGCGCCAGCCGGAACCCGTCGCAGCGTATAGCCAGGTGCGGCGGACGCGAACTCCTCCTTGAAACTCGCGATGGTAAAATCGACGCCGGTAGCCGGGGAAGATTTTCCCAAGCGGATGATGCGGCATTCCGGTCACAACATCGACTTGGTGGCCAGCGCGGACCAGTTCGCGGCACATGCACGAAAGACGGACTTGCGTCGCGCCAACTTCCGGCGGATAGTACTGGCTCAGAACAAGAAATCTCATGGGAGTGCGGACCCCAGGTGCTCGCAAGATCCCGCGTCATGGCACATGCGGTTATACATCCCCAGCAGCGCCTGCTCTTCGTGCTGCCAGTTGTAACGGCTGTTCACAGCCAGACGCCCGCGCGCCCATTGCCTGCGCTTCTTCCGGATGAGAGGCTAGAAACTCAATCGCCTCCGCAATCTTCTTTGGCGAAAGCGAGTCGACAAGAATCCCGCACTGAGCCTGCTCGATGATCCGTCGAAACACCGGAAAATCCGACGCAATCACCGGAATGCCCGCGCACATATATTCGAACATCTTCACCGGGTGCGAATTCACATAGTTGGGCTCGGGATGCAGAACCACGAGCCCCGCCATCGCGTTTCGAGTCACCTCTGAAACCCCCGCGCGGCCAAGCGGCCCCATGTACTCCGTCGCCCCCCATCCCGGCATCGCTTTCAGTTGCTCCACCAAATCCCCCGGCTCAATCGTGCCAACGAGCTTCAGGCGAACCCGAAGGGCCTCCGGCACCAATTCGATTGCTCGCATCATTTCCACTGCTCCGCGCGCCCGGGTAATTCGCATCCCAACATACACAACGTAATCGCCACGCGCCGGCGTTTTGCTGTCTTCTGGAAATTCTTCGCGGAGCGGATAGTTGTCCACGATACTTAAATTCGGATGTGCGACATACCGCGCCGAAATTTCCGGGCTGGCCGCGATCAATCCCGAAAACCGCGGCACCGCGAGCGATTCCCCAATCGCCAGCACCTTCGCCAAGGGAGGCTGCAGCCATTTCGGAACATAGGGCTTGTAAGGCACCGTCCGCGGAAGATCCTCGTGCATGTCATAAATCACTTTCTTTCCTCGCGCGCGCAGCAGGAGTCCCGCCGGTATCAGTTCAGGATCGTGAAAGTGATAGATATCTGCGTCCACCGCAACCGCGGCGCGATATACCGCTGCCGTCGTCCTGAACCACCGCTCAAACCGCCCTTTTGCCGGCCTCACTGCCTTGATCTTCACGCCGTCGACGCTCAAGGATTCCGAGTGACCCGCCACCAGCGTCACGTCATAGCCCGCACGCGCCAGCGTTTTGCACTCTTTGTGAAATATGCGCACGTCAAACACCGGGTGCGCCGAGGTCAAAATACATGCCTTGATGGGCACGGGATTAGCCTTTGATTGCCTGAGGATGTGCGAAAACAGATCGTGCGGTGCTAAGCGCCGGAACGGGACTGTCCATCGGCCGCTGGTAACGCTTCAACAAGCTGCGTCGCCTGCTCGCAAGATAAGCATTCCGGCAAACCGCCAGAATAACGCCCGCCCACAGCCACAGAATCCGATTGTCGTCCAGATCGCCGCTGAACATACTCACCGAAACACAATAAACAAGGAGCCCGGCCAGCACGCCATACTCAGAGCCCGTCGAGCCCGTCGCCGCCAGCATTCGCCGGATCGCAATCGCCAGCAAACCAAGGAAAAGCAGAAACAGCGATGCCCCCAGCACGCCTTCTTCGAACATCGTCTCCAGCAAAAGATTATGCGGATAACCTCGCGTATCCCGGCCGTAATAAAAAACGCTCCAGCTTCCAATTCCCTGCCCCAGCCATAGGTTCTCCGGAATTGCGGCCATCGTTCGGCTATAAAAATCCAGTCGCTTCGCGCCTGATCCCGAGGCCCGATGCCCGCTCGATAGCGCAATCATCTCGCTGAGTTTGGCGTTGTATTTGTCCGGATCCATGTGCCGCAAATAAAAGAACGAACCTACGCAACTTCCCACCAGCAACACCGCCACCCAGATGCGGATCGTCGCAAACTGCCGCTTTGCAAACCAGAACATCGTCAGCACCAGCGCGATGGCCAGCGAAACCATCGGACCGCGCGAAGCGGACGCAACCAATCCCGCGGAGAGCAGTGGCAGCGCTGCAACCACGCAAAACAAATAACGCTTCGAATTGCGGACGATCGGATAGCCCAGCAGCAACAAAATGCCCATGCCCAGCAGCCATCCAGCGCCAATGCGCGTAATATCGGTCTCCTCCCCGACGGCGCGGTGCTCAAGGTGGAAAATCATCTGAAACGCCGTGACACAGGCAGCGACCACAAAAAGCCCGGCGATCCGTCGAAATTCATCTTCATTGCGCACGAGAATAATTCCCGAGTACAGGAAAAGTGTCCCAATCAAAAGAAATCGCAGCAGCTTCACGCCACCGTAGTTTGGCGCCGGCGTATACGCGTAGCTCGCAAGTACCGCGCCGGCGAACAACACGTACGCGGAAATCACCAGCCACTGCCCCCGAAAAAGCTCCGGAAGACTGTCGCGCTCCATGCGCCCCACGTGCTTCAGCGTCCGCCACAGAATCCCCAGCAGCAGCCCCAGAAGCATCACCAGCGTCAAATCGCCGACGCTCGCAAAGCGATCCAGGGGCCAGGCGCCCTTCCACTGCGGCATGAATGCGCATCCCACGAGGAACAACTCCGGATGCGACACCGCTGCAATCAGGAATACCGGAACGGCAATAATCGCCGCAGCGATCAGCAGGTTGTTGGATGGAAATGCCACAAACAAAATAGCCAGGCATCCCGTCGCGAACAACGCGCCAATTGCCAACCGCCAGTCAGGATTGAATGACGCGCCCATTGTTATTTCCCGGAATCCCCGTGGTACTCGCGAGTCCAGTCCGTCTCCCGCCTTCCTCCAGCAGGGACAAGACCTTAAGGTAAAGCGCAGTGAACTCGTGTTGCAGCGGCAGATTATTGTTGGGCCAAGCCATGCTGAAAACATTGCCGACCGCGCGGCAGCGCGACCAGTCTTCTTCCCACGGATTTAGAGCTCCGCTACTGTCACTCGCAATGGGCTTCAGCCAAGTCACATGTTTAGAACCGGACCAGATAAACACACCCGTGTTTCAGATGACTATCAGGTGAAACACCGACGGGTTGCGGTGGTCATCCTGTAGTGTACTTTTTACGTAGCGCGTTTTAGTGGCACGGGGCCTACGAATGAGCTAAATGTAAACCAAAGATCTGAAAGAGAAAGAGTGGGCTCGGTCCGATTTTCTAGGGTTCGGCCTACCAGTCTTTGGTGAGAGGGCTACAGGAATTCACGTATGGAGCGCCCAGGTTCGCTTGGCTACTCTCTTCTCCAACGGTGCACTGATTTGAGCTTTCGATAGGATTCGCCCAAATGCGGAAGGAACCCGCAAAGGCTTCGGGGCAAAGTGCGGACGTGAGAGAGCAGAGGAAAGGAGAAGCAATTGACGAATGGCCGCAACATCCGGTTTGTGCCGTTGACGCAGGATCTGGTTCAGGCTACGGAAGAATTCAACAAGCGTCTTCAGCGCGCGGGAGTCGCCAGTTTTGGATGTTTTACAAACCGTAGTCGCGATGGGGAACGGCCAGCTCCCATGGAGGTCGAACGCTATGTCGCGGTCGACGCTGACGGACAAGTGCGCGGTGGATATCTTCTCCGGTGGCAGTGCTTGTGGCTGCGGGGCGAACAACTTCAGGGCGCAGCTCTTGGTCTGCCCATTTCTGAAGGAATTATTGATAAGCGATACGCGATGGTCGGCGTCTCCGTTCTGCGAGACGCGCCGAAACGGTGTGAGAATCTATATGCATGCGGGGGCGGCGGCCGGGATGGACCCGTGTTTCGCGTTGTCCAATATGCTGGTTGGCAGATTCAGGATATTCCATTTTTGTTTCGCGTGATAAAGGGCAAGAATTTTCTGCTGAAGTTGCCGCAAATGCAACGTCCAATACGCCGTCTGGCCGCGACCATCGGTGCGAGCACGGGTTTGTCCCAGCTCGCGACTAGCTTGCTGCATGCAGGGTCCGCCATTCGTCACAGCGGGAGTTCATCCCTACGTTTGACCTCAGACGTGAGCGTCGAAGAGGTCCCCAGCCTAGCCGGGGCCGCGGAGGAAGTCTGGTCTCGCGTGAAATCCCAGTATGCTTTTTGCGTGGTCCGCGACGGCGCGCATGTAGACCCTGCATTCCCGCCTGAGCGTAAAGACCTTCATCGCCTGGTTGTGCGCCGCGGTCGTGCGATCATCGGCTGGTGCGTATTGATGACACAAAGCCTGTCTCGGCTGAAAGCCTTTCTTGGGGACGTAGTCCCAGGTCTTATCGTTGATGCGTTTGGAGACACTCAAGAATCGACGGAGATTGCGCGTGCTGCGACAGCCTTCTTGGCGGATCAAGGGGTCGACATCGTGCTTACGAATACTTCCCATGACCGCTGGCTCTCCGCATTCATGAGGACAGGCTTTCTTTCCTGGCAGAGCCAGTTTCCAGTGCTTGTTTCAAAATCACTCGCACGCCGAATCGGCGACCTTCCTGGCACTATGCTCCAGACCCACATGACCCGGGGCGACGGCGATGGCGTTCATTACCTCCATTGATTCCGTGATTGAACTTGGACTGATCCTTGAGCGCTCCGAAGACCCTTTGCTGCGGCAATTTCATCGAACCATGAGGTGATATCGAATGGGCAACTTACTAGCCTGGTTGATTGTGATCGGAGGAATAATCGCGGCGGTAACCGCGGGAATAACTACTGCTCTATGGATTCAGTACTTCATCCTGCGCCGCTGGCGCACGCGGGTGCGATTGCCAGACCCCGTTGCTTACACCGATGTTCCGAGTTATCGATGCGACAAGGAAATTATCTTACGCATTCATTCTTCCAAGCCTATTCGTATCCTTTTCAACCGCTGCGGCGCCAGGGAGTTTTGCGCCGTCCACACCATGGAGGCGCAACCTTCGCTTCAGTCTCGAGTGATGGACCGTTGGCTGGGCTTCGACTGGAAGCCGTCGGCCGTGCTGGCCCCCAACACGCTTGCTCCCGGCCTCTATCGAATTGACATTGAGCATCGGGAAAATCCGGCCCGCAAATGGAGCATGCTGCTGATCGTGAAACAAGCCGTCCCACACGCTGTGGTTGTCGTGGCGTCAACGAACACATGGAACGCTTACAATGATTTTGGAGGTTTATCGAATTACGCAGATCGTGCCACGCCGCATCCTCTTAAGGCCATCCGGGCACTGATGATGTATTTCGATCTTAGAGTTCGGATCGGTGATAAACACTGGCTTACGGCGGTGCCGTTGCCCGAGCGACGACCCAATCGAGCTATACATGCAGATCTGATCGCTGACCCTCGCGAGTCATCGCACCTGGCCCGGGGTGAAGCGGCCCTGATACGCTTCCTGGAGAGAGAAGGCATCGCCCACACGGTCGTCTCCGATCGCGATTTTGGCTATGAGCTTTCCGCATCTCAAGTCCGACTAATCATTTTCAACACTCATTCCGAGTACTGGTCGGAGGAGATGCTCGGCCGATTGAATGAGTTTATTGACAAAGGTATCTGCGTTGCTTTTATTTCTGGTAACAATATGTATCGGAAAGTCCAATTCTTGCAGACGGCCATCTCCGTAATAGAGTGGATGACTCCTCCGGAGCAAGTCGTTCCGTTAATCGGAACCTATTACGATGCTTACGGCTATAAAACTTTTGATGCGTACCAGGTCGTCGATGCAAGTCACTGGTGCTTTGAAGGGATTCCCGTCGAGGAAGGATCGGAATTTGGCCACGGAAACACGAGTCGGCGTGGCGCTAGCGGATGGGAGACAGACAAGATTCGGACCGGGACTCACGGGTTCCGCGTGGTGGCGGTAGGCAAGAATAGCGAGGGTCCGGCTTTCATGGTCTCGCGAGATTTGCAAGACAGCTTTGTTTTCACCGTTGGCTCGGTTTCGTTTACGCCTTGCCTCGATGACGACCCAGTCATCCAAAAACTGATGTGCAATCTCGTCCGTCGAGCCTTGGCGGCTGGTCTGAATTTGCAAGAGACCGAGGAGAGAATTAACAATGTTGCAGCTAGACGAGAGTGAACTCATTCGAATTTTCGCAGAGGTCTTGGAAGTCAGTCCAGAAACGCTTTCGCAGAAAAGCGCGCCGGACAATGTGCAGGGGTGGGACAGCGGTAAGGCCATGGAAATTGTTATCACGCTTGAGGAAGCGCTGAATCTGGAATTCACTGCCGGTGAACTCGATGAGATGATTTCCATCGGTGCAACGCAGGAGATACTCAAGCGCAGGGGAGTGTTCATCCCGCGATGACACAGAATCTACCAGCGGACTACCCACTTCGTGATGCTCGCAGCGCCTGGCGAAACTGGTTACGCAAAGCGGCAGCGCCGAACCTGGATGTGGGCATCGTTAGCTCTTTCACAGTCGATGCCCTGGCGCCATATCTTGGTCACGCGCTGCTTTCCGCTGGGTGGTCGCCTCGAATTCGGATCGCGCCATTTAACCAGGTGTTCCAGGCACTTTCCGCACCGCAAGCAATCTTCGGCGGCAATGCTTCCGGGATACTCATCGTGCTGCCACGCCTTGATGAATTTGTCGCTGAGGAGCTTGCCCGATTTTGCGCAGGTGATTCGTCAGCCTGGACACAGGCGCGAGACAAACTCTTGGAACTGGCAAGCGCTGTCAGGGCCGCTCGGAAACACTGGGCCGGTACTCTAATTTTAGGAACGTTTCCTCCGCCGGCAACCCCGGAGTTCGACTTACTGCACCTTGATCGCTTAGGGATTGTTTTCTTCGAAAGAGCTGGAGCGTTTTGGCAAGAGGCTGTCGCCGCTATCGATGGAGTTCATATCCTGGATGTGGGTGCGGTTACAATTCAGTTCGGCTTCCAACGCGCAGTCGACCGGCGCAAATGGTATTTATACCGCCAGCCGTTTTCGGAGCAATTTCTGTTCGAACTCAGCAAGTATGCCGCTCGCCTGATAAGTGCCACCCGCCGTGCCTCGGGAAAGTGTGCTGTCATTGATTGTGACAATACGATTTGGGGCGGGGTCGTTGGAGAAGACGGACTGGACGGCATTCAGCTCGGTGACGAGTTTCCTGGCTCGGCATATCGCGACTTTCAAAAACTGTTGCTCCACTGGCGGCGACAGGGCGTTTTACTTGCGGTTTGTAGTAAAAACAATCCGGAAGATGTTCGTCAGGTCTTCCGCGATCACCGGGCCATGGTATTGCGAGAAAGCGACATTGCCGCCTGGGCGGTTGACTGGCGACCGAAGAGCGAGCAGCTACCGGAGATCGCGAAACAACTGAATATTGGGACGGACTCCCTCGTTTTTTTCGACGACAGTTCGTACGAGATAAGCGAGGTGCAAAGCCAGCATCCGTTGCTCCGATGCGTTCAGGTGCCCACTACCCCGGAAACGATAGTTTCAGTGGCGAAGCACGCCATGCCGTTCGACAAACTTGAGATCACCAGCGACGACCGGTCGCGAGCCGAACGTTATGCAGTTGAGACTAATCGCCAGGAACTGCAGGGATCCCTTCCTGTGGATGAGTTCATCAGGACGCTCGACTTGCGTGTGGATACGGTGCATGCCAGCTCCGATAACATCGCCCGCATCACACAACTCATAAACAAAACCAACCAATTCAATTTGACAACTGTTCGGCTGAGTCAGGACCAAGTGCAAGCGATGATCCAATCTCCCGAATTTGTTGTTCGAGCGGCTGTCGTCAAAGATAAGTTTGGGGAATATGGCCTTACCTGCGTCGGCATTCTTGAACAACGAGGTTCCGATTGGCACATATCGGTCTTTTTGCTAAGTTGTCGCGTTTTAGCTCGAGGCGTCGAGACTCGTTTCCTGGCTGATTTGGCATCCGAGGTCTTGGCGCGGGATGGAAACCGAATGACTGCCGAGTTCATCCCTACGGCAAAGAATGCTCCCGCGGCGGATTTTCTTGAACGGCACGGCTTCACAAAGTGTGCGCCGAAGCTCTGGTTCCATCACGCCGCCGAGTTGGCGGCCAGGCCGCTGGTCAAGACCGCCGAGAGCTGAATCTTAGCGCAATGCACAACCTCACTCTCAGGTGCTTCCTATCCCGAAATGCGGCTTTTGATATCGCGGAGAAAAGATCAGATCCGAATCTGGAAACGGCAAGGACAGCTCTCGGTTGTAAAGACATCGTCGGTCTGGAGTCGTTACCGTGAATCAGGATCATTCGTCCAAAGTGCAGTTCTCGCCCGATGATCTCGCCCTATTCAGCGCCGCTTCACACGATCGGAATCCTCTTCATTTATCGGCGGAATATGCCAGGAAGACGTCCTTCGGTCAGCAGGTGGTTTTCGGGATCTTGGGTGCTTTTGGATGCCTCGGCCGAGTCGAACCACGATTAAATTGCACCCTGTCCAGATTTAGTTTGGAATTTCGCCACCCGGTGTTCCTAGGGATCGAGTATGAAGTGACGACTGCCGAGCATTCTCCCGGAACGATCTCTGCGAAGCTATGCGACGGCAGCAAGGTGCTGATAAAAGCTGACTTCACTCTTGCGCAAAATAATTCCGTTGCGCCTACCTCAGGCGCATTACCTGAAGCTGAGGCCCCTCTCCAGATACCAGCGGACCCAGATGATACAGAGTTTACAGAAGGAACCATCGCGCGAGGCAAATATTGGCCTGATCAGACTGCGATGGCGGAGTTGTTGCATCGCTTTGGAATCGACGAACATGCTTTTGGCAAGTTGCAATTATCTGCTCTCCTCTGGAGCAGCTATCTGATTGGCATGGAGCAGCCCGGACTTCGAGCTCTGTTCAGTAAGCTCTCCCTTGCTTTCGAGAATACGCACGAATATCAGGCGGATCGGCTTTCCTATGAGGCGAGGGTTATTTCCCTAAACGCATTCGGTTCACTCCGGTCGGAGTTACAGTTGTTTTCCGGAGCCCGATCGGTAGCCAAGGGAGAGAGTCGTGCCTTTGTCATCCCCAAGAGTCGAGTCCAGTCGGTCAGTGAACTAGCCAGCCTCGTTCCTCAGTCAGAGCAGCTAAAAGGCAAAGTGGCGTTGGTTGTTGGAGCTAGCAGGGGTCTTGGGGCTATGCTTTCAGCCGCTTTGGTTTTGCAAGGTTGCACTGTAGTTGTGAACTTCAACCGGAGCGAATCAGAAGCGCGCTCATTGCAGGTAAACCTGAAAGAAGCTCCAGGAAGAGTAGCTCTGGAAAAGGGTGATGCTGCTGACGTTAACTGGTGCGAGCAACTCGCAGAGCGTATCTCGCGCCAATATGGACGTTTGGATTTCCTGATTTGTAATGCCTGCCCAGCTCTTCTTCCATTGAACATTGAGCCCAAAACGGCGGAGCGAATTAACTCCTACGTCAGAAATGCATTTGCGCTGGTTAGCGTGCCATTGTCAGTATTCTCAAAGCTGCTCGCAGAGACGTCAGGGTGGAGCGTCGTTATTTCTTCAATTGCCGTCGAGACGTCTCCTAAGGAATGGCCGCACTACGTAGCAGTAAAATGCGCACTCGAAGGCTTCCTACGCGTGGTGGCGATTCAATACCCTCGTGCCAATTACTTGCTCGTCAGACCGTCCAGATTGCAGACCGATTTGGTGAAGGGTCCGTCCAATGTACCGTTTGGGATAGCAAAGGCTATGCCTCCGGAAGTTGCGGCCGCCAAGATTGTAGAACGACTCCAGGGCGCTACAACGGGGACAGTGGAGGTTTTCAGAGTGTAACGACCCGCACCCTCATCAAAGCAAATGTCCTAGCTTCAGAATCGACTCGGGCCGGTAGGAGCGGCACTCGTAGCCTAGCGACAATATTTATGCCACTGGCCTGCACGATGCAAGGAGCGGGACAGCTACTTCCCAAAGCGACTAAAGTTGCTCCGGCAAGCTTTCCTCTCTGCCGCCGCTCCGACTTGCCGCACTGTCGTGTTTTTCAAGTTCGTTGAGCACGGTGTAAACAAAAGTATATGGCCCTTGATTAGCTTGGCTATCCTAGTTGCAGACCCAAGCGCCGTTCAATCTTTTTGCCAGCGCACCATTCCCGCCTGAAGTGCACGGATTCACTATGTTGCAGTCGGGGCAGTACATGATGGTTCCGTTTGGCGGGGCCGACGAAAGTAATGTAGTGGCCTTTATACCGACCGTGTCCATAACCGCAGGGCAAGCATCGAGATCGTTGACCAGCGAGATATCACTAGTGGCGTTGAATGACACGCGATGGATTCCCGATGTCGCGCACAACTCGAAAAGGTTGCCCTTAATCACTACGCCCGTTCCGCCGTTGTCCTCGACAAGGTAAGTGGTTTTGGTGGCGCCACCGTCAAACCTGTTTCCCGTTACTTGCGCATCGGTGGTACTCGCCAGCTTGAGACAAAGCTGGCCTGGGGTGCCCGTCCCGTCTTCGTCGAGCTCGCAATAGTTGCCGGTGATGGTAGTTCCTCCCGTGTTTTCGACATCGATGCAGTACTGCGTGGCGCCTCCCGTCGAATAGCTCTCACAATCAGAGTTCAGAATATTAATATTTACGTCGGCCGCGGCATTTCCAAACCTTATGCATGACGGGCCGGCGTGGCTGAACAAGCATGCGGTGTTCGTAATGTTGACAATATTGGTGCGGTCGATGTCGATGGTCCCATTAGAACCACCACAGCCATGAAAATAACTGTCTTCGATATAGATTCTAACGTTGGCACTCGTGGTGTTCTGCCCTTGGATGCACGACACCGACCATGGAGTTGTAGGGGCCATGGTGATGTTCTTGAAGGAAATATCGTGCGAGGCTGTGAGCGAAAAGGCTTTTGTACCTGTTCCGGTATTGTCGATGTCACAGCCATCGATCGTGAAATCCTGGACGGCGTTGAGCGTGAACATAGCCGACGCCCCCCCGGTCCAGCGAATCGTTGTAGTACCTCGCGATGCCCCATTGTCGTTCCATGTCCTGCCGCTGCATTTGACCAGAATGTTGCTCTCAGTGCCGGTGAGAGCAATCGTGGTGCTCATGGTCCATACGCCAGGAGGGACGTCTATTTCGCAGTTGCCGGACGCACAGTCAGAAAACGCCGTTGCGATCGAGCTCGCGGACACTGTTCCACTGGCGGTAATAACGTTAATTTGAGCTCGAAGAGTAGGACTGGACAGAAGGAGAAGACCGAAAAAGAGACAAAATAGGTAATTTCTTATGCTACAACGAGATCTGGAATCGGGAGCTTCTGGTGACACTCTTCCTTTCGAATCAATGTATGTAAACATGTAGATTATTCCTTCCTTCTATAGCTAAGCGGCAGGATAACGGTATTCTGATTTACTTCTAACGGATGTAGATACGTTTAATACTGTAGTACTACGGCATATCACTGTAGAGTTGGCAATGTAGTGCTCCCCGCTAAAACTGGACAGCTCATCTAGGTAGAATCAGGGCCTCCAAAACAGGAGGCAACATGAGCAGGAAAGCACGCGTCGAACGATCCCCGGAAGAGAAGTGGCAGATTGTGCAGGAAGGGTTGAAGAGCGGGAACGTCTCTGAAACCTGTCGGCGATTTGGCATTGCTCCGACGCTCTTTTACCACTGGAAGGATGAAGCGGAACAGGGTGCCAAGGCCGCGCTTGAAGGGAGAAGTGCGGCGGCCGCGGAAACCGAGAAAGACCGCCGCATCCGGCAGCTGGAGCGGACCTTGGGCCGCAAGTCGCTGGAGATCGAAATCCTAAAAAACGTCGTGGGGGAGTGAGCTGCGGTGCAGTGCACTCCCAGGCACGCGAGATGGTGACGCAGGGCTACACAGCAACGCTGGTGGCGGCGACGCTGGCCATCAGCCGGTCGAGCTTGTATTACCGGAAGCGGCCGCGCGACAGCCGGGCGGATCGCACTTACGACGAACAGATCGTCGTGGCCTGCGGTGAAAAACCTGCGTACGGCTATCGCCGCGTGGCGTGGTGGCTGCGGCGAAAGGAAAATCTTCCGGTGAATCGCAAACGCGTACTGCGGGTGATGCGCGAACGTGGGTTGTTGGTGCGCTCGCGGCGTTTGCGCGCGCGACGGAAAAAGAGTGGGGACATGTGGAAGCTTCCGCGCCGAATCAAATCTGGCAATCGGACATGACCAAAATCTGGGCCGGCCCCGCCGTGGGCTGGGCCTATCTGGTATGCGTCATCGACTGCTGCACGCGAGAAATCGTGGGCTGGAATCTCTCCCACCGCTGCCGCACCGAAGACGCGCTCGCCGCGGTGGAGCAGGCCGTGCTCGAACGACTGCCCGCGGGCAGTCGTTCAGCCAGCGTGACGCTGACCACCGACAACGGCACGCAGTTTACGTCCTCGCGCTTTCTGGAGACGCTGGCGCGACTCGGCATCACGCATCGCCGCACCGCCTATCATCACCCAGAAGGCAACAGTTACATCGAACGGTTCCATCGCAGCTTGAAGGAAGAGGAAGTCTGGACGTCGGAGTATCGCAGCCTGGACGAAGCGTGCGCCTCGATCACTCGCTGGATCCAGGAGTACAATCACGACCGGCCGCACCGCGGTGTCGGAAATCGCACTCCGCACGAGGCCTTTCTGGCTTTTGCAGCTGTACTAAAAAACGAGGCCCTGACTGTCTAAATTAGCGGGGAGCACTACAGATTTCTACAGGGCTATTCTGGGGAAGGGGACTCAAACGCCGTCCCCTTCCCTAGACCCCAACCCTTGCTAGGAGATGCAAAGACGTTGAAATGAAGTCGGAGACTGTGCCCAAAGTTTTTGTGACACTTTAGGGGGTCACCTCAGTAACTGGGAACAAACTACCGAAGAACACCGGTGAAATAGGTCGATCAACATATACGTAAGTCGTTGAGAAGCAAAGACGGGCTAGTGTTTTATCCGGCTCATAACCCGAAGGTCGTCAGTTCAAATCTGACCCCCGCAACCATTTTTAAACCTGTCTCATGATAGGTTTACGAACGAGTGACGGGCGAATTGGGACCAGGCCCTTTGTGGCCCAATTCGCCCAACTCAAATCCCAAGGCAGTCCTCTCGCACCATTCTCTACGATACGCAACGTTTTCGTGCAATTTTGTCACCAGGCAGCCTCTAGGAATCTAGAGCGTATTGCACAACCCATCTAAGTTATTGATTCTATTAGGCCGAAACCCGGTTGTGCAACAGCTTCTAGGTTCTTATGACAGCCCGGAATCCTTACCGGTACACGTGCGACCTACTCTGCTGGTGATGTCTATAATGGCGGATTTACGGGCTTGGGCCGAACGTGTCGCGAGCACCGCCTGGCGGGTTCGAATCAGCCGCGAGCCGGCGTCCCAAAGATTCCTTGCAAACGTACTTATGAATCGCCGAACCGGTCAGGGTTCGC
>Ga0073928_10003050_pt1 | contig 27164 bp, 27 predicted proteins | sample PaiPotPPA55metaG_FD_76969 | JGI IMG/M metagenome (GOLD analysis project Ga0073928, IMG submission 76969) | Iron sulfur acid spring bacterial and archeal communities from Banff, Canada, to study Microbial Dark Matter (Phase II) - Paint Pots PPA... ...
CGTCACGGTTTCAAAACCTGCGTGCGGGTGAGGACCGCCAACTGGCCGGTCACCGATGTCAAGATGATCGTCCATCAACAAGATGAAGGGATCGTTCTCCTCGAAGTTCTCCGGAGACACGACCGGTGCTGCTAGATGCCCCGGGCCGACGAATCCAGGAGCCGCTGGAGGAACGTTAACCACGCGACTAATACCGCGTTGTTGCGACATGTTTTCTCCTTCTGAAATCAATTTCCCCGTTCACGGGTAACGCTTTGCTGAACGCGCGCTCGCGCCATTCGAGTAGTGCCGTACCGCCGCCGATCGTGCATTTCGCAGCAAGGAGGCACCCGTGCCTCTCATACTGTGAAGCAATTCATGGCTGCGTCGCGGGCTTCGCGCTGAAGATGCCCTTGAAGCTTTCGCGGTGCTGCAGGAAGACGAGCACCCACAACACGCAAGCGACTAGAGCCGGCGCGATGCTCGCCGGTGCCATCGTAAGGTGAAACGCGAGGATGTTGTAGAGCTCCGCAGCCAGCACTGTCAGCGCAAGTGGCACGAAAAAGCCGAAGAGCAGCAGCAGTCCGCCAAGCACCTGCAGCGCGAAGAAGAACGCGGCGAAGTGCGATGTGCTGACGGCAACCAGGAACTGGATTGCCACGGGATTCGCCGGTGGCGTCTGGGGGATAAAGTGAAGAAACCCATTTAGCCCAAAGACCGTAAAGATCAGCCCCAACAGATAGCGAGCAACAATCGAAGCAATCTTCATACGTGGCCTCCCTGGAAAGTCTGCGCGTGCGTCTGCACGGCCTGAAGATGCGGCGCAAGAAACGCGTCGCGGTCATGCCCCTGGTTCAGAACTGCGGTTCCACCTGCGGTGAGGAAGGTCGCGTCCGTCACGCCAAGAAAACCAAATACGGAACGCAGATACGGCTCCACGAAATTGAACGAGGCCATCTGCGTCTGGGCGTCATAGATCCCGCCGGTTGCAATGATGAAGGTCGCCTTCTTGCCGATAAGCAGACCCTTCGGCCCTCCGTTGCCGTAGGAAAACGTCCTGCCGACACGCGCAATCTGGTCGATCCAGAGCTTGAGCACGGAAGGCACACCAAAGTTATGCATTGGCACGCCGATCACGTACTCATCGGCCTGCTCGAGTTCGGCAAGCAAGGAATCGGAAAGCGAGAGCAACTCCTTCTGCTGCGAAGTGCGCGCCGCTTCCGGGGTATACACGGCTCCCACCCATCCGGCGCTGATAGGCGGGATTGGTGTTGCGTTGAGGTCGCGGTCTGTGATCCTTCCATCCGGGTGCGAAGCCTTCCATTGAGTGACGAACGCAGCCGTTAGCTCGCGAGAGACTGACCGGCCGTAGAGTGGGCTGGAATCGATATGAAGCAGAGTTGACATTGAGAATCCCTCCTACACGACAATTGATTACTAATCAACATATGTCGATTCATAAAATAAACAAGTGTCGCTTTAGTCTGTAAGGAGGTATTCTTATGGTAGGGATGGCCCAGCTTCTTCAACCCGAGACCGAAACCACGGATCCGCGCATCCTGCGCAGCCGCCGCATGCTCATGGATTCACTAGCCAGGTTGTTGATGAAAAAGGAGTTCGAAGACATCTCTGTCCAAGAGATAGCCGATGACGCGACGCTAAACCGGGCCACCTTTTACCTGCATTATCCAGACAAGAACGCGCTGCTGCAGGCTATGACAGGCGTGCGGTTCCGCGACCTGATCGAGCGCCGCGCCATCACCTTTGGCAACTGTAACGGGGCATTGCGCGCCATTGCCCTCGGCGTCTGCGACTATCTTGCTGAGACTACAGGCTGTCCCGCTCAGTTGGCTCGGATACCGCTCGAGGGCTCCATCATCCCCGTCGTCGAGGATATGTTCAAGGAAGGCCTAGCCCATCATGGGCTGGCACCCGGTGTCGATGCGGCGATGCTGGCGACCACCGCGGCCTGGGCCGTTTTTGGAGCCGCGCGCCGCTGGTTTCAGACCCCCAACCGTATCCCAGCCGAGGAGATGGCAGCCAGGATTGAAACCATGGTGAGCCCGGTTCTTTTCGGCGCCCCTCAGTAGCTGAAGAGTGACAACACTAAAGCTTCGTTTTGGTTAAATGAACCGGTCGAAGTGGACATAAATGCGTCATCCCGAAGTCCCGCGTTTTCACCAGCGGGACGAGGGATCTGGCGCGCAACAACACGATCCCGTGATGATGCTCGCAATATTCGTCACTCGGCTGAAGAGCGCGCGGGTTTCGGGATGGTGCACCATGCCAGCCGACAGAGGGGAAGGGAACGTCCCTCAAACGCTCACCTTCTCAGTTGACCGTCAGTGACAGCACGCTGCTGGTGCCTCCGCTGGTGCAACCCACATCACTGGTGTCGCCACTTGGAGTGACCACTTTGACGCTTGCCTTTCCTGGGCCGGAAATCACGCTACTAGTCAGCATCACCTGTAACTGCTGGGCGCTGTTTGCCGTCGCGGCAAGGGTTTTGCCATTGATCACAATTTCGGACGCTGGAACAAATTGGCTGCCATTTACACTCAGCAACACCCCCTGTTGCACCTCGGCAAACGTCACCGCGCTTGGGGAAAGCGAGGCCACCAACGGTGCAGGTCGAGCGCTACCGCACAGAGGGTTCAGAGTGTTGTTACAACCAGTGAGAAGTGCTAAAGGGACGAGTGCAACAAGCCACAGACGTGAGAGCATGGGAGTACTCCTTCGTGGGGATCAACTTGCATCGATCTGAGTTGCAGAACCCTGCTCCCGAAAATTAGTTTCGTCCCTAAAATAAAAAGACTCCGAGTGTTGCAGCAGGACAGATGTTGGGGCACGACTGAGCCTACGCCCGCGGCCAACGCCCACAAAGGCGCCTACTTTGCCGCGGCATGGTGGTCGTAGCTAATCACCCGGGTGACCTTCCAGGCGCCGTCTTGGAATTGCCACAGATGAACGAAGTTGGCTTCGCCGATCCCGATGGCGTCTTCCTGCCCGGGGTGATGGAATCGGTGCACGCCGATTTCAAGCGCGCCGTATCCTTTCATTGGAAAGACCTGCAAAGTCCCAGGCACCAGTTCGCGTGTGACCTTGCCGCAGATATTGTTCTTGATGGCTTCGGTCAGCGCCGCCCTGCCGAAAGTGTTTCCAGCCTTGTCGTGGTAGAACTCGATATTTTCGTCAATGAACGAAGCAAACTTCTGTAGGTCGCAGCGGTTGTAGGCGTCGAACAAAGCCGCATCGAGGGCGGTGATGGTCTTCTCGAGTTCGGCCTGATTGGTGATTTTGTCGAGTGGCAGAATTTCCTGAGCGTTGGCCAGAACTGACAGGCCGAGAAGGAAGAGAGACAGCAGGATGGTTCGAATCATTCTTGTTGGGCCCACTTTTGGGAAAGTTGAAGTCACGGAGTGATACGCAGGGAGGGAAGGGAATGTTCCGGGGTGATGCAAATCTCCAACAAAGGCGTCATCCCGAAGTCCCGCGCTTTCACCAGCGGGACGAGGGATCTGGCGTGGAGCAACACAACCCCGATACGATCCACGCAAGATCCCTCCCTCGGCTGAAGTACGCCGAGGTTCGGGATGACGCAGCGGAAAGATGAAAAGCAAAGGCGTCGGACAAGAATGTCCGACCCACACGGACAAAGCCTGACAACCTGACGGCTGATGGCTGATGACTGCTGAGCTATACTTGCCTTAATGTCCGCGGCAGAGCAGCAAGAGAAGACTTTTTACCTCGAAACTTTCGGTTGCCAGATGAACGCCCACGACTCGGAAAAGGTCGTCGGCACGCTGGTCTCGCAGGGATACCGCCAGGTCCCGACCGTCGAGGAAGCCGGACTGGTGCTCTACAACACCTGCTCCATTCGCGATAAGGCTGAACAAAAAGTTTTTCATCGCCTAGCCGACTACAAGAAGCTCGAAAAACAAGGAAAAAAGTTTGGCGTGCTGGGCTGCGTGGCCCAGCAGGAAGGCGAGAAGATTTTCGAAAAGGCTCCGCACGTTTCGCTCGTATGCGGATCGGCTTCGTATCGGAAATTGCCGGAGATGCTGCTGCAGATCGAACGCGCGCCGGTGCTGACAGGGAAGTTCGATGTCGCGAAACGGCTGCGAGTGACTGGCCTGGACGATCGCGAAACCGACGAGTGCTTTGAGACCGAGTTCACCGCGCGCACCAATCCGCATCGCGGGTACATCACCATTATTGAAGGATGCGACAAGTTCTGCTCCTACTGCGTGGTGCCGTTCACGCGCGGCAAGGAGCGCAGCCGGACGTCCGATTCAGTCTTGGCGGAAGCTCGGCAAATGGCCGACCTCGGCTATACCGAAATTCAGTTGCTCGGACAAAACGTGAATTCGTATAAAGACTCAGCAGGGAAGCAGACCTTTGCGGAATTGCTGGCCGCGGTGGGCGAAGTTCGCGGGATTCGCCGCGTGCGATTTACCACTTCGCATCCGCGCGATTTTGGCAAAGATATTGTTGAGGCTATCGACGCGGTCCCCCCACTCTGTGATCACGTGCATTTGCCGGTACAGAGTGGATCGACACGCGTGCTCGATGCCATGCAGCGGCTCTATACCCGCGAACAATACCTGGAGCGAATTTCGTGGATGAAGTCGGCGCGGCGGGATATCAGTATCACTAGTGATGTGATCGTTGGTTTCCCGGGAGAGACAGAAGAAGATTTCCAGTTGACTTTGTCGTTGCTCGATGAAGTTGAGTACGACGCGGTCTTTGCCTTCAAATATTCACCGCGGCCGAACACTCCGTCGATCAAGATGGAAGACGCCATTCCGGACGAGGAGAAGTCCCGCCGACTGGCAGCTTTGCTAGAAAAACAGCGGGAGATCCAGAAGCGGCGAAATCAAAAACATCTCGGCGAGACAGTTGAAGTAATGGTTGAAGGGAAGAACGATGCCCGAGGCCAGTGGATGGGCCGGACGTCCCAGAATAAGACGCTGAACTTCGTCGCGCCGGAGGGCCGGGGTTTCGAATCGGGCAGCTACGTCCCGGTGCGTGTGACTGCTGCCTTGCCGAACAGCCTAGTGGGTGAGATGGTGGAACAGCATTAACCACGAAGGACACGAAGGTGCACGAAGGAAAACATGGGCTTTGGCCTTAGCTTTTCGGGAACGAGAGGCAGAACAGAAATAGGAGATGACAAAAGAGAAAGACGATCTTGAGAGGAAGACGTAAGATCTGGCTTTTGTGCTTTTGTGGGTAATGGTTTGACGGTTCCTTCGTGAACCTTTGTGTCCTTCGTGGTTGATGGTTTTAAGGAGTCACAATGGAAGTCGAGATGAAAATTCGCGGTTTACTGATGGACCCGGTAACTAATACTCCAATTGTGATTCTGCGCGACTCCGGCAACGAGACGGTATTGCCGATCTGGGTTGGAGTCTACGAGGCCAACGCCATTGCCCTGGAAATCGAAAAGGTCAGCACGCCGCGTCCCATGACCCACGATCTGATAAAGAACGTGCTGGCCGGGCTCGACGCCCGGGTTCACAAAGTGGTTGTCACTGAACTGAAAGAGGATACGTTTTACGCGGTCATCTGGATGGAACGCGACGGCAAAATCATTAGCGTCGACTCGCGTCCTTCGGACGCGCTCGCGCTGGCGCTGCGCGTGGATTGTCCCATCTTCGTGGAAGAGGAAGTCCTGAAAACCTCGAAGAAAGCGGCTAACGCCTCCGAAACCACCAGCGAAGAACTTCGCAAGTGGCTGGAGGGCCTCAACGACGAAGACCTCGGCCACTACAAAATGTGAGGGATGCGAGCGAATTCGAGCGCCCCGGCTCGTCAAGCTGCCAGATTGTTCAGCAACTCCCGTGTTGAGAATGACTTTGGAGATCGTATGGTCGCGCTTAAGAGTCGGCGCATGTCGACAGAGTAGTTTACATAATACTTGTTATCGGACATTGATAATGGGGCTCCCCTAAACACTGTCGGCGTTGAGCTTCTTGAATGTGAGAACTGGCCCCCCGGTTCATCACTGCCTTGTCGGGACTCGTCGGGATGGGAAGATCCAGAAAGCCCAAACAGCTTTACAGCGAACCTTTCGAAATCCGGTTCAACGGCTTGGCGCGTTGTCTCCGTATTCGGAGCTAGAAGCCGGTCGTTAATGATCAGCTGCACGTCCTGACCGTTAAAGTGGAACTTTCCATTCAGCCGCGGATCCGACTCTAAGCGTTGGCATGCGACGAGGGCTGAACGCGTAGCCTGGATCAGGCGATCAAGATTAGTGCCGGGCAGCGGGGCTTTGCGGTTGTAACGAACGCCGAGAAGTCCGTCGGTATTGTCCAGGCTGTAGTCGGCTTCATGGCCGATAAGCATTAAGCCGGGACCATCTTTCACGTGACGGTAGTCGGCGACGTCTAGCAGCAGTTCGTCGAAGATCTGGCCCTGAATCCAGCTGTGGAATACGGGGATGACCGAGTCGAGTTTGAGGTTCTCGGACTCCTTCAGGAGGAGCTTTACGTTTATATGTTGCAGTTCGATCGTAACTTCTTCCTCTAAGATGGATCGCAAAATCTTCTCCTCAGCGGCTATAGCCTCCAGTTATTATGTCGCTCGTACGCACGGCCGAAGCCGTGCCCTGATATAAAACTCACCTCCTCCACATCACACCACGACTGGCTTTCCCAGTCGGTTGCTGCAACTGTGGGCGGCGTCAATGAAGAGTTGCGCTTCGTCGATTAAATAGCGGCTCGATTCCTCGGTATAAGTCTGGCCAGATTTTTCGTGTGCGGCAAACAAGTAGCCAGCGAATTTGCCGCCGGCGAAGGGATCAAAAAACAATCTCGTGTCGTAGTAGCGCTGGCGAAATTCAGAAACGATCTGGTCGGGATCATCGCTGACATCCAGATTTTCTGCCCGAACCAATGCCTTCGCGGCCGCGAGCATAGAGTGATAAGCGGACTTGCCAGCCTGGTCAACTTCACCTTTCTCGAACGCCAGCTGCGCTTCGAACAATTCCCTTTCAGCTGCGGCCAGGCCGAAATCCACGGCTGACACCACTTCTCCGGCGCATTCGCCTTCGCCCATATCCCCGAGCGTGTACTGCCGCGGATCGCCCCAATCACTGAAGACAGAAGTGTCTCCAGCGGCCGGGCGGGTAAGGTCTTCGAGCATGTTTTTCAGTTCGGCTTTGCCTGTGCGCTTAACAAAATCCTTGAACGTTTCGCCGTTCTGGCGCTCGGCCACATACCGGTCAGTGAGCCGGGTTACGACCTGAGGAATGTTCTTCGAGGGAACCGCTGCAACGGGCAATCCATAGGACGCGGCGTTGTGCTCCCACTGGCCTCCCAGCACGACCTGAAAATGCGGAACCGCATGACCGGCAATCTTGCGGCTGACGCCGTAGAATCCGAGGTCGGCCACGTGATGCTGGCCGCAACTGTTGAAGCAGCCACTGATCTTGATATGCAGGTTCTGCACGGCTTCGTCCGACTGAAAACTCTTCTCGCTAACCTGCCTCCGGAGTTCGGCTGCGAGTCCGCGCGAAGAAGAAATACCCAGCTTGCAGGTATCCGTCCCGGGACAGGAGGTAACATCGACCAGCGCACCCGCGCCAACATCGGCTAGGCCTGCGGCAGCGAGGGCCTTGTAGAGTTCCGGCAGATCGGTCTTGCTCACCCAGCGGATCACGAAGTTCTGTTCCACGGTTGTTCGTATGGTTTCTTTGGTGAAGCGGCGGACAATGTCTGCCAGCGATCGCAACTGGTTAGCGGTAATATCGCCTAGCGGGAGGGCAATGGTCACAGTGACGTAACCGGGTTGCCGTTGCGGCCGATTATTAAACTTCATCCAACGCTTGAAGTTTTCTGAAGCGCCGTTTAGATCGCCGATCGTAACCAGCGAAGACTGCGTCTCGTTCCGCGGAGCTTCTTTGAGCGGCGCTTCCTGAAATTCCGACCGAGCCTGCTCGATGTATTCAGTCCAGCGCGGATCGAATGGAAGCGTCTTCCGTTCTTCGAAGACCAGCTCACGAAACTTTTCAATCCCTAAATCCTGAATCAAAAATTTGATCCGAGCGCGATTGCGATTCTTCTTCTCACCGAGCCGAGCAAATACTCTGGCGATGGATTGTGTGAGTGGCAAGAGCTCTTCTGGCGGGACAAAGGAATCGAGCAGCTTGGCGTGGTAGGGCACAGCGCCCAGGCCTCCACCGACGTACATTTCGAAACCAAGCTCTTCCCTTCCGGTCGCTTCGTTCACGCGAGTTTTTGCAATCAAACCCAGGTCGTGCAAGCTGGTCAGCCCGCAGGCGTGCTGAGCGCATCCGCTAAATGCCGGCTTAAACTTTCGGCCGAAGTTCTGACAATCGGGATGGCCGAGCAAGAACCGCGACAATGCACGGGCATACGGGGTCACGTCAAAACTTTCATCGGTGCACACTCCGGCGTACGGGCAAGCGGTCACGTTGCGCACGGAATTTCCGCAGGCCTCGCGAGTGGTAATATTCGCGGCGGCCAGACGGCGCATCAGGGCCGGAGTGTCGTCAATGTGGATGTAGTGAAGCTGAAAGTCCTGGCGGGTGGTGACGTGGGCGATTCCGTCTGAATACTCCTCAGCCAGCTCCGCCATGGTTTCGAGCTGCGCCGCATTGAGGCCGCCGGCAGGAACCTTGATGCGCTGCATGCCGGGCGCGTCCCACATCGTATTTGGACCTTTGGTGAAATCGCCGGAGGGGAAATTGAGCTTCTGGACTTTTTGTCCGTCGTTGCGCTGGCCGTTGTCGTAACGCTGGCCGTAGGCTCCGCGACGGAGACGGGTTTCAGCAAACAAGCGCTCCTCGAGCTTGCCCTGTTTGCGGAGCGCAATTTCGGTTTCAAAGATGTCGATTTCTCGGGCAAGCTCTTCCGGCATCTTTCCGTCGAGTTTTTCTTTCCAAAGCGAGTTGGAGGATTTCATAATTTTGTGGTTCCCGGCTGCCGTACTCAGGTTTCAAGGTTTCTGAGGTTTCAAAGTTTCGCGCATTGGCTTCGAAACCTGGAAACTTTGACACCTTGAAACCTGGCTCCTAAAATACGAAACCCACCAGCCAGCTCTTCTGGCGGTGGGTCTGAGCTTAAAAATATTAGTGCTGCTTAGCTCGATTGCACCCCGTCCCCAGAAGAGACACGACAGCTACAACAACAGCACATGGCCATCTTCTGGACGTAGGTATATGACATTGCACAAATAGTATCTCTTTTTTGGGAGGGAAAGTGCAAATCAAAATAGTGATGGCAGAGTTTAGAAAAACAGATAGATGGGGAATAACCCCTATTAAAGTCAGAGACTTCTGCGTTGGCTCCCAACAATGTTCTTTCCAGCCATTAGCAAGGTTCTGCGCGAACCAAGTCGGACAAGAGTGTCCGACCCACACGGACAATGTTGGCGAGCAGGCTCGCCCGGACAGCCGGGCGCGGCCGCCTCACGTGTGATCTTTATAGGAGCACAATTCTGGGATGAAACAGGGTTCCGGCGACACGGGTGCAGATGGCGATCAAATCACGCTGGCCAGAGAACACTTTGACTTCGCGTGTCCGAGAGAGTTCGGGCAGATTTACAGGGCGGCCGTGGCGGATGCGCGACAGCATCTCCTCGGTCGCGGTGACGGCGGGAATAGAAGGCAGAAGCTGGCGGGGATGAACGCATAAATCAGCTATCGCCTCAACGCGTTTCCCTTCCCCCGCGCTCTTAGAGTTCTGCAAATCGCCGGCTGATTGCTCTAGCTCTTCCAGCGAGTGCGCATCTTCGAGCTCGAAGTCGGCAACGGCCGTGCGCCGCAGCGATTGCAAGTGGGCGCCGCAGCCGGCAAGCTGCCCCATTTCGTGCGCAACCGAACGCATGTAAGTACCTGAGGCTACGCGGGCGCAAAAACGGGCACAAGTATTTGCATCGTCCATGGCAAGGATTTCGAACTTCTTGATCTCAACCTGCACTGGGTTGAGCGCCACGTCTTTCTTCTTACGTGCGAGCTTATAGGCCGGAACGCCGCCAACTTTTTTTGCAGAGAACGGCGGCGGCATCTGTTCGATGGTCCCGGTGAATTTCGTCGCGAGTTCGCGCACATGTTCCAACGTGAGCGACGGCTCTGTTGCGGGGCCAGCGGGTTCGCCTTCGGCATCATAAGTATCGGTTGCGAAGCCGAATCGGATCACGCCTTCGTAGCTCTTGTCTGACGACAGGTAAAACTGCGCCAGACGAGTCATATTTCCGAGAACAAGCGGTAAAACCCCGGTGGCCATGGGATCCAGGGTGCCCAAATGTCCAACAGCGCGCTGCTGCAGAATGCGGCGAACACGAGCGACGACATCGTGAGATGTGAAACCCGCGGGCTTATCGATGATGAGGACGCCATTCATGGTAAGAATTTAGTAATTTGGTAATCGGATAATTTGGTAATTTGAATACGCCACGCGATGAAAAGCTGATCGATTTCTCAATTTCCGAATATCGCAATTACCAAGTTATCAAATAGTCTATGTTTCCCATTCGCGACGACCAGCCCCGCTACAGCACGCCTTGGGTGAACTACTTCATTATCGGGCTGAACGTATTCGTGTATTTTTTTTTCGAACTCCCGGTCCAGTTTCAGGGCGGACGTGCATTCGACGTGCTGATTAGCCAGTTCGGACTGGTTCCACAACATTTCACGCGCGCGTTGGCGGGTTCACCACAGTACGCTTTTCCGGCGACGCTCTTGACGATTCTCACCTCGATGTTTTTGCATGGCGATCTTTTTCATATACTCGGCAACCTCTGGTTCCTGTGGATCTTCGGCGACAACATCGAGGATCATCTGGGGCATTTTTCTTATCTGGTGTTCTATCTGCTGTGCGGGATCGCGGCGGCTCTGACCGATATCGCGATTGATCCTGCGTCACGTGTTCCGACCATAGGCGCGAGCGGGGCGATTGCCGGCGTTATGGGCGCGTACATTCTGCTATACCCGCGGGCGCGAGTGCTTACGCTCGTAGTATTGATTGTCTTCTTCACCTTTTGGTGGATACCGGCGTGGGTTTTTCTCGGGTATTGGTTCCTGATTCAGTTTGTTGCGACCAGTATGGTAGCGTCCGCCGGGCATCATCAGACTGGAGGCGTCGCCTTCGCGGCGCATGTGGGTGGATTTGTGACCGGCCTGGTTCTGATCAAGATATTTCCGCAGAGAACGCGTGGATATCGGTATGGAAGTTGAAGAGGCAGTGGTCAGTGGCTAGTGGTCAGTGGTTAGTGATCCGTGCTGGAGGCGCGGATTCTGATTACTGATTACTGATCACTAATCACTTCTGTGTCCCCTCTATAATGAAAGTGTGAGCGCAACAGCGAAACAACTGGCTTCGGCTGACTTCCCTACCCGCTGGGGACAGTTTCGAATCTATGGGTTCCGGCTTAATCCGGTGGCGAATGGAAAACCGGAGGAGGCGGTGGCCCTGGTGATGGGCGATGTGCACGCTTCGCCGCCGCTGGTGCGAATTCATTCGCAATGCTTGACCGGCGATGTCTTTGGATCGTTGCGATGCGATTGCCGGCAGCAATTGGAGATGGCCTTGACCATGATCGCAGGCGAAGGCGCCGGCATTTTGATTTACGAGCAGCAGGAAGGACGCGGCATTGGCCTGATGCCGAAGCTGCAAGCATATGAGCTGCAAGATTCCGGCTTGGACACTGTAGAGGCCAACGAAAAGCTTGGGTTCAAGGCCGACCATCGTGAGTTCGCGCTGCCGGCAGAGATGCTAAAGGCGCTGGGGGTAAAGAAAGTCAGATTGCTTTCGAATAATCCCGATAAAGTTGCTGCGCTTGAGAGTGCGGGAATTGACGTCGTCGAGCGCGTACCTTGCGAAGTTGAGCCCAGTGAGCATGCGGAGGAGTATCTGCGCACCAAGAAGGACAAACTGGGGCACTTGTTCACGAAATAATGCTTGTGAACTATTACCTCAGCGGCTAAAGCCTCTCCCTTAGGGCCCCGGTTTGGCACGGCTGAAAGCCGTGCCCTTCCCAAAACCAGTAGCGAGTGATGCGCATGTCTTGCAAATTCCCCTGTTAACGAGGGCCCGGCTCTCCACAATCAATTTGGGTTTGATTTAATCTTTTCTGGTGGATAACAAATCCATCGCCGGAATTCTCTACGAAACTGCGGACCTGCTGGAAGTCGACGGGCAGGATTCGTTCCGCATTCGCTCCTATCGAAATGCGGCTGAAGCTATAGAAGCGCTGCCCCAACAGATCATCGATCTGATCGACGATCCCAAGCAAGTGTTGGCAATTCCCGGCATCGGCAAAGGCATGCTCAACAACTTAAATGAAATGTTGCATGAGGGAAAGCTGTCGCTGCATGCCGAGATGTTGAAAAAATATCGGCCGTCGATGCTCGAGCTGCTTAAAGTTCAGGGACTCGGACCAAAGACGGTGTCGCTGATCTGGAGCGCTTACCAAGTGTGCGATCTGGAAGGAGTGGCGCAACTGGCGCGGGAAGGCAAAATTCGCGAACTTCCGCGCATGGGAGAGAAACACGAGCAGAAGCTGCTGAAGGCGATTGAAGATTATCGCAGGATTGCCGGGCGGTTTCTGCTGAGTGTGGCAGAGGTGCAGGGGGAGAAAATCGCCGAACATCTGAAGGATTATCCAGGTGTTGAAAAAGCAATTCCGGCTGGTTCGCTTCGTCGCGGGCGCGAGACGGTCGGCGATCTCGACATTTTGGTCACCGGGCCGGCATGCCGCGATGATGCGGAGCGCGAAAAGTTGATCGAACACATCATTAAGTTTCCGGGCCTCATGGAGATAATCGCGCGTGGCGAAAACAAAGTGAGTTTCCGTTTGCGCGGAGGCATGCAGGTCGATGTCCGATTTCTTCCGCCAGAATCGTTCGGTGCGGCAATGCAGTACTTCACTGGATCGAAGGGGCACAATGTGGCGCTGCGGCAACGGGCGTTAAAGCTGGGCTACACGCTGAACGAATACAGCCTCGCCAAACTAGATGATCAGCAAATCGTTGCCGGGAAATCAGAAGAAGAAATTTATGCGGCGCTCAAGTTGGACTACATTCCTCCGGAAATGCGCGAGAACTGTGGCGAGATTGACGCCGCGGAGAAACATGCGTTGCCGCGGTTGATCTCGGAACAAGACCTGCAGGGCGATGTGCACATGCACACCATCGAAACCGATGGGCGAAACACGATTGTGGAGATGGCAGAGGCGGCGCGCGAACGTGGGTACAAGTACATGGCCATCACCGACCATTCGAAGAACCTGGCTTTTGCCAACGGCCTCGACGATGCCCGCGCGGTTGAACACATTAAGCGAATCCGTGCCGCTGCGGAGAAGATCGACGGCATCCGAATTTTTGCGGGGATCGAAGTGGATATTCTGGCCGATGGCTCGCTTGATCTTTCCGACTCAGTGCTGGAGCAGATGGATCTGGTGATCGCCAGCGTGCACTCACACTTTAATCAGACAGCGGAAGAAATGACGACACGATTGCTGAAGACGATCGAGAACCCGAATGTTTCGATTATTGGACATCCGACGGGCCGTATTCTGCTGCGACGGGACGCGTACGCCTATGACATGGACGCTGTCCTCGAGGCAGCGGCGCGGAATAAAGTGGCGATGGAGCTGAATGCCTATCCCGATCGGCTTGATCTTTCGGACCGACATTTGAGAATGGCGAAACAGCACGGAGTGAAGATCGTAATCAACACTGACTCCCATCACACAACTCATATGGAGAAGATCCGATACGGGGTGCTGCAGGCGCGACGGGCGTGGCTTACAGCCGAGGATGTGCTAAATACATTGCCGGTGGAGAAGTTTGCCAAGGCAATGAAACACGGGTGGCCGGCGTGATGGCGGGCGAGGAAGCAGCCGCTACGCGGCGATGTTTTGTGCTCGGCGCTCGACTTCACGAGTACAATTCCCTGAGCAGGAGGACACCATGTCGAGTCCAACCCCTACGCCTCCACCGTCCCCAAAAGCCTCATCGGTGGAAAGTCAGCAAAGCGAAGCTCAGCAGACCGAAGCTGCGCAAACTCAGCCGAGCCAGCAGACCAACTTCGACATTGGCGAGGAGTATGGCACTGCGCGGAAGAATCTTCCACCGGCGGGAATCGTCGCGATCTGCGTCGCGGTCGTGCTAGTAATCGTGGCGGCTTATTCTCTGACCCACCGAGCGCATGCTCTCTCTTCGGGATCGATCGACGACGTAGTGCCGGTTGCAATACCAGGACAGAATATGGTGATGGTCGCGATTAACGTCACCGTGCAGAATAATTCAGACAAGCCGTCGTGGATTCATACTATTCAGGCCTCGCTGGATGCGGCTGGCAATAAATTCAGCGATGATGCGGTCCCGGCCGTGGACGCTCAGCGATATTTTCAGGCATTCCCAGATCTCAAGCAGCACGCCCTTTCTTTCCTCACGATGGAAACAAGATTGAATCCGGGAAGCAAGACATCGGGCACGGTCGTTGTCAGCTTTCCGGTGACGGGGGACGTGTTTGCCGCACGCAAATCTCTCAGCGTGACCGTCGCCCCGTACGATGAGGTGCCGGTCGTGATGACAAAGCAGTGATTAGTGGCTAGTGGTCAGTGCGAATCACTGTTCTCGAGGATAGCGGTTATCAAGATGCATAAATAAAAGCGCGAGAGGTTTGCACCTCCCGCGCTGCGCCCCTCGGAAAGAACCAGTAATTATGGCTGGCGTTGCGGCTGCGCTTCGACCCGCAGGTCCGGATTTAAGTGCAAGGTCTTCCCGGCAGTGACGTAAACCTTCTGGTCGAATTGCGTTCGTCCTACTGCGCGCACTTCGATGTCGTAACTTCCCGGCCGGAGATACATCGTCTTCACATGCCCGACCGTGCCCGCGTACGCGCCATTAATGTACACGTCGGCATCTTTAACACTGGTATCGAACTTCACCGCACCTGTAGCTGGAGCACCGTAATACCCGTAACCATAACCGTCATATGGATAAGGTCCCCAATAAGGCGAGTACCAGCCCCACCCAAAGCGTGGCCCGACCACAACGGCAACGCGTGCTGAGGCCGCAAGAGGCGCCATCAGCAGCAGAGCCGTTATGCCTATCATTACTAACTTCTTCATAGCACCCCTCCTAAAAAATTAGATGCGCGATGTTTTCGTTTCCATCGTAAAGAAGAGTAAAACGGATGGACGTGGTTCTTGCTCCAGAGCAAGCGTCGTTTGCCACGGCTCACCATGTGCCGCTATGCTCTTGTGACCGATGCTCTCTTCGCCGATCGACATATTGGCTATCGCTGCACATCGCGATGATGTGGAACAGACCTGCGGCGGAACCCTGCTTAAAATGGCCGAGGGCGGACATCGTACGGGAATTCTCGACCTGACGCGCGGGGAGATGGGCACGCGCGGAACCGCCGAAGATCGTGGGAGAGAAGCGGCGGAAGCGGCGAAGATACTGCAAGTTTCCTGGCGTGAGGCGCTGGATATTCCCGACGGCCGCGTGGAGAACACCTGGCAGAACCGGCTGAAAGTTGCCCGCGTGATTCGGCAGACACGGCCGCGAGTAGTGATACTTCCCTATTGGGAGGGACGGCATCCGGACCACTACACGGCGTCGAAGCTTGGGTATGAGGCGTGCTTTCTGGCGGGGTTGGCGAAGTTAGACATCAGCCCTCAGCCATCAGCCGTCAGCTCGGAAGAATCGGATTTCAGGAAAGTGGCGTCGGCCTTGGCGAGCGTCGCGGCTGGTGAGAAACAAGGTTCCACCTCGGCGACTAAAGCCAGTCGTACCGGGCGTGGTGACGGCACGACTAGAAGTCGTGCCCTTCCCGATTCGAAGGGCCCAGAAAATTCTTCGTCACACGCGGGCGAGGCGCCACACAGGCCGTTCAAAATAATTTATGCGACTTTGTATTACGACATTCGACCCACGTTCGTGGTGGACATCAGCGAGCAGTTCGAAGCGCGATTCGAATCGCTAATGGCTTACAAGTCCCAATTCAGCGATCAGGAAGCCGGCAAAGACATCTTCCCTGTCCGCGCCGAAATCCGCGCTCGCACCGAAGCCATGGCCAGGTTCTACGGAATGATGGCGGGCGTGACTTATGCCGAGCCGTTTCTGCAGAAAGAAGTCGGGCTGGTGGACGATGTGACAGCAATCCCGGTGAAGTCGATTTGAGGTTTTTCGGCTCGGGCTTCGCCCTCGCGTGGGTCTGGGCGCCCCATTCACCCAGGGCTCACGCCCTGGGCTATTTAAATGTCGCCCCTCCGGGCTCTGTATCGCGCATGTTTTCTGAATAACGCAGGGTGGAGCAATCAGCCGTCAAAAGCTACGGGCCTGAGGAAGTTCCCTAGTAGAACGGAGAATCCATGAGCGACAAGCTATTGATAGATCATCTTAAGAAGTTTCACTCGAAGGCGGATACAAGCAATTTCAACGTGCTGGATTTTGTTGGTGCGTTCGGAAGTCCATTGGAAGCGCTAGCTTATTCATATCTCTTTTGGCCGGATTTCATTGAATTCGAGGGCATGATTTTTCTCGAAGACTTAGTCGAGGACGAAGAAGATCGTTCGCAAATTCGTGGCGCTCTCGCAGAGTTTCCTACACGTAAAGAGGTCGAGCAGTCTTTCAATCAATTTGAGATTCCGAATTCCTTCTTCTCGGGTGGCCTTTCCACCACGACCGACGAGGAAAATGTATGTCTGGCGCAGCGAATAGCGGAGGTGTGGGAAGCACGGTTGGCGCGACTGTTTCCAAATAAGAAATGCGTCGTTGAGGTTCAGCCACCTGAGGAGACCAACGAGGGGCCGACCATAGTCGTGTATAAGGCATAGTTGCACATATCCCGTGCCCATGTTGTCCCGACTTCTCTGCTATAGAGGGGCCATTTACATACGGTTTGACGATGGCTGGTGACAGATTCAAACGCCCCACCCTGTCGCAAAGAACGCGACAAGGATGGGGCAACCGTTTTTACTTATTTAGTGTAATTCTTTACTCCGGCCTCATTCCCATATCTTGAATCATCTTCTTCTGTTCTGCCGTCCAAGTGCCGGACATGTCGCCGTGCTGCATCAGGAGTTTCTTCTGGTCGTACATGGCTTTCGTGGTATGGAACTCTTTTACATTCGCCTGATGACCGGAGAGGTCCCACTCGCCGACGCCTTTGTCGTGGTACTTGAAGACGACATTGTCCAAATAGGTGATCTTGTTTCCCCAAAGATCCATCGCGGGGACCACGTGCTCCGGCTTGCCGTCAGCGTCCCGCTTCATCACACCTTTTTCCTCCAGGATGTCGGGAACGGTCAGCGTGTACGTGTTCTTATCGGACGAAACTTTGAAGTCGATGTCGACCGTCTTTACTCCGACAACGTGCGGCGGGTTCCAACCGAACATGAAACTCAGCATTTCATTGAATGCCTTTTGCTGTTCGGCGGTATCGCTTTTATCGAAGTACGCGGTGCCCTGCACTTTGCTGGCATCGTGATCGATTAGATCTCCGATGAGCACAGCTTTAAAGCCACTCATGTCGACTTTTCCGTAATGGCCATGCTTAATGTAGGTGAAATCGGCCGCGTCACAACTGCCGTGATCTGGATGCCCATTCGACCGGCACGGGCAGCCGTAAGCCGTGCACTGGCATTCCGTCATACTGATGCCTTGCACATCGAAATCCGGGATGTTCTTGGGAGTACTCTTAGCTTCATCCGCAGCGATTGCCGCCCCGGAGAATAACGCGGCAAAGAAAACAATACCGACGAACCCAGGCAATCTCATACGTCCTCCTATGATGTTGGCCTTTCTGCGAGCGTAGAAACTTTACGTCTGACGAGGGGGGCCGTCAAGCAATTTTGGATACGTATTTTAGAGCTTGGTCGCGACCGCCAGCCCGTCACGTATGGGTAGAACTGTGGGGAACAACTCGGGAGAACTATACAAGAGGCGATTGAATTCCTGAATTGCTTTTGTAGACGCTTCAGTGGGATTGTTCTCTGCGACTTTGCCGCTCCATAAAACGTTATCGGCTACCAACAGACCGCCTTTCCGTAAACGCGGCAGCGCCATACGAAATGCACGGGGATAATCTTCCTTATCCAGGTCGCAGAAAATGATGTCGAACTGTTGGGTTTGTTCAGAGAGGAGTTCAAGTGCATCGCCAACTTTTACCGTGATACGTTTGGCCACACCAGCACGTTCGAAATATCCACGGGCTTCGTCCGCGTTTTTGCGATCACCGTCGGTGTAGATTACGCGGCCGCCATCACCGATGGCGTGTGCCCACCAGATAGTCGAATATCCAATTGCCGAGCCCATCTCAAAAACATTCTTTGCACCGGAAATCAGGGCGAGCTGGTGCAGGATGCGCCCTACGGCAGGACCAACAATCGGAATGTTGCGTTTGGTCGCCTGGGCTTCCATTTCGCTGAGAACTTCATCGCGGGCTGGCAGCAGCGAGTAAAGATAATTCTCAACCGGCTCAGAGGTGATTCCCTGCATCAGCCAGCGCGGCTTCTCGGGAGTGTGCGGCATGTTGCCTTTCGTTTTCGTCTTCGTCTTTACGTGTTACGAAATGGTCTCGCCGGGCTTCATTTCTACAACTTTGACGCCGTGCACAAGTTTGCTGAGATCGCTTGGACGACCGGTCAGCATTGGGAACGTCGCGAAATGCATGTGAATGCCGGTGTTCGGCTTGAGCCGATTGCAGGCGTAAGCCGCTTCGCGCGGGCCCATGGTGTTTCAATGCGGAAGGTCGCGTGTCCGAGCCATGTGATCTTGGTGCCATTGAGTTTCATGCAAGCGTGCTCTTTCTAAAAATGACGAGTCAACATTCTAGCCGCGTAGAACGACCGACTTCAACGCATCTCGCGAAAGACTTTGACCTCATGAGCCGGTGACAAGGTAAGATGTTGGCTCCATGAGCGAACTCAAAGTGCTGCTTTCGCGCGAGAAAATTGCGCAACGCGTCGCCGAGATGGCGAGGCAGATCACCGCCGACGCAAAGGGTGAGCCGGTGATCTTTGTGGGCGTGCTGAAAGGCGCGGCAATCTTTTTGAGCGATCTGGTGCGGCAGGTGAAGGTGGATGCGACATTTGAATTCATCGCGGTCTCGACATACGGGAACCGGCCCACTCCGACTCAGGAACTGAGACACACGTGGGATTCGACCGGCGAAGTGAAGCTGACCAAGGATGTGGACCAATCGCTTCGGGGAAAAAATGTAATTCTGGTCGAGGACATTTTGGACACTGGTTTGACGCTCACGTTTTTAAAACGCTTATTGCAGGGTCATCAGCCGAAAAGTTTTCACGTGGCGGTGCTGCTGGATAAGCCTTCCCGACGCAAGATGCCGATACACGCTGATTACACCGGGTTCGAAATTCCTGATGAATTTGTGGTCGGATACGGGCTGGATTATGCGGAACGATATCGCAATCTTCCCGACATTTGTGTGCTGCTCAATGGCCCGCCAGTCGGCCAAAATTGACCGACAATTCCACAGTTTTCTGCGACAGAGATCAACAGTGTAAACAGCTCTGACTGCTATGATTAAAGCAGTGGAAATGGCCGCCGTTCAAGCTGAAGCGCAATCGCGAATCGATCCCCTGCTGTTGGAAGTGGCGGACGTGGTCAACACCACGCTCGACCTTGATACCACGCTGCGCAGGGTGGCGGAACTCGTCCGCAAGGTCATCGATTACGAAATTTTTGGCATTCTGCTGCTGAATGAAAAGACGCAAGAACTGTATTTCCGCTTCAGCGTTGGGCATTCGAAGGAGATAGCGGATCGCATTCGCGTTAAGGTCGGCGAGGGCGTTACCGGGGTTGCTGCACAACGAGCGGAAGCCGTGCTGGTGGGCGACGTTGCCAATGATCCGCGATATATTTCGGCGGTCCCAAATGTTCGCTCGGAGCTGGCGGTGCCGCTGATCGTGAAGAACCGGGTGATTGGGGTCATCGACATTGAGTCGCCGCAACCCGACCACTTCACCGAAGAGCATAAACGGCTGTTAACGCTGATTGCGTCGCGGATGGCGGTCGGGATCGAGAACGCGCGCCTGTACACGCGCATGACGCGGCAGACAAAAACCCTGCTGCTGCTGAATGAAATCGCGCGCGAGCTGACCTCAATTTTAAATTTGGACGAGTTGCTCAAGAGGGTCGGTGAACTGCTCAGCCAGCTGATCGATTTCCAGATGTTCAGCGTTCTGCTGGTCGATGCCGCCGGAGAAAAATTGCAGCACAGGTTCTCGCTGCGGTTCCAGGAAAACATTCAGCTGAAGAACGATATCCCGATTGGAAAAGGGATTGTGGGCGCGGCCGCGGAGGAGCGCCGGGCAATACTTATCGGTGACGTGCGCAAGGACACGCGCTATATCGAGACGAATCCGGAGACGCGCTCGGAGCTGGCCGCGCCACTGATCTACAAGGATAAGGTAATTGGCGTGCTCGATCTCGAGCACACGAAGAAGAATTTTTTTACTGAAGACCATCAACGGACGATCACTACGTTGGCGGCACAGATCGCGATTGCAATCGAGAATGCGCGTCTGTATGAACAGATCGCACGCCAGGAAGGCCGCCTGGAGCGTGACTTAGCAATGGCGAGGGAGTTGCAAATGCGGCTGTTGCCACAGGCGCTGCCACAGCTGGCGCACCTGGAAATTGCCGCCAAGTTCAGGCCGGCCCGGGCGATCGGTGGCGACCTGTATGACTTTCTGAGCTATTCTCAAGCGCGTGTCGGATTAGTAATCGGTGATGTCAGCGGTAAAGGCGCTCCGGCTGCGATTTATGCGGCGCTGGTTGCTGGAATTTTGCGCTCACACGCTCCCATGGAACCCGCCCCAGCCGAGATGCTGGCTGCGGTGAATTATTCATTGGTAGAACGCCGAATCGATGCGCAGTTCGTGTCGCTGATTTATTGCATTTGGGATGACGCCAGCCTCACGCTGCAGGTGGCCAACTCCGGTCTTCCGCGCCCGGTTTATTGTCACAAGGGCAAAACCCAGATGATCGAGGCCACCGGGCTTCCGCTGGGACTGTTCGAAGACGCGGAATATGATGAATTCATTTTCCAGGCTGAGGCCGATGACGTTTTTGTTTTCTTCAGTGACGGAATTCTGGATGCGACCAACCGGGCGGGCGAGTTGTTTGGGCGCACGCGTCTGGAGAAGATCATTGCCGAGTGCTCTTCGGAGCCGGCAGAGTCGATTGTGAAATCCATTTTCAAAGCCGCGAGGGACCACGCGTCTGGGGTGGAAACCTTCGACGATCAGACGGTAGTTGCAATCAAAGTGAAGGGGAGTGCGTCACAGAGCACGTGAAGCATACTTTTGAGCGACCTCCCGGATTTATTTACAGCCCGCAGAAGAAGCGCCGTTCCCGAGCCTCGCGAACGGTGGCCAATGAAAAGACACCCACACGCCATCTGAATTGCGAGCAGGTGCCGCTCGCAGAACTTGCAGAACGCTTTGGCACTCCCCTCTACGTTTACTCTGCAACCAGCATTCGCAAGCGCGTTCAGGCTTTTGCGCGCGTGTTCGGCGGCGTTACGCACATTTGCTATTCAGTGAAAGCCAATTCCAATCTCAGCATTCTCCGGCTGCTCGGCAAGATGGGGTGCGGATTTGACGTGGTCTCAGGCGGCGAACTGGGGCGAGTGCTGCGCGCGGACCGGCGGGCAGCGAAGAAGGTTGTGTTCTCCGGGGTTGGAAAGACTGCGGCGGAAGTCGAGACCGCGCTCAAAGCCGGCATCCTGCTGTTCAACTTAGAGAGCGCTTCCGAAATGGAAGTAGTTGCGGCTTGCGCGGAGAAGCTGAAACGAAGAGCCCGCATTTCGTGGCGGGTGAATCCGGACGTTCCGGCCGAGACCCATCCATACATTTCGACCGGATTGCAGAAGCACAAATTTGGAGTGCCGATTGGCGAGGCGCGAGAATTGTATGCGAGAGCGGCACGATCGAAGTATCTGCAAATTGCCGGAGTAAGCGTTCATATCGGATCGCAGATTACTCAGTTTGCGCCGTTTGCGGCAGCGATGGAGCGAGTTGCGGAACTGGTGCGGCAGCTGCAGAGCGATGGACACAAGATTCAATACGTGGATGCTGGCGGCGGGCTGGGAATCAACTACGACGGGCCGCAGGACTTTGCGGCCATAGTGTCGGACTACGCCGAGGCAGTTACGCGACCGTTGCGCGAACTCCGAGTTAAAGTGTTACTTGAACCAGGACGTTCGATCGTGGGTCCGGCCGGAGTGCTGCTGACTACTGTGCTCTACCGCAAGAAGAATGGCGGAAAGAAATTTGTAGTGGTCGACTCGGCGATGAATGACTTGATTCGTCCGACGCTGTATCAGGCTGAGCATCAGATTGTGCCAGTCGAAGATCGCGCCGCTACACCGGAGATCGTGGATATTGTGGGTCCGGTATGCGAGTCGGGAGATTTCTTTGCCCACGAACGCACCATGCCATCCGTTAATGCGGGAGAGCTTTTAGCCATTCTCGACACGGGCGCATATGGGATGGCGCTGGCGTCTAATTACAATACGCGGTCCCGTCCGGCTGAGGTGCTGGTGGATGGAAAGTCGGCCAAGCTGATCCGCAGACGTGAAACTGTTGCTGATCAGATCCGGCCAGAACTCTTCAAGCGGGGTTGAATCCGGCCAGCAGTGCCAGCTCCGGACTACAAAGCGCCAGTTCCGAACACACACTGAGGGCGCCCCCGCTTCTCGACAATTCTCCCAAAAACCAGGCAGAAGTGGGCACCCTCAGTTTATTCACCAAAGATAGTTGGCGCCACCCTGGTAGCTCGCTCAAGCAGCGAGGCGATGAACTCGGCAATAGCATCCAAACTTTCTCCAGCCATTACAGGAAAATACGCAAAACGCTTATCGTAGTTCGGAGCAGTGCCGACATTTTCGTCGCGGCTCATTCTTGTACAAAACCTGGCATCCTTGGAAAGCGGACCACCCCAAATGATTTCGCCAAACTCGCCGTTGGTGCGTACCAGCACGTACACGCCCTCACTGTGCCACGGCAGCTCGCCTTGCATCTCAACGCCGAACAGACGCTGGTAAATAAGAATCTTCACTACGGTTTCGCGCGAATGTTTGGTTGGACGAAACGAATAGCTGCCCTTTTCGGGCACGCCCACTCCCCGCCGGAGCCGGTTTTCTGCGAGATGGAAGAGCTGTTCGGCAATTTGTTGGAAGGAAACTTCATAATCAACTAAGGGTGCGGCCTTGTACGTTCCCATATATTCAGGCTGATCGCGCGCTTCCGCTCAAGAAGTCGTGGAGAAAATATTTCCACTGCAAAAGTGTCGAAACGTACATCCACATACATCGTTCAACGATTAGGCGCCAAGCCGCTGGATCGACACCGACTACCTCAAGAAAAAATTAACCGGGCAGGCACCAGGACCTGCCCGGACGTACAGCCGCTTCCCCACAGAGAGCGGCGTTCAAGCTCTCGTGGCCGCGGTCTTTCAGCCTTCCCAACACTTTCCATGGGTGCTTGCTGGCTGAAACTGTTAATGGGGATAGATGTTAGCGACTGGTAGGCGGTTACAGTCCTCACTGAAAAAACACTGCCGATCAGATCCGGCCAGAATTTTTCAGGCGGCCTTGAACCCAGCCAGCAGCGCCAGCTCCGGAAATACAAAATGAGCTGCCCCACTTCTCGCTGATTTTGCGAGAACTGGGACTACGAAAGATGTGCGGACCAACGAGGTTCTGAAGAACAAGACTCTGGTCGAGGAAAAGACATCATTAACCAGAACCCACTTCTCCCAAAAACTAAGGGAAAAGTGGGGCACCCTCAGTTTTATTCACCGACGAGAAGTGGGCCACCCGCCTGACGAACTCAGCTGATTCACCAGCTCGTGCTGACTTTGGACTCAAAAGTGCGGCTCCGGTTGAGGGAAAGTAGATGAAAGTGTAGGCTTCACAAAACTAGCTACTCGCGATGCTACAGCCTAGAGCAAGGGAGCGAAGATGAAGGACGCTTACGCAGTATTGGAACAGAAGGAAGCGGACTTGGCCCGTGTCCGCCAGGAGATCGAGAGCCTGAGGATCGTGGCATCCTTACTTGAAAAAACAGACGACCTCCCCGATTTAGAAGTTACGGGCACTGACGGCCTATTTTCCTCTGTTGCAGCTACGCGCTCAAGTTTGTGGAAGGTCCTGAAACGCGCAAGGTAGCTTGCATGCTCTTGTAGTGCCCAGTGTGGCCTTAGTAACGGGAGCATTGTGACTGGGCCAACTGTTGAAATCAGCGATTTCACTCACTCCCGTGAGCAAGATGCTACGTGTCTTTGCGATATAGAAGGTCACGCATTGCTTTTCTGCGTTCCTGGTTCAGTTCCCTGTCGCTGCCGCGTTGTGCGGCATTCGCCGAGTTAGGCGCGGCCTCCTGCTCGCTACACGCCGGGCAACGATTGGCAAACCCTGGTTTACCGGGTTTTAGTTCAAACTCCTCTGAGCAGATACTGCAGACTTTTATCGGAAATGCCATTGAGCCTCCAAACTCGTCCGATACCGCAAAATGATAACTGTTGTTAACGGCGGATTCACTCAGAACGAGCAATGAGTGAATGACGATGTTATATCGACCACCGCGTTTTGACGACCGTGAAGGAAGTATGCCGCCTTCTGTTGACAACATCAGAGATGTCAGGAATTTCAGCGCGGAGGCAGCACTTCATACCGTGTGATTGTGTAACCGAGGGCTGCTCCAAGAAATACGTCTGAAGGAAAATGAGCGAGCGTGGTTACGCGAGAAAAGCTGATCGCGGTCGCGAAAGCGTACGATGCCCAGGGGACCCAGCGGTGGTTGCGATACCGGGTGGCAACCACCGTGGCGACGGAAAAGACGCCCGCGGCGTGCCCGGACGGGAATGAGCTGCCCTTAAACGGAGACTGGCCGCCACTAAAAAACGTGTCGTTAAAAGACGCTCCAGGTGGAACATCACCCGGGCGTTTTCTGCGAGTAACCGCTTTCATCGCAAGATCAACTACAGCGCTGTCAGCGTAGGCTTCCCCCGCCAGCAAGGCCGTGCTCACCTGGTACGGATCGTGCCGAACATAGCCTGCAACCAGAAGAGAAGCGGGCACAGCAATCACTTCACCCGTAGTAATCGATGAATCGAAGACGTCATTGATGTCGTCGAGGTTCCTCGAATGATTACGAAAATAGGGCATGACGTGGGGATCGGCTACGATCAGACCCGCGGTTCCGCCTGCGATGGCAAGCGTGGGCAACAAGTAGCGCCCTTTTGCCCACTGAGTAGGGAAAAGCCAAATGTTTTTCTGGTCGTGGAGAAAGTCCTTGGGCAATGATCGCCAGGACACTTCTCGATCAACCTCATTGCCATGTTTTGCCCGGGACGACGCTGACGGACTGTCAGGCAAATCGACATGGCCGTCCTGCGCATAAGCCAGTGTAGGGGCAGTCCAAATTCCCGCACAACAGACGACCACAAGTAGGAACAGCTTCTGTCTCGAACGCATTCGACCTTTGATGCACTTTCCTCAGTCTGCGAAAGCTATTGGGCTCGCATAAATATAAGTCGTTGACCCGTCGATTTTGATTGATTTCGAACCGGTGAGTAGCGGGCAAACCTTGATCTTACCGAGTAGGGAAAACCTTACTGATTCGGGAGGCTTGCCGACAAAGCAATACCGATCAGGATCAACTCTTAATTGGGTAGTTTGCTCAGAGACAGGGTGGTACCAAGGCCGGCATAGAGATATCGATCAGCGAAAGCCTTTCTGAGTGCGGTGAATGCTGGCTCCCCAGTGCAGTGGCCGGGTGCGATGTAGTCCACTTTGAACTGGTCATGGAGAGCTGTAACGATCCTATCAATGTCCGGGTCACCCGCCGTCACGAGATGAAACCCTCCGGCAATCAAATGAACGCGGGGATTAATCGTGCTCGCCGCTGCGACGATTTTGTCAATTCCAGGATGTGAGCAGCCGACCACGATCACGATGCCTTCGGGTGTACTGATCGCTAGCGACAACTCACGCAATTCAAGCGTTCCCGGCTTGTCCGACACCAACGCAATGAGGTGAATGTCAGGAGCGATTTCAGTGCTTTTGTCCACGAGTTGAAAGTTCGCCCCGGGCCAAGCCGAGCCGAATCGCATGATGTCCGGCGGAGCGCCATCGTAGTAACGCTGCTCAGGAGGCAGGGAGGCATCCTTTCGATAGAACGTACTGGGCAGGTCCGCTCCGTAGACGCCAAAGCCCTCTTTAGGGGCGTAGATTTTCACTGCTGGGTTCACCTTCAGCACGTAGGACAATCCTCCCATGTGATCCCCGTGGCGGTGCGACATTACGACAAAATCCAACTTCGAAAGATCGATGCCTTTCACTTGTGCATTGTGCGCAAGAATGTCTGGATTGTTGCCGGTGTCGAACAGGATCCGCTTTCCGCCGTATTCGACTAGAGCAGCATAGCCCCAGTCCTTGTGCATGTCGGAGGATTTGCCAAATGCATCGTACAAGACGGTAATTTGTGCTTGGGTAGGCGCAGCGGGAGGCATCGGAACAGCCGAGAGAGTCGCTGCGCAAAACATAACAAGCAGAAATGATGCAGAATAGGGGATCAGGCCCGCGTTGCAGCTCATTGTTTCCTCCTCACGTGCACCAAAGTCCCACTAAAATCGGCTGATCTGGTGTGAGTTGGAAAGCAATTACACTCCTTGCAGAAACAGTCAGTCAAGACCACGGAAGCAGCAACGGGGCAGCCCCAGAGGCAGAAAATGGGCATTCGCGAAGCGACCGGCAACTCGGAAACAACCGTTGCAATCCGGCGATTTCACTTCACAAGTTGGTGATGAGTGAAATGGCGATTTTACGCCAACAACAACGGGGCTGTGCTCAACCCTCGGTAGGCGCAAAAAGAAAAGTGCGGAGTCCGTCGACTCCGCACTAGGTTTAACAATTTGTGCACTAAGCCGCGACTACGCCGCTTTTGTCACTTTCTTTTGCCACTTTTTTTCGCAGTGATCTGAAGCCCGCGCGCACCTCTTCTGAAAGGAGTTGGGGCTGCTCAAATGCAGCGAAGTGACCGCCTTTGTCGAGCTTGTTGTAATGGATCAGTTTGGGATACGCGCTTTCTGCCCAATTCCGCGGACATTGATAGAGCTCGTCAGGGAACGCGCTCACAGCAACCGGGACAGACACGCCCTTGACGCTGAAATA
>Ga0073928_10003051_pt1 | contig 27158 bp, 30 predicted proteins | sample PaiPotPPA55metaG_FD_76969 | JGI IMG/M metagenome (GOLD analysis project Ga0073928, IMG submission 76969) | Iron sulfur acid spring bacterial and archeal communities from Banff, Canada, to study Microbial Dark Matter (Phase II) - Paint Pots PPA... ...
AGGCCTCCTGGATGGCGACCATGAGCGGGACCGTGAACGACGTGGTCCACAGCAGGCCGTAGCCGTACTGGGCGCCGGACTGGGCCAGGGTGGCGATGCCCGACGGGTCGTCGTCGGACGCTCCGGTGATGAAGCCCGGGCCGACAAACGAAACGAGCCGTCGCGGCCAGGACTCCTTTTGTTCTGGAGCCGGCATTTGGCGGCTTTTACTTACGAGCCGGGCTAGCGGCTACAGACCCGCCTGCACGCGCGCCTGGCGGCCCATCTCGCGCACCTTGCCGACCTGCTTGCGGAGGTCCTTGCGCCGGCGCTCGCCCTGGTCCGGGTCGAGCAGATACATGGCCGCAGCCGCGATTCCAACCCACACCATCAATCGAGTGAACTTGTTCATGTAGCTAGACAACGGCCACGCGCCACCGCAGTACCCGGCGCCTACAACGCCTTGCGGTGCGCCTCCAGGGCCTGGAGGATGTCCCGGGCCGTGACGAGCCCCCACAGCCGCCCGTCGGGATCGGTGACGAAGGCCATCTCGAAGTGCTTCTCGTGCATCCGTCCAAGCAGCTCGTCGAGCTTCACGCTCGGGCGGTACGTCGCCGGCCCCTCCTTCATGACGGACGACGCGGGCGCGCCGGGATCGGAGATGTCCTCGGCCCGCACCCGACCGAGCAGGATGCCCGCCGGGTTGACGATGGCCGCCCACTTCCAGCCTCCGGCTTTCAGGCTGTCCAGGATCGGCCCGCACCGGTCGTCGAGTGCGAAGCGCGGCACGTCTCGCCTCACCACCGACGCGATGGTCGGTTCAGCCGCCTGGTAGCCCTCCGACGGCAGCCCGGCCGCGAGCCAGTCCTCCTTGCCGGCCTTGTACTCGTACACCTTGTCGAATCCGAGGGTCTCGAGCCGCGCCGCGGCCCTGGGCGCCATGTCTCATTGGAAGTCGTGGCAGTAGACGATCACCGGTTTCGAACGGTCAAGGTCGACAACCGACTCCGGATTGAGATGGGATAGGGGCAGGTTGATGGCGCCGGCTATGTGCTCGGCGTCGTACTCCTCGCGCGGCAGGACCTCGACGAGCTGGGCGGATTCCTTCTCGACCAGCCGGCGGACCTCTTCCCGATCGAGGAGCCTGGACATGATCCGTAAACGCCTCAGCTCACCGCCCCACTGGTGTGGGGAGGGCGGATGGCGGGCACGCAGCACAGCATGCACCTTCTACATCAAGCGTTTAATTGACTCCCGATGAGCGCCACCAAGCAAGCCCAGCCACGCGCCGACCGGCGGTCGGCGCTGGTGCTCGCCGCCTACCGGCAGATCGCGGCCAGGGGTTTCGAAGGCCTGCGGACCCGCGAGGTGGCGGCTGAGGTCGGGGTGAACATCGCCACGCTGCACTACTACTTCCCGACCAAGGAGAAGCTCATCGCAGGCGTCGTCGAGCACGCCATGCAGCGCTTCCGATCCACGCTCGAGCCGCATGGCAGCTCCGCCGAGCAGCTCAGGAACTACCTGCGCGCGGTACGCCGCCTGGTGCACGAAGAGCCGGAGCTGGGTGCGGTGATGGGCGAGCTGGCGCTGCGCTCGTCGCGCGATCCCGCCCTGGCGGGGACCATGGAGCAGATTTACGAGGTCTGGCACCGAACCGTCCGGGGCCTCCTGAAGCGCGCCGTCAAAGAGGGGAACATGCGCCCTGACGTCGACAGCGATGAGGTGGCGGCCATCATCGTGGCGACGCTGACCGGGGTAAGCCTTCCGTCTCGGGGAGCTCGGCCCGACCAGGCACTGCGCCAGCTTGAACGCTGGCTTGGCATCGGCACTGCGCGCAGGAGAACCGCTCAAGCAACTGATTGATGAACGTGCTAGACTGAGAGCCAATCAAATGATTGGAATTCCAGGAGGTTCCCCCATGATCACCCAGGCCGCCTCTCAGCCTCGCGTACCGAAGGTCGTTCCGTTCTTCAACCCGCTCGCGATGAGGCTGCTGCGACGTGGCCGGCTGATGGGACCGAACACGCTGCTGACCGTCCGCGGCCGCAAGTCAGGCGAGATGCGCACCACGCCGGTGGCGCTGGTCGAGCTTGACGGCCGGCGCTGGATCATCGGCACCTTCGGCGAGACGAACTGGGTGCGCAACCTGCGGGCCGCGGCCGAGGGGATCATCGCGGTGGGCGACCGTCGCGAGGCTGTCCAGGCCCGCGAGCTCAGCCCGGACGAGGCCGTCGCCTTCTTCTCGAGCACGCTGAAGCCATACGTGTCAGCCATGCCGTTGGGACTCGGAAAGGTGTTGCTTGGCGTGCTCGGCGCCCGCGACATCTTCGATGACCCCACCCGGGCGGCGTCGCAGCGCCCGGTGTTCGAGCTGAAGGCTAAGACGCCTTAGGGCGGGACTTTTCCCTGGCGGCGGCCAGGTCCGCACGCAGGCGCGCGCCCATCGCCGACAGCACCTTGACGAGGAGCGCGTCGCTCGTCTTGATGGCGTCGCGGAACTGGACGTGGCTCATGACCATCATCCGCACCGGCGTCCTGGTGACCACCGTGGCCGTGCCGACGCCTCGGTCGAGCATGCTGATCTCGCCGAAGAAGTCGCCCGCTTTGAGAGTCGCGCGCTTCTTGCCGTCGACGTCGACCTCAACCTCGCCATCGAGCAGCACGTAGAACGAATCGCTGGGATGGCCCTGGCGAGTGAGCGAGCGGCCGGCGGGAACCGAAACCTCGTCCGTCCGGCTGGCCACGAACTTCAGCTCCTTCGGCGTCAGCTGCGAGAAGAGGGGCACGCGCTTTAGAGCAGCGACCTTGGAGTCGGCCATGCCGTGCACCATATCCTGCTCGGATGGCGATGTCATGCGTCGTTTGCGGCCGCCGCCTGCCGGCGAGGGCCCGCTTCTGCCCGAACTGCGGGGCTCCGGTCGGGCCGATGGTCGGCACTGAGGAGCGGAAGATGGTCACCGTGCTCTTCGCCGACCTGGTCGACTCGACCGGGCTGGCTCGCAGCCTCGACCCGGAGCGCTCGCGAGAGGTGCTCGGCCGGTTCTTCGACGCCGCGGTCGAGGAGCTGAACGCCCTCCGCGGGCGCCCCGAGAAGTTCATTGGCGACGCTGTGATGGCCGTCTTCGGCCTGCCCCACGTGCATGAGGACGATGCCCTGCGCGCCATCCGCGCCGGGCTGGCGATTCGCAGCCGGGCCCGGCGCCTGGGCGAAGCAGCCGGGCTGGACGCTCCCCTGGAGATCCGGGTCGGGATCGAGTCGGGAGAGGCGGCGACGGGCGTCGGACCGGCTGGGCAGCTGCTTGTGACCGGACCGGTGGTCAACGCCGCCGCGCGCCTGCAGGGCGCCGCCCAGCCGGGCCAGGTCCTGGTGGGGCAGACCACGCATGCGCTCACGGCGGGCACCGTCGGTTTCGGGCGCCGCCGGAAGGTCAAGGCGAAGGGCTTCGACGAAGGCCTCGACGCCCATCCGGTCCAGGGCCTGACCACGCGGTCGGCACGCCGCACCATTCCATTCGTCGGCCGCGCCAGCGAGCAGGCGATCATCGGCCAGAGCCTGGGGCTCGCCAGCAGCAGCGGCAGGCCCGTCCTGGTGACCGTCGTGGGTGAGGCCGGCATCGGGAAGTCGCGACTCGCCGACGAGGTGACGGCGGGCCTGAGCGCGGCCGTCCTCATCCTGCGCGGGCAGGCGGGCTCCTACACGGACACCGCGACGTTCTCCCCGGCGGCGGCAATCGTCAGCGACCTCGCCGGCATCGCCTCGACCGACCCGCCGGACAAGATCAGGGCCGCCCTTCGCGAGCTGGTGGCGACGGCCCTCGATCCCGCGGAAGGGGAGCAGGTAGCCGAACGTCTGGGCTTGCTGTTCGGGCTGGCGACCGAGCAACGGCAGGAGTCGGCATTCGTTCACGACGTGCAGGCGGGCTTCGTCGCGCTGATCGATGGGCTGGCGCGCGAGCACCCGATCGTGCTTCTGTTCGAGGACGCCCACACCCTGAAGCCGCCGATGCTCGATCTGATCGAACGGCTCGGCTCTGCGAGTCGCCGCGGCCCGCGACGCGCGCTGATCCTTGTGCTCGCGCGCGGCGATCTATTAGGCGAGCGGACGGCCTGGGGATCCAGCAGCGGTAACGCCGTTCTTGTCCGGCTCGATCCGCTCTCGCCAGAGGACTCCGTGCACCTGGTGCGCCACGCGGCGGGAGGCGCGATGGAGGATAAGCGGGCGGAGGACATCGCGCGCCGGGCCGGCGGCAATCCCTTCTTCATCATCGAGACGACGGGCATGCTGCTGCCCACGGGCGACGGCGCGGCCCGGCGAGGTCGCGCCACGCTGCCGCCGACCGTGCAGGCGATCGTGGGCGCGAGGCTGGACGCGCTGCCACCCCGGATGCGGGAGCTGGCGCGGCGGGCATCCATCTTCATGTCGGCGTTCGACGCCGGCGAGATGACGTCGATCGACCCGGACGCGACCGAGGCCGAGCTGCGCCAGCTCGAGGACGCGGAGGTGGTGGTGCGCGAGCAGACCACGGCCGGGACGCCGCGATGGCGCATCCGCCATGCGACGCTGCGGGACGTTGCCTATACGAGCCTGCCGAAGCGAGAGCGCCTGCGCCTGCACGAGCTGCTGGCGGAGCATCTCATCGGCGGCGGCCACCTTTCCTGGGCGGCCGACCACCTCGAGCTGGCGGCGCAGGCGTCGCTGGACCTCGACCCGGCAGACAGGACGGTGCCGGATCGAGCGGCCGGTGCGCTCCTCGTCGCCGGCGACCGCGCACGCCGACGGATGGAGCTGCGTACGGCCACCGACCGCTACGAGCGCGCGCTTGCCCTGGGGGGTCCGGAGGACGGATGGGGGGTGCGCGAGGCCCGGGTGCTCGCCGGCATGGGCGAGGCGCTCTACTGGCTCAGCGAGTACGAGGCCGCCACCGAGGCGCTCCTTCGCTCCGTGGCGCTGGGCGAGAAGACCGGCGACGATTTCGCGCTGGCGCTGGCGCTTCGATTTCTGGGCGACATGGCCATCAACTACGAGGCCGACGTCGACAAGGCCGAAAAGCTCCTGGAGCGATCGCTGGCGTCGGCCGAGCGGCTCGGCGAGCCGTGGGCGATCGCGCGCACGCTCCTGTTCGCGGGGTGGGTGCCCTGGACTCGGAATCGTTTCGACGAGTCCGAAGCCATCTGGAATCGCGCGCTCGCCGTCGCGGAGTCAAACGACCGCTGGGCTCGGGTGCGCGCGCTCACGAGCCTATCGATCAATCACGAGGAGAAGGACGACTTCGAGGGCGCCCTGCGCCTCATCGAGGAGGCGCGATTGATGGCGGAGCAGGCGGGCGACCAGTTCAGTCTCGCCACCACGTCGGTGCAGACCGCCAGGGTGTTGGACGACCTCGGCCGCCAGGACGAGGCGCTGCCCTGGTTCGATCGGGGGATCGCGATCCTCGCCGAGCTCGGGGCCCGCTGGGAGTTGGCGGACGCGCGGGCGGCGCGGGGCATCGCCAAGCGGGAGCTCGGCCTGCTCGACGAGGCCGAGGAGGACCTTCGCTACGCGATCAAGGTGGCGGAAGAGCTGGGCGATCGCCAGCTTCCCGCGTGGACATGGCGGGCGCTGGCCCGCGTGTCAGAGCGGCGCGGCGACCAGGCCGAGGCGGAGGAAAGGATGAGGCGCTCGCGCGAGGCGGAGGCGCGAGGCCCGCGCTAAAAAATCCCTCTCCCCTTAGGGAGACGGTAGGGTGAGGGTGGTCAGTCTTCTGTGGCGGCGGTCGATGCTTTCGCCGCCGCGTAGCGCTCGTACTGCATTCGGAAGAGTTCGATCACGCCGGCAGCGTCCTCGGGCTCGCTCATCCAGCAGCTCACCCAGCCGGTGTCGGGCAGCACGTGGTGGGGCTGGGCGCGCCCCGCGGCGATCATCTCGTCGTGGAGCTTGCGTGGCAGCGGGAGGTCGGCGAGCCGGTCGCCGTGTACGTGGCCCATCTCCTTGCGTCCGTACCGGTACTCGACGCCGCCGAAGCGATGGGGCAGCGCCTCCACACCGGGCCAGGAGGTGACCGCCTCACGGATCAGCTCGCCCGCGTGCTTCATCTCCCTATTGTCTGAGCATGGTTGAGATTGCGCCGATCGACCCGGCGCATCCTCACGCCCAGCACTGCCTGAACGCCTACTTCGCCGAGCTCAACCGCCGCTTCGAGGCCGGCTTCGATCCAGCCGTGGGCATCTTGGCGACCGAGGACGAGCTGCGCCCGCCGGCGGGCCTTTTGTTGGTGGCGATGCGTGATGGCGAGCCGGTCGGGTGCGGGGCGTTGAAATTCCACGGGTCCGAGCCTACGGAGCTCAAGCGGATGTGGGTGGATGAGTCGGCGCGCGGCCTGGGCTTGGGCCGGCGCCTCTTGAGCGAGCTCGAGCGCCACGCCGCGGAGCGTGGCGCGCGGGTTGTCCGCCTGGAGACGAACAAGTCGCTCGTGGAAGCGATCAGCCTGTACCGGTCCGCGGGCTACACCGAGGTGTCGCGCTTCAACGACGAGCCGTACGCGCACCACTGGTTTGAGAAGCTGCTCATCGCGATGTAGGCTTTACGCATGGCGGAGCAAACCGATTCGCCGGCGGTCGCGCTGGCCCTTCGTCATCTGAAGGCCTGGACCAATCACGACCTGGAGTCCGCCCGCGCCAACCTGGCGGCGGACGTTGAGTTCCACAGCCCGGCTGGAAAGTTCGCCGGCATCGAGGAATACATGGACGCCCCCAGGGGCCTCGTTCAATTCGCGAAGCAGGTTGTGCCGGGGAGCCTGCGCGTGATCGCCGCCATGGGCGACGAACGGAATGCGCTGATCATGTACGAGGTCACCACCGAAGGCGGCCCGGCCGGATCGAAAGTATTTCCCTCGGCTCAGACCTGGGTGCTGGACGAGAACGGAAAGATCAAGGTCGAGCGAATCGTCTCGTACTCAACAGCGCGCTCGGTCTAAGGGCCCCTCTCGCCGACATTCACCATCAGGTCCTCAACCCCTCCGAAGCCCCAGAGATGCCGGTACAGCGTCAAAGTCCTGCTCAATAGGCCGGCTCGAGAGCCAGCAGGGCCTGGCTGCGGCGAAGGTAATACACACGCATGGGGACTACCGGGATCTGACCGTAAGCCTGACTCGGAACATTGAACGTGAGCCCGCCGACCTCGAATGAGTACACGACACCCGACCGGGTCGATCGCTCGATCATCTGCAGTTGGCCCTCGACCATCGCGACCTTGCCCGTCGCCAGATCGAGCCAAAGCAGCGCGGAAGCAAAGCCGAACACCACGCCGAGTGCCATCAGCGCGAGACCGAGGCCGGCACCCTTGCCACGTGCTGTAAACCAGCCGGCGATGAGCCCCACGTTGAACAGGACTCCGCCGATGAGGCAGGCAGACGCGGCAACGAGCTGCAGCAAGTCCCGGCGCCAGAACCGCTTGCGCTGGGACGCCGAGATCAGGCCCGCACGGTTGGAGTCGAGATCCGCGCCGTCGAAATGGAGCAGATGGCCAAGGTCTTCCGCACCCGGTTCGGGCTTTCGACCGGGGTGCTCGAACGCCTCGACCCTCGCGAAGTAGTCGGCCACGGCGCTCTCGCCGTCCGTGCCGTTGATCACGTCAAGGAAGGTTCGGCCGTCGAGCGCGGCGATCGGGGTCCGGACCCAGCTCTCCGGGTCCGAAGGCTCGATGACTGTCCTGATCCGCTCCTGGACATCTGCAGGCAGCGAGGCAAAGCTGTCGTAGATGGGCAGACCCTAACAGCCTCAGCTCATGCTTGGCCATTCGAAAAAGTGGACCCGAGGGGTGTGGATCCGAGGGGATTCGAACCCCTTACCTCTTGAGTGCGATTCAAGCGCTCTCCCAATTGAGCTACGGACCCACGTGCTCGAGCAGATGAGGGAAAAGCCAGTATAGCCGCGCCCGATTCGGCGCCTGAACACGGGAAGAATCGGTCCTGCGCGGCCGGTACTTATACTCGCGAAGATGGCGTTTCTCTTCAGGAAGAATCGTGTTCCGGAGGGTGTCGACCCTGCACGCATCCCCCCGGGCCAGACGCTCACGGCCCCCGACCGTTGGCCGCTGCTGCATTTCGGGCCCGTCCCCAAGACCGACATCGCGCACTGGGACCTGAAGGTCTTCGGCGCCGTCGAACACGAGCTGAAACTTGACTACGGAGAGCTCCGAGCGCTGCCGTCGAAAGAGGTCGTGGCGGACATCCACTGCGTCACGTCGTGGAGCCGGCTCGGCGACAAGTGGACCGGCGTGCCTATCAAGGAGATCCTCGACCGCGTCAAGCCGAAGTCCGAGGCGAAGTATGTGATGGCGCATAGCGAGTACGGGTACACGACATCGGTTCCCCTCGATGTGCTCGACAGAGAAGAGAACCTGCTGTGCTACGGCTGGAACGGCCAGGACCTGACGGCCGAGCACGGCTATCCGCTTCGCCTCTTCGTGCCTTCGAAGTACTTCTGGAAGTCGGCCAAGTGGTTGCGCGGTCTAGAGTTCATGGAGCGCAACAGGCTTGGGTTCTGGGAGCAACGCGGCTATCACGACGAAGCTGATCCCTGGAAGGAGACCCGCTACTGGTAGGCACGGCTCGCAAGCCGCGCCGCCGCTCGTCACCCTGACCACCGATTTCGGAACCGGCTCGCCGCTGGTGGCGGCGATGAAGGCGATCGTGCTTGCGGGCTGCCCAACCGCGGTGCTGGTGGACGTCAGCCACGAGGTTCCTCCTTTTGATGTCGGCGCCGGCGCGTTCATGCTCTTTGCCGGCACGCGGCACTTCGGCGGTGGCTCGGTACACCTCGTGGTCGTGGATCCAGGCGTGGGCTCCTCGCGCAGGCGTCTGGCCATGCGCGCCGGCGGCCGGTACTACGTGGGACCGGACAACGGCCTGTTCGGAATCGTTATCGACGAGGTTGGCCTGCAGCAGGTGGTCGAGCTGGCGCCGCGGCCCGAGGCGGCTCCTACATTCGAAGGACGGGACGTCTTCGCGCCGGCGGCCGCCGCCCTGGCGTCGGGTGTCCCCCTCGACTCGCTGGGGCCCGCGACCGATCCGCCGAAGATGCTCGATTCCTCGCCTCGGATTCTCTGGATCGACGGCTTTGGCAACCTGGTCACGAACCTGAAGCCGCCGGTTCGGCCGATGCGCATCCACAGCCACTACATCACGGCCTCCGCCAAGACCTACTGGGAGGCGCGACCCAACGAGCCGTTCGTCTACCTCGGCAGCATGGGCTACCTCGAGATCGCGGTGCGCGAGCAGCGGGCGGACAGAATGCTGGGCGCGCGATCCGGCATGCCGGTGGAGGTGCTCGAAGCCTGAGTCGTTAACAGGCTGGGTTGGCGCCCGCGCCGGCCGCCGGTAGCTTTAGCGCGCTGTGGTTCGAGCGGTCTGCCTGCTCCTCTTCCTCTCCCTGGTGGGCTGCTCGGGCCCGGCTCATTTCGCCGGTCCTGTCGCGAACGTCGCCGGCGCCCAGGCCGCTGCTTCGTCCGAGCCGGTGCAGCTCTGGCAGGACGCATCGATCTTCCGGCTCCTCAGCGGCATGATCCAGCACGCCAGGCAGCGCGTTCTCATCGAGGTCTACGAGATCGGCCGGCCAGACCTCATCCGGGAGATGTCCTCGGCTCGAGGTCGCGCGGTCGACGTTCGCGTCATCACGGACCCAAGCGTCGCGGCCAGCCGCACGTCGGCCGCGCGGCTCGACGCGCTCGGCGTCCCCGAGCGCTTCTATCCGATCGACGACAGCGCGCACCAGATCGACCACGTCAAGCTCCTGGTCGCGGACGATGCCGCCGCGGTAGGCGGCATGAACTGGGGCGCGCACAGCGATCGCAATCACGATTATGTCCTCGAGACTCACGTCACCAGCGAGGTCGCGCGGGTCGTGCAGATCTTCGAGCAGGACTGGTCGCTCGCCGGCGGCCGGCCGGCTCCGGTCGGGCCGGGGACCTCGGAGATCGGCCAGACGGCGCCCGGCGAGGAGATCCGGCTCATGCTCGAGTCTGCGCTCCGCGGCGCTCAGCACCGGGCGCTGGCCGAGGTCTACACGCTCACCGATCCCGACGTGCTGGCCGACCTCGCCGCCGCCCGGCGCCGCGGAGTGGACGTCCGCGTGTTGCTCGACCCCAATCAGGCCTACAACCGGCACGCCTTCGACGTGCTCGCCGCCGCGGGCGTGCCGGTGCGGTGGTATCCGATACCCCGCGGGGCCCTGCTCCACGCCAAGATCGCGCTCTGCGACGGCGAGCTCGTGCTGGGCTCGGCGAACTGGACCTACAGCGGCCTCGACGTCAACCACGAGCTCGACATCGAGACAGCCGACCGCACCGCTGTGGCGGCGTACCTGGCCAGGTTCGAATCCGACTGGGCGCGGTCGCCCGCGCGTTGAATGCCTAGCCGATCGTGGCGATGTTGTCGAGGAACGTCGTGTGCGCGATGAAGTCCTGCTCCTCGATCTTTTGGAAGTTGAAGGAGTCGTCCTCGACGACGTCTCCGCCGGAGGTGTAGTCCCTCACGTCGCTCACTGTGGCGTTGGTCAGCGTCACGCGGTAGTAATTGATCTCCTGGCCGCGGTTGTCGGCGTGGTAGAAGTTGATGACCACCGACTTCAGGTTCTCGTTGGTCGCGGCGGCGCCGAGGAACTCGGGCGTCGAGCCACCCATGAGGTGCGTGACGATCAGCGGCTTCCAGGTGCGTTTGCCCGCACCCGCCCCCGTCGTTGAGCCACCCGTCGACATGATCTCGGATGAGTAGCCGAGGACGTTGATGAGCCCGACCGAGTTCTTGGCGGTCGCGAAGTCGTCGCCCTTGAAGGCGCCCTCCCTCTGGCCGGTCACGGCCAGCGTGATGCGGACTCCGACGGCGGCGGTCGCCGGGGTGGCGTTGGAGTGAGATCCGAGGACCTCCCAACCGAACGCCGCCAGCACGAGCGCGGCCAGGGCCGCTATGAGCAAAAAGCTGCGACCGAAGACCAGCGACCGTGTCATCTCTTTCCCTCTCCTTGGCGCCGGGCGTATACCGGCCGCGCATATTCTGGCGCGCCGCAGCGCGACCGCGAGAGGGTTACGCCGACTTCTCGGCTACTGGGTCGGAGGGCCTGAGGTGCCGGCCGTCGGCGGGCCTGAGGTGCCCAGCGTCGGGGGACCGCCGGCAGGACCCTGGTTGAAGCTCACCGTCGGCACGGCACGGTCGCCCTCGTCGGCCTGGAAGAAGGCGAACGGCTTGAACCCGAGCAGGCCGGCGATCAGCGAGGTGGGGAGGGTCTGCAGCGCGATGTTGTAGTCGCGAACGTTGCCGTTGTAGAAGCGCCGCGAGAACTCGATCTTGTCCTCCGTCGCGGTCAGGGTCTCCTGGAGGTTGGTGAAGGCCGCGATCGCCTTCAGGTCCGGGTAGTTTTCCGACACCGCGAACAGGCTGCGGAGGCTCTGGCTCAGCACGTTCTCGGCCTGGCCGATCTTGGCCGGGTCGCCGGTGGCGCCCGCCGCGACCGCGCCGGCCCGCGCGTTGGTCACCGCTTCGAGGGTGCCGCGCTCGTGCCCCATGTAGCCCTGGACGGTGTTGACCAGGTTCGGGATCAGGTCGTGCCGGCGCTTCAGCTCGACATCGATCTCAGACCAGGCCTCCTGGGTACGGTTTCGAGCCGAGACCAGGCCGTTGTACGTGAAGACGAACCAGAGGAGGACGACGATGACGACGATCGCAATCGCGATCCAAATGCCCATGCGCGCCTATCGTACGGCGGCGCTCAGGCGTGTGCCCGGCGAGCCCACCGCGTCTTCTTAAGCATCTTCTTGTGCTTGTGCTTGCGCATTTTCTTGCGCCGCTTCTTGATTACAGAGCCCAAACCAACTCCCAGCCGTGTTTGATCTTCCGAAATGGGAACCCGGCCGCGAATCATACCGCAAGCCACCCGGCGCCCGCCCCACACGCGCCACCCGGCGCCCGCCCCGGTGCCCGCCCCCAGCCTAAACTCGTCCGCGCATGTACTTCACCGACGCGCACGAGGAGCTCCGCCTTCACATCCGCAAGTTTCTGGAGAAGGAGGTCAAGCCTCACCTCGAGGAATGGGAGGAGAAGACCTTCCCGGATTCGATCTTTCTGCGCCTCGGCGAGCTCGGATTCCTGGGCCTGCGCTACCCGCCCGAGTATGGCGGCCAGGGCGGCGACTACTTTTCAGCGATCGTCCTGTCCGAAGAGATGGCTCGGGCCGGCTCAGGGGGCCTGGGGATGGCGGTAGCCGTCCAGACGGAGATGGCCACCCCGCCCGTCTTCAAGTTCGCCACCGAGGAGCAGAAGCAGCGCTGGGTCGTGCCGGCCATCCGCGGAGAGCAGATCGCCGCGATCGCCATCACCGAGCCGGACGCCGGCAGCGACGTGGCCGGTATCACCACGGTGGCCCGGCGCGACGGCGACCACTACATCGTCAACGGCCGGAAAATCTTCATCACCAACGGCGCCCGCTGCCACTGGGCGCTTGTCGTGACCAAGGCCGACCGCGAGCGTGGCCACACGGGCTACAACCTGCTGGTCATCGAGAAGGGAACGCCCGGCTTCCAGGTCACCCGCACGCTCGAGAAGCTGGGCATGCACTCCTCCGACACCGCCGAGCTTCTGTTCGAGGACTGCAAAGTGCCCGTCGCCAACCTCATCGGCGAGGAGGGCGAGGGCTTCAAGAACCTGATGTGGGAACTGCAGGGCGAGCGCATGATCACGGCCGCGGGAGCCATCGCCGGGGCGGCCGCCATCTTCGAATACACCATGAACTACGCGCGCAACCGGCAGGCCTTCGGCCAGCCCGTCTCGCAGTTCCAGGTGATCAAGCACAAGCTCGTCGACATGGGCACGAAGATCGCCGCGGTTCAGGCGTTCGTCTACCAGACAGCCAAGCTCTGGGATGAGGGCGAGTACCCAGTGCGCGAGATCTCACAGGCCAAGCTGCTGGCGACCCAGGTCGCGTGCGAGGTGGCCGACGAGGCGATCCAGATCCTCGGCGGTCATGGCTACATGCGCGAGTTCCCCGTCGAGCGGGCCTGGCGCGACGCCCGCCTGGCGCGGATCGGCGCCGGGACGGACGAGATCATGAAGGAGATCATCGCCAAGACCTACGGTCTGTGAAGAGCTCGCGCGCCGCTCTCTTCGCGGGCTGCACGCCTGAGGTCGCGGCTGGTCCCGGCGGGCGCATCCTCGCCGTCGGCCCGGGCGCGCGCGCCGCCGCCGGGCGCGGCGCGGAGGTCGTGAGGCTTCGCGGCACAGCCTGGCCGGGCCTCATCGACTCGCACATCCACCTGGAGGGCCTCGCCGGCCGCCATCACAACCTGGACCTCACAGGCACCAAGAGCCTCGCCACCGTCCTGGCTCGGGTCACGCGACTTGCGCGCCACGTCGATCGAAACGCCTGGGTCGTCGGGGCCGGCTGGTACAACGACGCCTGGGCGGACCGCGCGTTCCCGACCCGGCAAGACCTCGACCGAGCCGCCGGCGACCGGCCGGTTTTCCTGGTTCGCAAAGACGGTCATTCGGCCTGGGTCTCGAGCGCCGCGCTGAAGCTTGCCGGCATCGACCGCTCCACCCCGGATCCGCCTGGCGGCGTGATCGATCGGGACGGCGATGGCGAGCCGACCGGGATTCTCCGAGAGACCGCCATCCACCCAGCCTCTGCCGTCGTCCCCGAGCCGGGCCAGGCAGACCTCGACCGTGCGATGGCGCGGGCGCTGGCCGGCCTCGCGCGGCTTGGCCTCACCGCCGTCCACTCCATGGACAGCGCTGCCGGCTTCGCCTCGCTCCAGCGCCTCCACGCCAGAGGCCGCCTTCCGGTCCGGGTCAGCTACAACCTCCCGCTCGCCGACCTGAAGCACGCCGAGCGGATGGGGGTGCGCTCCGGCTGGGGCGACGAATGGCTGCGCATCTGGGGCGTCAAGGCCTTCCTCGACGGGTCGCTCGGCAGCCGCACGGCGGAGATGCTGGACGGCAGCGGCAAGGCGCGACTGCCACAGGCCGAGCTGATCGACATGATCGAGCGTTGCGTTCGCGCCGAGCTCAACGTGTGCCTGCATGCCATCGGCGACGGCGCGGTTCGCCGCGCTCTGGATGCCCTGCAGCCTCATCGGGGCGCCTGGAGCCGGTGGCGGCCGCGCATCGAGCATGCGCAGTGCGTGAACCCGAAGGACCAGCCGCGCTTCGCGACCATCGGAGTGATCGCGTCGATGCAGCCGGTGCACGCGGTCTCCGACCGAGAGCTCGCCGACGAATACTGGCCGAAGGTCACGGCGCAGGCCTACGCCTGGCGACCGCTCGAAAAGGCCGGGGCAAGGCTGGCCTTTGGGTCCGACGCACCTGTGGAGTCGGCCGACCCGCTGCTGGGGATCCAGGCTGCGTCCAACTGGCGCCGGCAGGCCCGATGGCACCCGGAGCTGGCAGTGACGAAAGCGTCCGCCCTGCGTGCTTACACGCTGGGCGCGGCCTACGCCGCCGGCACGGAACAGGACACCGGCTCGCTGCGCAAGGGAAAACTTTGCGACATGACTGTCATCGACGATGGCGGCGTTGTGGCCACCATCGTCGGAGGCCAAATCACATGGAGAAGGCCTGCCTCAGCTTCTCGGCGGTCTGCTGCAGGTGCTCGTTGACCACCTTCACCTCGCTCAGGACCGGCATGAAGTTCGTGTCGCCGTTCCACCGCGGCACCACGTGAAGGTGCACGTGGTCTGGGATGCCGGCGCCGGCCACGCGCCCCAGGTTCGCGCCGACGTTGAAGCCTTCGGGCGTGAGCGCGGAGCGCAGCACGCGGATGGTTCGCCTCACCGCGGCCATCAGAGCCGCCGACTCGTCGTCATCGAGGTCGGCCAGGTCGCCCTTGTGAACCGCCGGCGCCACCATCACGTGGCCCGGGTTGTACGGGTACTTGTTGAGCATCACGATCGCGCCCTCCGGTCGCCAGACCACGAGCTCGGCGTCGGGGTCGGACGGGTCCGCGAGCACCCGGCAGAACAGGCAGCCGGGACGCGGGTCCTGCGCGATGTACTCCATGCGCCACGGCGCCCAAAGCCGCTCCATTGATCTTCGTCCTTCTTCTTGTCGCGGTCACCGCCGTCTGGGGATGGACATTCGTCCTCGTCAAGGACGCGATCACACAGTACCCGACGCTGCCTTTCCTACAGCTGAGGTTTCTGCTCGCGGCCCTGCTGATGATCCTGCTGGTCCACCGCCTGCCCTCCCGTCGCGAGCTGTGGGTCGGCGTGGTCGCCGGCACGGTGCTGGCGGGCGGCTACCTGTCCCAGACCTTCGGCCAGACCATGACCAGCCCTGGCAACGCGGGCCTCATCACCGGGCTGTTCGTCGTCTTCACGCCCCTCATCGACAGGCTGTTCGGCTCGCCCGTGCACCGGCGGACGGCGGTGGCGATCCTGCTCGCCCTGGTCGGGACGCTGATGCTGGCGGGCGGCCCCGCCGGCTTCGGGCTGGGCGACCTGCTGGTGCTGGGGTGCGCGGTCCTCTATGCGCTGCACATCGTGCTCCTGAGCAAGTGGTCGCCCGGGCTGCGCTCAGCCCCGCTGGCCATGGTGCAGATGGCGACGTGCGCTGTGATCTTCAGCATCGGCGGCACGCCAACGCTGCTCCACACGGCGCCGCCTTCGCCCACCGTGTGGTTCTCCATCCTCATCACGGGGGTCTTTGCGTCCGCGATCGCCTTCTACATCCAGACGTGGGCGCAGGCCCACCTCGACGCGAGCCGCACCGCGCTGATCCTCGCGACCGAACCGGCCTGGGCGCTGGTGTCGTCCGTCGTGCTCGCGGGCCAGCGCCTGGACCTGCTGCAGGGCCTTGGCGCGGTGCTCGTGCTGGCGGCGATCGTCGGCCACGAGCTGGCGCCGCTCCTCGGGCGCGGGCTTCAAAAAAATAGAATTGGAAGCTCCCCATGAGCACCACCAGGCGCGTCGGCTATATACCGCAGGAGATCGAGCCCAAATGGCAGCGGGTCTGGGCCGACCGCGGCGTGCTGAAGGCGGACGACACTTCGACCAGGCCGAAGTACTACGACCTGGTGATGTATCCGTACCCATCGGGCGACCTGACGGTCGGCCACGCGCGCAACTACGTCATGGGTGATGTGCTCGCGCGCATGAAGCGGATGCAGGGCTTCGAGGTCTTGCACCCCTTCGGGTGGGACGCGTTCGGCCTGCCCGCCGAGAACGCCGCGATGAAGCGGGGCAACCTGCATCCCCAGACCTGGACGCTCGACAACATCAAGAAGGGGACCCGCGAGCTGAAGATGCTGGGCATCCTCTACGACTGGGACCGCGAGGTCACCAGCTGCCTGCCCGATTACTACAAGTGGACCGAATGGCTCTTCCTCTTGTTCTACGAGCGAGGGCTCGCCTATCGCGCCATGGCGCCGGTGAACTGGTGCCCAGTGGACAAGACCGTGCTGGCCAACGAGCAGGTGATCAACGGCCGCTGCTGGCGCCACCCGGACGTCGAGGTCGAGAAGCGCGACCTGGAGCAGTGGTTCTTCAAGATCACTGACTACGCCCAGCGTCTGCTCGACGACCTCGCCCTGCTGGAGCACTGGCCGCAGAAGGTCCGCGTCATGCAGACCAACTGGATCGGCCGCAGCGAAGGCGCGGAGGTCGACTTCCCGCTCGCCGGCGGCGCGGCGGAATCGGTGCGCATCTACACGACGCGGCCGGACACCCTGTTCGGCGCGACCTTCATGGTCCTGGCCCCGGAGCACCCGCTGGTCACGAAGATCACCACTCCGGAGCATCGCGCCGAGGTTGAGGCCTACGCCGAGCGCGCGCGCAAGGAGACCGAGATCGACCGCCTGTCGACGGAGCGCGAGAAGAGCGGCGTCGCGACCGGCGCCTTCGCGATCAACCCGGTCAACGGCGAGCAGGTCCCGATCTGGATCGCCGACTACGTCCTGATGACGTACGGAACGGGCGCTATCATGGCCGTGCCCGCGCACGACGAGCGCGACTTCGAGTTCGCCAGGAAGTTCAGCCTGGCCATCCGCGAGGTGATCGCGCCGCCCAGCGGGCCGCAGGGGAACCTGAAAGAGGCCTACGTCGGGCCTGGCCCGCTGGTCAACAGCGGCGAGTTCGACGGACTGGACACGAAGACCGGGTTCGAGCGCATCTGCGATTCGCTGGAGCAGAAGGGCCAGGGCCGCCGTGCGATCAAGTACCGGCTGCGCGACTGGCTGATCTCGCGACAGCGTTACTGGGGCTGCCCGATCCCGATCATCTACTGCCCAGACGACGGCATGGTGCCGGTGCCGAAGGACCAGCTGCCGGTCGTTCTGCCCACGGAATACAGGCCGCTGCCCGAGGTGCCCGAGTTCTACGTCGCCACCTGTCCGAAATGCGGGCGCACCGACGCGCGACGCGAGACCGACACGATGGACACGTTCGTCGACTCGTCGTGGTATTTCCTGCGCTACGCCAGTCCCCATGAAACGACCCGGCCGTTCGACCCGGAGCTGGTGAACCACTGGATGCCGGTCGACCAGTACACCGGCGGCGTCGAGCACGCCATCCTGCACCTGCTTTACTCGCGCTTCTTCATCAAGGTTCTGCACGACGCGGGGATGGTCGACGCCAGCGAGCCGTTCACGCGCCTTTTCAACCAGGGCATGGTCAAGCGATTCGGCCAGGTGATGTCCAAGTCGGCGGGTAACGGCGTGTCGCCCGACGAGCTGGTTGCGCAGCAGGGCGCCGACGCCGGCCGCGTGTACGAGATGTTCATCGGCCCTCCGGAGGAGGACGTGGAGTGGACTGACGCGGGGCTCAACGGCGTCGCCCGGTTCCTGCAGCGCGTGTGGCGCCTGGTGGTCGAGCCGGGGTCGATCGTGGTCGAGGGCGGCGGCGCCGGCGGACACCTGCTGGCGCGCAAGGTCGCTCAGACTGTGAAGAAGGTCACCGACGACTACGACGGACTGCGCTTCAACACCGCCGTCGCCTACCTGATGGAGCTGGCCAACGCGATGCAGGACTACCTGCGGGACGCGGGCCCTCGCGACTCGGAATGGGACTCGGCCGTGCAGGTCCTGGTCAAGCTGCTGAATCCGATCGCCCCGCACGTGAGCGAGGAGATGTGGGAGCGGCTCGACGGCCAGGGCATGCTGGCCGACGCCACATGGCCGGTGTACGACGCCGCGGCCGCGGCCGAGCCCGAGGTGGTGGTCGTGGTGCAGGTCGGGGGCAAGCTGCGGGCCCGCCTGACGATGCCGGCGGGCAGCTCGGAGGAGAAGGTCTTGAGGGCCGCCCTGGCGGAGCCCAAGGTCAAGGCCGCGCTGAACGGCACGAAGCCGTCGAAGGTGATCTTCGTCCCGGACCGGCTGATCAACCTCGTCCCCTAGAGGGAACTAGGCGGCCGGCACCGGGACGCGGATTCCCGAATCAACAACGTAGTCCGCCACGATCGTGGCATCGGCTTTCACGGTCACGGTTGACGGTCCGGTGATCATGCGCTCCGATTTCAGCTTGACCGTCCACGTGCCGGAGGGCAGGCCGATGCTGTAGGTGCCGTCAGGGCCGGTCCTGGTCGCAAACGACTGGCCCCCGTTCGTGAAATCGATCTCGACTCCAGAGGCCGGCCTGGGGGTGCAGGCGTTGTCAGCATTCTGGACCGGCGAGCAGGGCACGGCCGTGACGCGCCCTGTCACGGTGCCGTATGCGCTGGAGCCCGACGGAAAGTTGTAGGCGCCGCAGGCCGCGGTCACCGCCACCAGCACCGCGAGGAATAGAAGTCTCATATATCTGATCTAACGTCAGCCGGGGGCTCCATGTCACGAGGTGAGGGGCGCGGTATGTTTCTGGCGCCCGTCCGCAGATCCCCTCTCCCGCTCGCGGGAGAGGGTCAGGGTGACGGCATGGGCCTGCTCCGGAGTAGCCAAGTGGTAAGGCAGGGGACTTTGGATCCTCGATCGAAGGTTCGAACCCTTCCTCCGGAACCACCTCCCTTCCCCCTCTCCCTAAAAGGAGAGGGGAACCACCCCGCTCCCACTCTCCCTTTAGGGAGCAATCAATAGGGCCCATCCTGGTCGCGCTTGCGCGCAGGGCAGGGTGAGGGTGATCGTCTTCCTTAACAGGCTGGGTTCCCTCGCAAACGACTGCGGCCTAGCGTCGAGGCATGCCGAAATTCATTCGCATCCTCCCCGGCGGGCGCCGCCTGCTCTTGCTGGCGGTGCCTGCTCTCCTGGCCGTGGGCATGGTCGCGGCCGCGTATTTCTACACGTCAGCCGGCCCGACCACCCCTGCGCAGCAAGCGCCGGTCATCGCCGCCCTTGGCGCGCCTGCGCCCACCGGTCTTCTCGTCGACGTCATCGGCGCCGTCAACCATCCAGGTCTTTACCGGATGAAGCGAGGCGACCGCGTCTACGACGCCATCGCGGCGGCCGGCGGCCTGCTCGCCGCGGCTGACCCGACGCGGCTTCCGAACATGGCCGGGCGGCTCAAGGATGGCGAGCAGATCAAGGTGCCGTTCGCCAAGGCCACGGGAACGACGGTCATCACGCGGACCAACCTCAACACCGCGACGCTGGAGGAGCTCGAGGTGCTGCCGGGATTCACACCGGCTTTCGCCCAGGACGTGGTCGACTACCGCACCAACTTCGGGGGTTTCCAGAACATCCGCGAGCTCGTGGAGATTCTCGGCATGAGCGAAGCCGACTTCGTCATCGTGCGGCGCTACGTCACGTTATGAGCACGGCCTCGCGCCTGCCCGCGCTGGTCGCGGCGCTGGCATGGTGTGGTGCGATTGCCGCGGCTGTCGTCCTGCTGCCCTCCCAGCCGCTCGCGGGCGCGATCGCGGTCACCCTCGCGCTCCCCATAACGGCGCTGGCGTTCGTGACCCGCCCGGCCATCGTCGCGCTCGCGCTGGGCGCGGCCCTGCTGGGTGTCGGCCGGGCGGAGCTGCCCGCGCCGGACCTCCACGCGGCCGAGCGCGCGATAGCGGTGGCCGGGCACACCGCGGTCATCGCCGGCCGGGTCGCCGACGATAGCCGCGCCGCCGCGGGCGGGGCCGAGGTCCTCATCGAGCCCGGCGAGGTGTTGGTGGACGGCGCCCGCGTTACCGGCATCGGGAACCTGATGGTGCGCTGGCGCGGCCCGGTGATTGTCGCCTACGGCGACGAGGTGCAGGCGACGGGGAGGCTCGTGCTCCCGAAAGACCTTCCGACGTTCAACCGCCGCGCCTACTTCGCGCAGCGGAACGCGTATCTCGAGCTGCAGGCGATCAGCTTCGACGTGACCGGGGGCGCCTCAGGCCTGCTGAGGGTTGCGGCCACGATTCGCGCCTGGTTCACATCAGCGGTGGATTCCGCGATGCCGGCGCCTCATTCGGCGGTGCTGCTGGGCGTTGTCCTCGGCGTCCGGCAGGGCATCCCAGCAGACCTTCAGAACGCGCTAATCGCCACCGGGCTCGTGCACCTGCTCGTGCTCAGTGGCTTGAAGGTCGCCGTCTTCGCGCGCATCGCCCAGGGCGCCATGCGACCGCTGCTCGGCCGGCATGCGACCTGGCCCGCGCTGGCCCTCATCGGGATGTACGCCCTCGTCGGTGGAGCGACGCCGGCCGCCGTCCGGGCGTCGCTCATGGGCGGGCTCGCCATCGCCGCTCAGCGGCTCGGGCGGCCGGCGCACGTGTGGACCTCGCTGGCGCTCACAGCCGCGGCGATGCTCGGGTGGCGTCCTGAGCTCGCCTGGGATGTGGGCTTCCAGCTCTCCTTCGCCGGCACTGCGGCGATCATCCTGCTCACGCCTGGCATCGAGCGCCGGCTGCCCTGGATGCCGCAATTCGTGCGCGAGCCATTCGCGGTGACGTGCGCCGCGCAGGTGGGGACGCTGCCGATGATGGCCACCGACTTCCACCTCCTCTCGCCGGTCGGCCCGGTCGCTAATGCGATCGTGCTGCCGGTCCTGCCCGCGCTGGTGGTGGCGGGCCTGGTGCTCGGTCCGCTGTCGGTGCTTCCCGACCTCGCTCGTGTGGGGGCCATTCCCATCGCGGGCGTGCTCGCCTACCTGGAGCAGGTCGCCTATCTGCTGGCACGCGTGCCGGCCGCGGCCGTTTCGATACCCCGCTTTCCGGATTGGGCCGGCCTTGCCTACTACGCCGGGATCGGCCCCGCGATCGCCGCCGGGCACGCCCGGGGCCGGGCTCGACGGATTGCCCTGCTGAGCGCGGTGGGCGCGCCGGTCCTGATCGCCGCCACCGCAATCGCCATGTGGACTGAGGAGCCGCCCCAGGCGAGCGTGCTGGCCGTCGGAACCGGCCAGGCCGTACTTCTGCGCGGGCCGGGCGGAACGATCCTCATCGATGCCGGGCCGAGCCCGGGCCGGCTCCAGGACGACCTTGGTCAGCTGATCCCTCCGTGGCAGAGGCGGCTCGACGCCCTCGTGATCACTGCCCCGACCCAGGGCCACGTTGGCGGCTTCGCCGGCTTCGATCATCCGGTGGGCGCGGTGCTGCTGCCCGACGTGCAGTTCCCAGGCACCGCCTGGCGAACGACGGCGCTCGAGGCCGCCGCGCGCGGCGCTCGCGTCGAGCGTCTGTTGGCTGGAGGGGTGGTAACCATCGGGGGCTTTCGGCTGGAGGTCATCGCGCCCGAGTCGGGCGCTCCGGGCGAGGTGATCGGCGCAGCCGACCTCGGCTTGCGCGCGGTCTCGCCCTCAGGCCGGAGCTTCTGCGACCTGAGCGACCTGGACGTCGACGCCCAAACAGTGGCCGCGGCGCGGCTGGCCGGGACCTGCACCTACCTCATTCTCCCCAGCGGCGGTCAAACCGCCCTGTCCGCCGACATGAACCAGGCCACCGGCCAGCCAGAGCTGCTGGCGTCGCTGGCGTCGGGGCGCCTCGCGGCCGGTCTGCCGCCCACGGTCCTGCGCACGGACCAGGAGGGAACCATCACTGTGCCGATGTAGCTCTACGATCGAACGAATGGCAAAGGCCGCGGTGGCGGGCGGGGTCGTCGTCCTGCTTCACGGTGAAGAGAGGTTCCTCGTCGAGGAGAAGGCGCGGGCTCTCGTCGCCGGCTGGCAGCAGGAGATGGTCTCGGACTTCGGCTTCGAGCCGCTCGAGGCCGCGGGCCTGACCGCGGCGCGGCTGCAGGACTCGATCCTCCAGGCCCCGTTCCTGGATCCGTTCCGCGCCGTGTGGGTCCGCGGCGTGGCCGGCGTGAAAGCCGAGGGCCTGGCCCCCGCCCTCGTCGAGGTGCCGGTGACGACGCGGCTGCTGATCACCGTGGCGGGGCGGCTGGGCCCTGGCAACAAGCTGGTCAAGGCGGTGACGGCGGTGGGCGGACGGGCCGAGGAATCGGCGCGCCTCAAAGGGCGCGCGCTCGGGGACTGGACGGCCAGGCGGGCCGATGAGATGGGGCTGGGCCGCCAGATCGCGGCGCAGGTCACCCGCGTCACCCACGCCGACCTGGGGGTGGTCGACTCCGAGCTGCGCAAGCTCGCCGCCTACAAGGCGTCGGGCGCGCGCCTGACCCCCGAGGTCGTGGTCGAGCTCCTGGCCGGCGCGCGCGAAGATGAGATCTTCAAGCTCACCGACAACCTGCTCCCCCGCCCGACCGCGCAGGCGTGGGTGGTGGCGCGAAGCCTCGCGCGCTCGGGCATCCAGCCGACCTCTGTCGCCTACCGGATGGCACGCCACCTGGCTCTCGTGCTGGAGGTCCGGGCGCGGCAGGATCGTGGGGATTCGCTATCGGTCATCCAGTCAGACCTCCCCGAGCACTCATTTGTGGTCCAGAAGGCCTATGACGCGGCTCGAGATGTCGATCCGGACCGGCTCGAGGCCGCGTTGCGGGCGATCCGCGACTACGAGTTCGAGGTCAAGTCCGGGCAGATCGACGCGGAGCTGGGACTCGACGTCCTGCTGACGCGGCTCTGAGGATCGACCGAAGAGCGGTCTACTTCTTCCCTTTCTTGGCGGGAGCCGCGGGCGCCGGAGCCGGAGCGGGCGCCGTCTTCTTGCCCTTCCCCCGCGCTGGGGCGGCAGGTGCTGCTTTTGCGGTTGTACCGCCGGCCTTCACCAGCTGCCGCATCAGCCGAGCCTTCCGCCGTGCTGCGTTGTTGCGGTGGAGGATGCCTTTGGAGGCGGCGCGGTCGAGCGAGCGGATCGCGTCGATCGCGAGCGCCGCGCGGTCAGATGAGGCGACGGGGCTCTCGGCGAACGAGCGTCGCGCCTTGACCACCTTGGTTTTGACCTCGGACTTCACGCCGCGGTTGCGCAGGCTGCGGCGCACGCTCGCGCGAGCCTGCTTTTTCGCAGACGCGGTCCGCTTAGCCACGGAGCGACACCAGGAGGGGATTCAGCACGAATCTGGAATTATAGAGGCCCGTGGAATTCGAGTTCGAAGGCAAGCGCCCCAAGGTGCACCCCGACGCGTTCATCGCGCCGACCGCGGTGCTCATCGGCGACGTCGAGGTCGGCGCGGGCGCGAGCGTGTGGTTCGGGGCTGTTCTGCGCGGTGACGAGGCGGCGATCCTGGTGGGCGCAGGCGCCAACGTCCAGGACAACGCCGTGATCCACTGCGCGCAGGACCTGCCCACTGTCATCGAGCACGACGCCAGCGTGGGCCACTCCGCCCAGCTCGAAGGCTGCGTGGTCGAGACGGGCGCCGTTGTCGGCATGGGCGCCACCATGCTGCAGCGCAGCCGGCTGGGCGCGGGCTCGATGCTCGCGGCTGGTGCTGTTCTGGGAGAAGGCCAATCCGTGCCCCCCGGCCATATGGCCGCGGGCGTCCCCGCGACCGTGAAGAAGGCACTGGATGGGTCGTCGGGGAGCTGGGTGGGCACCACCGCGCAGCACTACCGCGATCGTGCGATCAGGTACCGGGCGAAGCTGCACAGAGTCGGTCCTTGACCCTCGCGCTGCCGGCGCGGGCCAAATTGAATCTCGATCTCGCTGTGGTCGGACTCCGCGCCGACGGCATGCATGAGCTGCGCACACGTATGCAGGCGATCGACCTCCACGACCTGCTCGAGGTGCAACCCGCAGACAAGACCTCGCTCTCGGTGACCGGCATGGAGATGTCCTCGTCCGCCACCAACACGGTGCTCGCGGCCCAGGCGGCGCTTCAGGAGGCGACGGGTCGCGATCTGCCTGCCCGCTTCTCACTGCACAAAAGGATCCCGCCCGGCTCCGGGCTGGGCGGTGCAAGCAGTGATGCGGCCGCGGCGCTTCGTGCGCTGGTTGCGATCCACCGCCTCGACATCGACCTCGGTCAGGTCGCGCCGCGGGTTGGCGCCGATGTCGCTTTCTTTCTGTATGGGGGGGCGGCGTTGATCCAGGGCACCGGAGAGCGTGTGTCGCCGGCGGCGACGACTCACGCGTGGTTTGCCCTGGCGTGGCCTCGGATCGAGCTCTCGACCGCAGCCGTCTATCGAGGCTGGGACGAGGTCGGTGGCGACGGGGCCAATCAGCTTCGGCGCGCGGCGGGGCACGTCGACAAGAGGGTCGACGAATTCGCTGCCCTCCTCGGAGCCGGTTGGCAGATGACCGGAAGCGGCTCGGCGTTCTTCCGCGTGTGCGCAGGTCGCGACGAGGCGATCGCCGCCACCAGCAAGCTCGACTGCTGGACCGCGGTGGCGCAGGCGGTGGCGCAATGAGCCAAGTGCGGAAGACGGCGGCGGTGTGGGCCGGCAAGGCCACCGGCGCCCTTTCGCGCATGAGCGGGCGCGGCGGAGGCACGACGCTTCCCGGCGACGTCGCCCGGGCGATCGACCCGGCCGTGCTGCGCAAGCTCACCGCCGACCTGACCGAGGGATCGATTGTGATCACGGGGACCAACGGAAAGACCACCACCGCTCGCTTGCTGGCGACACTGCTGGAAGGCCTGGGCAAGCGCGTCGTGTCCAATCGCTCAGGGGCCAACCTGATCTTCGGCGCGACGGCGGCCGCCTTGCGCAGCGCCGGGCCGGATGGCCGCTTGCGAGCGGACTGGGGAGTGTTCGAGATCGACGAAGCCAGCCTGCCGAAGGCGGTCGACGAGATCCAGCCCAAGGCGGCGATCGTCCTGAATCTCTTCCGCGACCAGCTCGACCGTTATGGCGAGCTGGAGAAGATCGCCAAGACGATCGAGTCGGCGCTCAGCCGCCTGCCCGAGGGCGCCAGCGCAGTGCTCAACGCCGACGACCCGCGCGTGGGTGAGATCGGACTGGGCCTGAAGACCCAGCCGCTGTGGTTCGGCCTCGACGATCCGGAGGTCGCCATGCACGAGCTGCCGCACGCGGCCGACGCGCGCACTTGCCCGCGCTGCGGTGCGAGCCTCAAGTTCTCGGCCGTCTACCTGGGCCACGATGGCGTGTATCGCTGCCCCAACGGGGACTTCACCCGACCCAAGCCGCGGATCACCGCGACCGACATCGAGCTCAACGGATTCGACAGCGTCTCGATGATGATCGGCCAGACGCGGCTCGACCTCCCCGTCGGCGGTCTCTACAACTGCTACAACGCGCTGGCGGCGTTTGCCGCCGGCCGGGCCATCGGCCTCGAGCCTCACTACATGGCCGAGCGCATGCACGGCTTCAAAGCCGCCTTCGGGCGCCAGGAGCGTATGGACTTCCGCGGCCGCCACCTGGTGCTCGTGCTCTCCAAGAACCCCGCCGGGTTCAACGAAACACTGCGCACGGCGATCGACCTTGCGGGTGCGACGCATTTCATCCTCGGCCTCAACGACCGCAAGGCTGATGGGACCGACGTGTCCTGGATCTGGGACGTCGACTTCGAGCGGCTGAAGGACAAGGCGATGCTGGTAGTCCCGGCGGGCACGCGCGCGAACGACCTAGCCGTGCGCTTGAAGTACGCGGGCGTCGAAGCTGCGCCGCCGCAGGTCGAACCAGGACGCGCGCTCGACGATCTCGTAGCGGCTACCCCGGAAGGCACGACCGCGCACGTGCTGTGCACTTACACGGCGATGCTGGGCATCAGAGCTGAGCTGGTCCGCCGCGGCTGGGCCAAGCCCTACTGGGAGACCTAGAGGGGATGGCCAGGAAGAAGGAGCGATTCACGGTCGGCTGGCTCTACCCCGACCTGATGAACATCTACGGCGACCGCGGCAACATCCTCACGCTGGTGAAGCGCGCGGAGTGGCGGGGCTTCGACGCGCGCTCGATCGAGCTGGACCGCGGAACGACGAAGGGCATGGATGACGTAGATATCTTCTTCTTCGGCGGCGGGCAGGATCGCGAGCAGGCACTGGTCTACGAGGACCTGCTCGAGCACAAGCAGGCGCCCCTGGAGCAGGCGGTCTCGGCCGGCGCCATGGTGCTGGCGGTGTGCGGCGGCTACCAGCTGCTCGGGCACTTCTACCAGACGGCGGAGGGAGATCGATACCCGGGTATCGGGTTGATCGACGTCAAGACGGAGGCCGGGAAGAAGCGCTTCATCGGAGACGTGATCGTCGAAGCCGGCATCGAAGGGCTGCACCCGGGCACGCTGGTCGGTTTCGAGAATCACAGCGGGCGCACCTATCTCGGCTCGGGGGCGAGGCCGCTGGGCAAGGTGCGCCTGGGCTCGGGCAACAACGGCAGCGACGGCACCGAAGGCTGTCTGCAGGGCGGCGTGGTGGGGACCTACCTCCACGGCTCGCTGCTGCCGAAGAACCCCCAGCTGGCGGACTACCTGATCCGGCGGGCGCTGACCCGGCGCGGGATCACGGAGCTGGCGCCGCTGGACGACTCGACCGAGCTCGCCGCACACGAGCGGATCCTTCAACGGGCGCAGCCACGGGCTCCGGAGCGCTAGCGCCCTCGCTCGCACCGTTCGAATGCGGCTCGCCGGTGCTCAACGGAACCAGAGCCTCGCGCAGCACCTCGTCGATCGAATCGACCAGCACGAACTGCATCTGGCGCCGCAGGTCTGGCGGGATGTCGTCGAGGTCCGCGTCGTTGCGCTTGGGCAGGATCACGCGCCGGATGCCGGCTCTGTGCGCGCCGAGCACCTTCTCCTTGACGCCGCCGATCGGCAGCACCCGGCCGCGCAGCGTGATCTCGCCGGTCATGGCGATGTCGTCGCGCGCGGGGCGCCCGGTCAGGATCGACGCCATCGCGGTGAGGACGGTCACGCCGGCCGATGGTCCCTCCTTGGGCTGGGCGCCGGCCGGGACGTGGACGTGGATGTCGTTCTTGTCGAAGAGCGAAGGCTCGATGCCGAAGTCCTTCGCGCGCGTCTTCAAGAAGGACAGCG
>Ga0073928_10003052_pt1 | contig 27140 bp, 26 predicted proteins | sample PaiPotPPA55metaG_FD_76969 | JGI IMG/M metagenome (GOLD analysis project Ga0073928, IMG submission 76969) | Iron sulfur acid spring bacterial and archeal communities from Banff, Canada, to study Microbial Dark Matter (Phase II) - Paint Pots PPA... ...
ACATCGGCAGCGGCGATCAAGCTCGACGCCATTCGTGCGCTGGGCGCCGAGGTAGTCACGCTAAACGACACCACGCTGGCCGTCGAACTGGAAGCTGCGCGACAAGCGAAACTCAGGGGCAAGGCATTCGTGTCGCCGTACAACGATCTCGACGTCATAGCCGGCCAGGGCACGATTGGCATGGAACTGCACGAACAGGTTACCGATCTGGCGGCCGTGTTCGCCTCTGTCGGCGGCGGCGGGCTGATTTCCGGTATTGGAACGGCGGTCAAGACGCTGAGCCCGAAAACCGATGTGATCGGCTGCTGGCCTGCGAACTCGACCGCTCTGTATAGCTCGCTCAAAGCGGGAAAAATCATAGACGTTGAGGAAAGCGAAACAATTTCAGACGGCACCGCGGGCGGTGTGGAACCAGGCTCGGTGACATTCGATATCGCCGGGGAAGTCATTACCGACACCGCGCTGGTGACCGAAGAAGAAATCAAGTCGGCAATGAAACTGCTCGCCCAGGCCGACCGCTGGATGGTCGAAGGCGCGGCCGGCGTTGCACTGGCGTCAATGCTGAAACTTGGCCCCCGGTATCAGGGACGTGCGGTGGCCGTGGTGCTGTGCGGACGCAACATCATGCTGAACAAATTCATCGAGGCAGTTAAGTGAAAATCTGGACGAAAGACGAGATCATCGCGCGCTTCGATATTGAACGCGCGGTGCGGATGATCGAAGAAGGTTTCATTGCTTATTCCCGCAAGACCGTCCAGGTGCCGCCGGTCCAGAACTTCCAGTTCGACGCGGCCAATGGCGATTGTTGCGTCAAGTCGGCTTATGTCGATGGCGCAGCGGCTTTCGCGGTCAAAGTATCCACCGGCTTCTACGATAACCCCAAGCAGGGCTTGTCGAGCAACAACGGCCTGATGGTGCTTTTTTCCGCCACGACCGGCGAACCGGTCGCCCTGTTGCAGGATGAAGGCTGGCTCACTTGCGTGCGTACGGCCCTTGCCGGACAACTCGCCGCACGATTGCTGGCGCCGCGCGAGGTGCATGGGATCGGAATTATTGGCAGCGGCGAGCAAGCGCGGCTGCAGCTTGAATACCTGCAACCGGTGACCGGCTGCAGGGACGTATTCGTATGGGGGCCGAGCACCAAAAACCGCGAACTATTCGTGGAGCAAATGTCGGCACGGGGCTTCAAGGTGCGGGCGATGAACTCCGCTGAGGGCGTTGCTGCCAACGCAAACCTGATTGTCACCACAACGCCATCAAGAGAGCCGCTGCTGCGCTCGGACTGGATCCGCAACGGCACGCATATCACAGCGGTGGGTGCGGACAGCGCGGGCAAGCAGGAACTCGATCCGGCAATCATTGCGCGGGCCGGGGTGATCGTGGTGGACTCGATCGACCAGTGCAGCAAATACGGCGAAATCTCGCACGCGTTATCGGCCGGGCTGATTCAAGCGGGGCAGTTGCTTGAACTCGGTGCGTTGCTGGACGCCGGCCAGCGCGCCCGCGACGATTCCAACCCTTCCCAGATCACGGTGGCCGACCTGACCGGCGTGGCGGTGCAGGACGTGCAGATTGCGGCCAGCGTGGGTGCCTGAACGTTTGATGCATTGGAATTTCAGCGCGGTCTTGCCTCTTGCCGTCATCAGCCCACCGCGCTGAAACTCGTCCCATAGTAAGGCTGCGACAAAGTCTTCGCCGAGCGTATGAGATCCTCGAGCATGGCCGCGCGCTTGTTCGGGTCGGTGTCGCGGCTGGTCATGAAACACAGCGCGGCGACGGCTTGCCCGTTCTTGTCCCGCACGGGCGCCGCCATGCAATATCGAAACGTGTGGGAAAGACCTTCCGTGCAGAAAAACCCCTGTTCGGCGGCGCGCTCGACATCGCCCAGGAATTCCGGCACTTCGATTCGCTTGCCGTTATCGAGCACGAAATCTTCTTCCGGAATCAACGCGCGAATCTGGTCCGCGCTCAAGTGCCCGAGCAGCAAGCGGCCGGACGCGGTCCAGGGAATGGGGACTTTCACGCCTATATCCGAGCTGATGTTGAACGGGCGCGAACTGTTTTCCGACAGCACCACGGTGTACTTGTTGCCCTCCAGCATGCAGAGCTGCGCAGTCTCGTCGTGGCTTCGGACAAGACCCAGGATAACCACGTGCGCCCGGCTGATCAGGTCGTTATGCACCGCATAGTCGGACCCGTAATAGTGCATCTCGCGGCCGAAGAACACACTGCCGTCCGCCCCCGCTTCCAGCCAACCGGCCTCGGTCAGGATCGTCACGAGTTCGTAGATGCTGGAGCGCGGCGCCCCCGTTGCTTCAATCAGCTCGCGCATGGTCATTGGACGCCGCACGCTATGCAGTTGCTTGAGGATGGAGACGACCCGGTCGACTCCCCTCGCCCTTGAAGATTCCTGTACAGACATGACTCAAACTCCGTCGGCAATATGATTCGTTTCTTCGATCTTTGACTGACGCGAGTCTAGCGCATGAGCGGCTGCGGACAGCCGCTGCATACCGGTCATACTCAATGGTCAAGTACCCGGTGCAGGAACTGCTGCGTGCGCTCGTTCTGCGGATTCACGAAGATCTGCTCGGGCGCGCCCTGCTCGGCAATCACGCCCTTGTCCATGAACACCACGCGGTCCGCCGTTTTACGCGCGAAGCCCATTTCATGCGTGACGACCACCATGGTCATGCCGTCGCGTGCAAGGCCGCGCATGACCTCGGTGACCTCGCCGACCAGTTCCGGATCGAGCGCGGACGTGGCTTCATCGAAGAACATGATGCCCGGCTCCACAGCCAGCGCGCGTGCGATCGCCACCCGCTGCTGCTGACCGCCCGACAACTGGCTCGGATAGTGATCGGCGCGATCAGCAAGGCCCACGCGATCCAGTGCGTCCATCGCTCGCTTGCGGGCGTCCGCCGGATTCATCTTGCGTGCCTTGATCAAGGCCAGCGAAACATTACCCAGTGCGTTCTTGTGCGGGAACAGGTTGAACTGCTGGAACACCATGCCTACGTGACCACGAATCTCGCGTGCGCGGCGCGCGTCGTGGAGCGGCACCTCGTTGACCCAGACCTCGCCGGCGTCAGCGGTTTCAAGACCGCTCATGATTCGCAACACGGTGCTCTTGCCTGAACCGGAGGCGCCTATCAGCACGAGCACCTCGCCCTGGCGCACATCGAGGTTGATCTGCTTGAGCACCTGGGTCGTGCCGAACGACTTGGTGACGCCGCTCAGGTTGATGATAGGTTTGATGATGGACTCGGACGCGATGGCGGTGTTCATGACAACAGGCTCCTTCTTCGATCATGGCGGCGCACCCACCGCGACAGGGGAAAGCAGACAATGAAATACAGCACGGCAACCAGGCCATAGATTTCCACCGGCTTGCCGATCCGGTCGACAATCGCCTGGCCCTGATGCATCAGCTCGGACATGCCGATCATGCTGACAATCGACGTGTCCTTGATGAGGGACAGGTACTGGCCGATCAACGGCGGCAGCACGATCTTTCCGGTCTGCGGCAGGATCACCGAGAAGAACGCCTGCGTCTTGCTCAATCCGAGGATCTGCGAGACTTCCCACTGCCCCTTCTGGACCGACTCGATCCCCGAGCGGAAAATCTCTGCAACATAGGCGCCCTGATACACGCTGAGCCCGATCACGCCGGCTGCGAATACATCAATGGCATAACCGAAGTACGACACGCCGAAATAGATGAACATCAGCGTGATGAGAACGGGCGTTCCGCGAAACAACTCGGTATAGAGCCGGGCGAGCCGTGGCGTACCCCAGGGCCCGAAGCTCCGCAACACGGCCGCCAGCAGCCCCACGAGCGTGCCGCCAACAATTGCCGCTGCGGAGAGAATGAGCGTGGTGAGCAGGCCCTGCAGCAGGATGGGAAGGCTCGACATCAACAGGTCGCTTGTCATGGTCACTCTCCGGTTCCAGGGCTTACACGGCGCCTGATGAACAATGGCCGGCGTGCGCGTTTTGCCAGCACGAGCGGCGGATGAAACAACCGCGCCCCGATCATTCCGGCAACCCACGACAGCAAGTTACTCAGCACAAGGTAGGCAATCAGCGTGATCGTGAACGTCTGGATGTACAGCAACGTGCGCGAGTTGATCACCGTCGCCATGCCGGTCAGCTCCGGCAATGCAATAGCCGACAGCAGCGACGTCCCGAGCAGAAGCTGGATCAGGTTGTTCACGATCGCAGGATAGACAGCACGCGCGGCCTGCGGCATGACCACCTCAACGAAGATCTGCGAACGCTCCAGGCCGAGAATGGAAGCCGCTTCCAACTGACCGCGCGGCACGGACTGAATGCCCGCCCGGAACACTTCGGCAAGGTACGCGCCAACGTTCACACCTAACGCGATGACCCCGGCCGTATACGCGTCGAGCGTGATGCCCATTGACGGAAGGCCAAAGAAAACAATGAAGATCTGCAGCAGCACCGGCGTGTTGCGGATCACCTCGATATAACAACTCGATATCGCCCGCAGCACCACGACACGCGATGTACTGGCCAGTGCGGCCAGCAGGCCGAGCAGCATCGCGACGACGAAGGCCAGCAGCGTGACCTGAAGCGTCAGCCACGCCGCCCGGATAAAATCGTTCAGATAGCCCGACAGGGTCACCCATTGATAGCTCATTGCTCCTCCGTCGTAAGGCTTGCGCGATGCATGCGGCGTTGACGCTTCAGTTCACGCTTCAGTACTGCGGGTTCAGCGGGAAACGCGGATCGGCGCCGAACCATTTCTTGTAGAGCTGGGCGTTCAGCTTCGACGCGTTGACCTGGAACAGGAACAGGTTCAGGTAGTCGAGCCAGACCTGATCGCCCGCCTTCACGCCAAATGCGTTGTATTCAAGCGGAACGAGCGCTTCGTCGGTCACGGTCAACTCGGGATCAAGCGAAGCCTGATACGCGAGGAAGTTGTTGTCTTCGATCATGGCATCGGCCTGGCCTTGCTTGACTGCGAGGATGGCGGCCTGCGAACTGTCGAATTCCTGGATCTTCACCTGCATGTTCAGTGCGCGGACTTCGTCGCCGTTCGTGGATCCCTTGACGGTGGCAATCGTGCGATTGGACATGTCCTTGATCGACTTGATGCCGCTGCTCTTCTTGACAAGCAGCGCCTCGCTGGCCACGACATAGGGATTGGTGAAAGCGATTTCCTTGGCCCGCTCCAGGTTGCGCGTGAAGTTGCAGAACACCACGTCGACCTTGCTGGTCTGCAGGTTCGGAATACGGTTGGCGCTCGTTGTATTGACGACTTCCAGCTTCACGCCCATTTGCTTCGCCAGCTCTTTCGCGAGGTCGACGTCGTAACCGTCGGCCGCACCGTCCTTGTTATAAAAGCCGAAGGGCGCGAAGCTCAGACAGTCGCCCACTCGCAGCGTGCCGCGCTGCAGGACTGTTTTCAGCGTGGACTCCGCCGATCCGTCCTGGGCCGGCGTGGCGACCTTCGTACAGCCGGCCAGCGCCAACAGACCGGCCACCGCGAATAAACAGGCGATACGTGCGCTTTCTTTGACAAGTCTCATTTGGGTCTCAGCCTTGAAAGTGAAAATGTCGGTTCAGGGACAAACGGCGGCGGCCAGAGAAGACCCTGGATTCAACGCCCTCACCATGCCGGCACATGGGCCTGCATAAAACGATATTGCGGACCACCCTGCCTCGCATGAACACGCGGCGGCATTGGATAGAACAAGTTAGATCCGATGTCCGATATAGCGGAATGATGTCCGGCACAGCAGATGAACGAAGTCTTTCACAGAAAAAAACACATGGCAATGGGGAGTGCCGCTGATGCGACGCGGCCGTTTTGAAGGCGCATCGAACTTTCATTTTTCTTACCGAAGCAAGCGCAGAAGGGGTCCGCGCGGCGGAGTGGTGATCGTTGCTCAGGTTGATGGCGGCCGAAGAAACTGCGATTGAGCGCCGCATGTCTTACCCGACAGCGGCAATTTTACGAAGGCCCGTTTCATCAATGCTTAGTATGTCTATGCTTTACGAATGTGATCCAAGCCAGGGGAAACCGCCTTCAGGCGTCCCGCGAATGCGGCTCGCCCTGGCCATTCAACCGGCGATATACGCTCGGGCTCATGCCCATGATTCGCTTGAAATGACCATTGAATGTGGACACGTCGTTGAAGCCCGTTTCCAGTGCGACGCTCAGGATACTTTCGCTGGATCGGCGCAGGCGCACGGCGGCCTCGTGCAATCGCGTGCGCATCAGGTACTGGTGCGGCGTCACGCCCACGACCTGCAGGAACAAGCGCAGAAAATGATAAGGACTGGCCGCCGCGTCACGCGCGAGATCTGCAAGCAGAAGTGGCTGGTGCGACTCCTGCTCGATCCGGAGCAAGGCTGCGGCCACCCGTAGTTCATCGCGAGCGCTCGGCAGGCGCGTGGGCCGCCTGGCGTCCGCTAACGCGGCCGAGACCGTGGCGGCCATGCATAGCGCCAACTCCTCAAGCGCCGCAAGGTCCCCGCTGTCACGCGCGGCTTGCGCTGCGGCAACAATCGGTATCAACGCGGGCAGCGGCGGCAGATTGGGGATATCGAAGGAAATACGCCGCGCACCCGGCACTGCAGCAATTATCTGCTCGAAGAATTCAGGTTCGAAATGAAACGCAAGGCAGCGGTCCCCGGCGCTGTGCTCGTGACTGCATTCGTAACAATGATGTTCATTGCCAAGCAACACTGCGCCCGGCGCAAGCGTGGCCGATCCCTGCGTTGAACGGTAGCGGAACGTACCCGACGTCACGGCCGCGATACACAAGGACGCGTGCTGCTCTTCAAAAGGCCGGTCGTGCGGACCGGCGGTGCAGACGACGTCCTGGACGCGCCATCCGGTGCCTGATGCAAGGAGATGAGGGATTGAGGCCATAAGCAAAGATATAGCAATATTCCCCAAGACGGGTGACCTGCTATTCGCCAGGATAGGAAATCCTGCCGTTCACGGAGTTCTCGCCATGCCGACATCGCAACACTTGATTGCCGCTCTTCATACCAATGAGCCCGCGGCCGACCGGGCTGACAAAATGAAACTCTACGGCTGGTTGATCGGCCGCTGGGAAATGGAAACCGTTGTCTATGACAACGACGGCAAACCGCACACCGGCCACGGCGACATCCATTTCGGCTGGGTGCTCGAAGGGCGCGCGATCCAGGATGTATGGGTCCTTCCCGGGGTCTTTCACGGCACCACCCTGCGCGTCTACGACCCCGCTCTGGACGCCTGGCACATCATCTGGAGCGACCCGCTCCGCCAATATTACTCGCGTCAGCTGGGCCGTCTTTCCGGTACCGATATAGTGCAGGACAGACACGACAGCGCCGGTAACGCCGTACGCTGGAGCTTCAGGGAAATCACGCCCGTTTCATTCCGGTGGATGGGTGAAGAATCGCAGGATCAGGGACAGACGTGGCGCCTCAAAGCGAATTTCCTCGCACGCCGCGTGGAAGACTAGCCAGGGCCGGCAGGACGAACAAGGCGGAACAACTCGGCGGCAGCGGCCTTGCATCAACCCTGCTTACTTGACTTGCGACACCTGCACCAGCGCATCGATGGCAAGGGCATAACCCTTGATGCCCAGACCAACGATGATCCCGCGCGCTGCGGGCGAAATGTACGAGTGGTGACGAAACGACTCGCGCGCGTGGACGTTGGAAATATGCAGCTCGATCAACGTGACGCTCGCACCCTTGATGGCGTCGTGCAGCGCGATCGACGTGTGCGTGAAGGCGCCGGGGTTCATCACGACCCCATGCATGTTGCCGGCTGCTATCTCGCGGCCCGCCTCATGGATCCAGTCGATCAGCACACCCTCGTGATTCGACTGCCGGCACTCGACCTCGACGCCGAGCCGTTCACCGGCTTCCTTGCAAAGCGCTTCGACCGTGGCGAGCGTGTCGGACCCATACTGCGCGGGTTCACGCTGACCTAGCAGGTTCAGGTTGGGTCCGTTGAGAACAAGCACCTTCTTCATGACGTCACCTCATCAATATTTGATCTGCGAGACCGCGCGCAGTTGCTCGGGCGTGGCGGTGCCGAAGCCGAAGAACTCCAGGTAGGCCGGAATCATTTCGAAGAGCATGTCGGTGCCGACTTGCACCGTACAGCCCTTCTCCCTGGCTGCACGCAGCAGCGGCGTGTATTCGGACTTCATGACGACTTCGCCAACGAACGTGCTGGGCGAAATGCGGTCGATGTCGAACGGCAGAGGATCACCCTCGTTCATTCCGAGCGGCGTTGCATTGACGACCACGTCGTAGCCCGCCGGATCTTTGGAACCTGTGGTCACCATTAGCTGCGAATAGTGCTTGCGCAAGCGGTCCGCGAGGGCTTCGACTGCCGCGGTGTTGGTATCGAAGAGGGCCAGGCCCGCCACGCCCGCTGCCGCAAGCGATGCCGCAATAGCCGAGCCCACGCCGCCGCTGCCGAGAACAAACGCACGCGCGCCTTTCAGTGGCCGGCCCTTGCGTTCAACGCCTCGCGTGAACCCCGCGCCGTCGAATTGATCGCCGAGCAGCGTGCCATCCGGGCGCAGGAGAATTGCATTGCACGCGCCGGCAATGCGGGCCGTAGGCGTCAGTTCATCGACAAGGCTCGTAGTCGTGACCTTGTGCGGCATGGTCACCAGCGCACCGCGAATGTTGGTCAGACGGAACAGGGATTGCAGCACGCCCGCATAGTCTTCCGCCTTTACGCCCATCGGCATCACCACTGCGTCAATGCCGTTCTGCTCGAACCAGGGGTTGTAGATCATGGGCGCTTTGAATCCCTCCGTCGGATAACCGAGGTGGGCAATCAGGGTGGTTTTTCCGCTAATCATGGCTGCATATCTCAAGAAATTCGGCGCTTGGTTCGCCAATTAGTCGGCCAATTCCACGCGATGGACATCGCCGACAATGAACACATACGACAGCGCACCGACCAGCGCGGCCGCCCCGACATAAGCCAGCGCGTAAAAGAACGAGCCGGTCTTCGCCACGATCACGCCGATCACCAGCGGCGTCACAATGCCCGCAAGGTTCGCGCAAAAATTGAAGATGCCGCCGGTCAGGCCCATCAGGTTCTTCGGCGCGATGTCCGAGATCAGCGTCCAGCCGAGCCCGACCATGCCCTGGCCAAAAAACGCGATTGAGAGGATCGTGATGACCATTGCGTCGCTGCTGACGAAGTTCGCCGAGATGATGGTGGACGCTCCCAGCAAGCCGACGATGATCGGCAGCTTGCGTGCAATGTTGGCCGAGCCGGTTCGCTTGAGCAGAAGGTCGGAGATCCAGCCGCCGAACATCACGCCGACCGCTGCCGCGAGGAACGGCATCACGGCGAAGAAACCCACCTTGAGCCAGCCCATGTGGCGCTCTGTTGCAAGATAGGTCGGGAACCACGTCAGGAAAAAGACCAGCGTGGTATTGCCCGCGAACTGGCCAAGGCATGCCCCTGCAATCTGGCGGCGCTTGAGCAACTGGCCGACGTTGCTCCAGGAGAATGCGAGGGTCTGCTGGCCGCCGGGCGGCTCGAGTCCGCCGCCTGCGGCAATGTAGTCGAGCTCCGCCTGATTGACGGTCTTCGAGTCATGCGGTTCACGATAAAAGAGCCACCACACAATCCCGAACGTGATGCCCAGGACGCCGACCGCTATAAACAACGCACGCCAGCCGAAGCTCCCCATGATCCAGAACAGCGCCGGCGCGAAACACGCGAGGCCGAGGTATTCGCCCACCGTATAGATCCCGGTCGCCCGGGCGCGCTCCTGTTGGGGAAACCACGTGGCGACCACGCGGCTGTTGACCGGAAAACACGGCGCTTCGCTAATGCCCAGTCCAAAGCGAAACAGCAGCAATGACTTGAGGCCGACAGCGAACCCTTGCAACAGCGTAAAGAGCGACCAGAACGTCAATGCGAGGAAGTAAGTGACCTTGCTCCCGAAGCGGTCGAGGAAGATACCGCCCGGAATCTGGGCAAGCGCGTAGGTCCATGAGAACGCCGAGAAGACCACCCCCATCACGGCGGCGTCTATACCAAGCTCCTTGGTCATGGTCGGCGCCGCAATACCCAGGACCGTGCGGTCCAGGTAGTTGATCATGGTGCCCACCGCGAGCAGCGCGAGGATCACGAACCGCGTACGTGAGCGTGTGCGGGCGGCCGCGCCGGCATGCACCGCAGGGGATTGATGAATGTCTTGCATGAAGCGTCTCCTGACTCAAAGTGATGATATTCCCGCCCTGCGAACAGGGTTCGCGAGCGATGTTATTGGAGTGGCGATCCTGGCGTATAACCAGCGCCGGCAACGGATTATGCCGCTGCCGTCCCGGGTATTCCCCCGCACCGCCCATGCACATGGCGAACAGCGGGCCCGGCCATCAGAACCGGTGAATAATGCCCACGCCTGCCGCGAACTGGCTTGGCGACGAAGAAGGCGCCGACTGGAAACCATCGCCCAACGTAGCCGTCGCATTGATGATGCTGGATGCGCCCGGTGTCCCCAGCGTCTTGCCCTTTGCGCGCTGGAACGCCTGCAGTGCATACAGGCCGGTTCGTTTTGACAGCGAGTAATACTCGGACAGGTTGAACTGGTGATATTGAGCAACGCTGTCGATGCCGTTCGCTTTCGTCGCACGGGTGTAGCTGTAGCCGGTCGCCAGGTCGAGCGCGGTCGACGCATGCCAGTGAAGCACGGCGCCGGCCGTGTTGAAGATTGCGGTGTCGCGGAACAGCGAGTGAATGCCGGGGATGTACTGCACGTTCGAATAGGTGGCCGACACGTCCCACGCGCTGTTGAACGCATAACCCGTGCCGATGGCGAACCGCTGTTGCGCCTGCGCCGTCTGGTAGCCGTTCGTCACCGCCGACACGCCCGACTGCCCGCCCGAATTCGTGGTCGAATCCGTGCCGTACGCGCCGCCCCCCGGAGTTGAGTTGTTGATGCGCGTGATACCCGCCGCGATCCCGAATGGGCCATTGGCATACTGGACCGCGCCGCTCCATGTCGAACCCTGGTTCACGCTGCCCGGCACGCCCGCGAACGAATACGAGCCGCTGAACGTGAATCCGTAGAGCTTGGGCGACGTATAGACCAGCGAGTTATTCGCGCGGTAGATCGTGTCGAGTTCATCGAGGTCGCCCGGATGTGCGCCGTAGAAACCGGTCAGCCAGGTGGTCGGGCTATAGGGCGAAAGCAGCGAATAGTAGGACGTGTACTGGCGGCCCGCCGTGAACGTGCCGTACGTGGGGTTTGTTACCCCCACGAATGCCAGCCGGCCGAATTCGGCGTTGGTGTATTGCTGCGCGCCGCTGGTGCTGTTAAAACCCGACTCGAGTTGGAAGATCGTCTTGGTGCCGCCACCCAGGTCCTCGGCGCCCTTCAGGCCGAAACGGCTGCCCGCCCACACGCCCGACGACATCTTGATGTTGGAGCTTCCGCCCTTGGTGGAACCCAGGGTCGTCTGGCTGCTTTGGTAAGTCAGCGAATTATCGACAATACCGTACAGCGTCACGCTGCTTTGGGCATGGGCGGACGTGGCCATTGCCACCGTAATGACAACCGCGGCTCCCGCTTGTCTGGATTGCTTCATCTACGTCTCCTCCTTCAATTCTCTGGGTTGGGGTCAATGCTGCAGGCATTTTTAATAAGCCTTCCTAACCTACTTCGTTACTCGATCACGACGGTTGGAAAGTTCTGGTGAAAAACGAATGTGTTCAGCAACAAATGAGGCGCGGTACTGGCTGAATCTGCCGCGCTTGAGGTGTTGGATCAGCACATGGACACAATAAAGTCATGTGCGATCCCGGGCAATGTCTTGCGCTTGAAAGAAATCGATTATCGGACGTATGCGTTCGCTAATCGCGCATTATTGGGGTTTGCACTAAGGTGGGGACCGCCTTTACCTTAGCCTTGAACGACCCTTCTTGCAGCCGCCAAAGTCCTGCGCAAACGCTCGTCCAGATCAACGGTTGCTGCAAGCCGGCGGTTGGGCACTTCCAGGCTGAGGGGCACGTCTGGCGGCAACGCCGCCACAAATGCCTGCAACGGCAGGCCACCCTCGCCGGGCAGAAGACGATCGAAACGGGCCTCGTCAGAGATTGCGGCCGTTGTGGAAGGGGCGATCGTCGAGGCGTCGCAAAACTGCGCATAGTGAATCAGCCTGGGATGCACCGCGCCAATGTCGGCGACCTGGCCGCCGCTGCGAAACAGGTGGAACGGGTCGAGCAGCAGTGCGCCGTTCAGCTGTCGGGCCTGCTCGATCACCGCGCTGGCTGCGTGAATACTGCCAACGCCCAGCCACACCGCAAATTCGAGCACGCAGGTGATTCCAAGCGGCGCAGCCAGCGCGCACAGCTCGGCAAACTTCGCAGCGGCTAGCGACAGGTCGGCTATGTCGATCAAGGTAAGCGCGAACTTCGCACCGAGGCGGTGGCCGGTTTCGAGCACAGGCAGCAAGGTTTGCACATCCTGCCCGGCCGACAGCCGCATGACTTCAACGTCCAGCACCACGAGGCCCGTATCGTGCAAACGGGCCTCGGTTTCGCGCAGCATCGGGCTGTTGTTGAACATCGGGTGCTGCAACTCGCCCGCGCGGAAGGGATTCAAGCGCAAGCCTACCGCGTCGTAGCCATTACGCGCCGCCGCACTCACAAGCTCGGGTGGTGTCAGTTCAATCGCTGTCAGCGCAGCGAGCGCGAATTGGCGTGGCATGGTTCACCCTGCTTCGCTCATGGCCTGCGCGGAATGCGACGGCCTGTGTGCCGTGCGCTTGAGCAGATCCAGCGCAACGTCCACGATCATGTCCTCCTGGCCGCCCACCATCTTCCGTTTGCCGAGTTCGACGAGGATGTCGACCGTCTTCAGGTCGTACCTTTTCGCGGCCACCTCGGCGTGTCGCAGGAAGCTCGAATACACGCCCGCGTAACCCAGCGCAAGGGTCTCGCGGTCCACGCGCACGGGCCGGTCCTGAAGCGGACGGACCAGGTCGTCGGCGGCATCCATCAACTTGTACAGGTCGCAGCCGTGGTGCCAGCCCTGCCGTTCCGCCGCCGCGATAAACACTTCGAGCGGCGCATTCCCCGCGCCGGCGCCCATTCCTGCGAGGCTGGCATCGACACGATCGCAGCCCTCTTCTATCGCCACCAGCGAATTCGCCACGCCAAGGCTCAGGTTGTGATGCGCGTGCATGCCGGTTTCAGTATCCGCGTTGAGCACATCCTTGAATGCGCGGAAACGGTCTCGTATGTCGTTCATGCCCAACGCGCCGCCCGAGTCCACCACATACACGCAGGACGCGCCGTAGCTCTCCATCAGCTTCGCTTGCTCGGCGAGTTTTTGCGGCGTTGTCATGTGGCTCATCATCAGGAAACCGACCGGGTCCATCCCCAGCTCGCGAGCAAATTCCAGATGCTGGCGCGACACGTCCGCTTCGGTGCAATGGGTCGCCACCCGGACAATGCGCGCACCGGCATCGAATGCATTGCGCAGGTCGTGCGTCGTGCCAATACCGGGAATCAGCAGCGTCGCGATCTTCGCCGTCTTCACGCTTTCGGCAGCGGCGCTTATCCATTCAACGTCGCTATGCGCGCCGAAACCATAGTTGAAACTCGAGCCTTCAATACCGTCGCCATGCGCCACTTCGATGCTGTCGACACCCGCTTCATCCAGCGCTCTTGCAATCGCCCTGACGTTTGCGATGCTGTATTGATGACGAATGGCGTGACTGCCGTCGCGCAGCGTTACATCGGAGATATAGAGTTTTTTGCCGGTCATTGCACGATTTCCTGATTTTTCCGATCCCCACGGGCCACGCCCGCCGCCATGCGGCGACGCGCCATCATGTCGCCGCAAGCGAGCGCGGCGGACGTCATGATGTCGAGATTGCCGGCGTACGACGGCAAGTAGTGGGCGGCGCCCTCGACTTCGAGAAACACCGATGTCTTGAGTCCATGCATGGGCCCCAGACCCGGCACGTTCAGCGGCGTCGACGGATCGATCACGTCGAACTGGACCTCCTGTTTCAGGCGATACCCCGGCACGTAGGCCTGCACGCTCGCCACCATGGCTTCGATGCTCGCAAGTAGCGCTGCCTGATCCACGAGGTCCGACAGCACGAACACCGTATCGCGCATGATGAGCGGCGGCTCGGCGGGATTCAGCACGATGATCGCCTTGCCGCGCGTGGCGCCGCCCAGCTTTTCAATCGCGCTGCGCGTGGTCTCGGTGAACTCGTCGATGTTCGCACGCGTGCCCGGCCCCGCTGACTTGCTCGATATCGACGCCACGATTTCCGCGTAATGCACCTTCGCCACTCGCGACACGGCAGCCACAATAGGAATGGTCGCCTGTCCGCCGCACGTGACCATGTTCATGTTGGCCGAGTTCTCGGCTTCAAGGTTGATCGCTGGAATCACATACGGACCGATCGCCGCGGGCGTCAGGTCGATCACCTGGACGCCATGCGCCTGAAGCGCGTCGTTGTGATGCTTGTGCGCGCCGGCTGACGTGGCGTCGAAGACAATGTCGATATCCTTGAACACATCGAGCCCGAGCAGGCCGTCCAGGCCCCCGGCCGTGGTCACCACACCCAGCCGCTGCGCACGGGCAAGGCCGTCGGACTTCGGGTCCACGCCGACCATTGCGCCCATCTCCAGGTGCTTGCTGTTGCGCATCACCTTGATCATCAGGTCGGTGCCAATATTGCCCGGCCCGATGATTGCCACTTTCACTTTTCTGTTCATGCTGATTCCCATGTTCGCTGCTAAAGATTGCGGGGCCGCCGTGATCAGCCCTTCACATGAAAACCGGCGCTCCCAAGGCGTTCCATGTCGACGGAGACGTACTGGCCCGGCTTGATCCATTCGGCGGGCGTGGCGCCCCCTGCCATGACGACCCAGCCGGCCTGCAAGGGCTCGCCTGCGAGCGCGGACAGGCGCGCGGCCGCAACCAGCGAGCGCAATGGATGGCCAAGCAAGGCAGCGGTCGAGCCGACCTGCACCACGCGTCCATCGATGTTCAGCGCCAGTCCCAGGTTGGAGAAATCAATCTGCGGACTGCACCACGGCCCGATCACGAAGCCGCTCGATGAAGCGTTGTCCGCGATCACTTCGGGCAGCGTGAACTTGAAGTCCTTGTAGCGTGAATCGATGATCTCCAGTGCCGGCGCAATGGCTTCCACCGCCGCGAGCGCCTCGGGGCCGGTGACATCGCCGGACAACGGGCGCTTGAGCACGAATGCAATCTCCGGTTCAACGCGCGGATGCACAAAGCGCGAGAAGTCGACAGCCGTCCCCTCTTCGACCTGCATGCCCGCCGTCAGGCGGCCCCAGATCACATCGGACAGTCCCATCTGGATCATCTTCGCGCGGCTCGTGAAACCCATCTTTACGCCGGCCCGGTGTTCGCCGCGCATCACCCGGCGCTGGATGGACGCTGCTTGAATGGCGTAAGCGTCGTCGAGCGACAAGCGGCCTTCCGTATCGAACTGGGCGACTTCGTTTGCGTTGCGCGCGGCGTCGTCGAGGAGCGTCGCGTAGTCAAGAATTTTTCTCATCAGCGTGCCTCGCCCGAGTCGTGTTCAAACACGGCCCGCACGGAACCGAGTCCGTTGATGCGGGCTTCGAAAACATCGCCGGGCGTGACCGGAACCATAGGACCCAGCGCGCCGGACAGCACGAGGTCCCCCGCCTTGAGCGGTGTGCCCAACCCGGCCATCGTGCGTGCAACCCAGACAACCGCATTGATCGGATTACCCAGGCAGGCCGCGCCCGCGCCGACCGACACCGGTTCGCCGCGCCGTTCGATCACCATCCCACACAACCGCAAGTCGAATTCAGAGAGCTTGCGCGGGCTGTTGCCGATCACGAATGCCGACGACGATGCGTTGTCTGCAATCGTGTCGGTAATACGAATGTTCCAGTTGGCAATCCGGCTTCCCACAATTTCAAGCGCCGGCAGTGCGTACTCGATCGCGTTCAGCACATCGAGCGGGCCCGGATCAGGCACGGTAATATCGCGGCCGATCACGAACGCCACTTCCCCTTCAATCTTCGGTTGCGTAAGGATCGATGCAGGAATCGGCTCGCCGTCACCGTAGGCCATATCGTCGAAGAGCATGCCGAAATCGGGACGATCCACGCCGAGTTGCTTCTGCACTGCAACCGATGTCAGCCCGATCTTGCACCCCACCAGCCGGCGCCCTTCCTTCAGCCGCCGGTCGGTGTTGAAGCGTTGCACGGCGTACGCGGATTCGATATTGAGTTGCTCATACGTCTCTCTCAACGGCGCGATAAATTGACCGGTGCGGGCGGCATCGAATAACGCATTCGCGGCTTGCTCAATGAGCTGGGGTGTCATTTCGCCTCCTGCTGCTGGGCCGTTGCAGCGGTCTCGTCCTTGGTCTGGTCGCCGACGGCCCAATGCGTTGCAGGCACGACCGTCGCAATGACGCGAATAGACGCGAGCGGCGCGCCGAGCGTTTCGTGGATCGTGCGAGCGACCGCCTTGACGCACGCTTTCACGGTGGCGTCGTCGCGTCCTTCAACGAGTGATATCTGTACGATTGGCATGGTTCCTCCCTGGATTTAAATCGATCTGGCGTGCGTCGTCAGGTTCTCGCCAGCACCGCGAGCGTCGGGCGTGCGCCTTCAGCTTTCCCGGTGATCGGAGGTTTCGGCAGTTTCGCTTCGCCCGCTTCAATCCTGAAGTGGTGATCGAGCGAATACCACGGACCCTCTACATCGCCTGACGGCGCCGGCTTGGTACGGCTTTCGTGCAACACATACTGACCCACCAGCGCGCGTGTGACGCCGAACTGGACGTCCGTATCGAGGTTGGGGTCATCGCTTGAATAGACTTGCGAGAACTGCGTCTTGAAACCGGGTTTGTAAATCATGAAATGGATATGTGCGGGCCGCATGTTGTGACGGCCTTGAGCACTTAGCAATTCACCCACAGGGCCGGACAACGGAATCGGATAACCTGCCGGTTTGACGCTGCGAAACGCGATGTGCCCTTCGGCGTCGGTGGTCAGTTTTCCGCGCAGGTTCATGTCGGCTTGACCGGGATCCTGGTTCTCGTAGAACCCTTCCGCCGATGTATGCCAGACGTCCACTTCTGCGTTGGCCACGGGTTGACCCTGGAGATCACGCACCCATGCGTTGACGAAAATAGGCGTGCCGGGCGTTGGCGACCGAACGATCGACGCGCCGTTTTCGGTGCGCGGCGAGTCGCTGCGCCAGAACGGGCCCATCAGGTTTGCGGTCGTCTCCGTTTGACCGTGGTCGCCGTTGTTGAGCAGGCAGACCAGTGACGAAAGCCCAAGCGAACCGGCGATCAACACGACCTCGTTGTGCGATGCGGTAGTCAGTTGACCCAGCTTGGCGATGACGCCGCAAGCCTGATGGAATTCCGCTTCCGTGAGTTTCGCTTCGCGTGCGAAGTCATGCAGGTGACGCACTGCCGCCGACATGATTTCGCGGAATCGCGGGTCATGGGCGCGACTTAGTTCATCGAGCACAGCCCGCGTGACGTCTTCCTGACGGGTGATGATCATCGTTTGTCTCCGCTGTGCGCGACGCGCACCGAACTTGTCGTCCTGACTATCTGCGAATCATGCGCGATTGAGCGAGATATCGTCCAATACCGTTTTTTCAAATTCCGATACCATTCCGGTATTGAGTTTGAACGGGGATCGGTAATGGATCTGAAGCAGATGCGGCAGTTTCTGGCGCTCGCCGAGGAGTTGAATTTCGGCCGCGCCGCGGAGCGTCTTCATATGGCGCAGCCACCGCTCACGCGCAATATCCGTGCGTTGGAAGAGGAGCTCGGGGCGCCGTTATTCGTGCGCACGCCGAAGGGGGCGGAGCTGACGCAGGCGGGCCGTGCATTGCTTGACGAGGTGCCGAACGTTCTTGCGCTTGCCCGTCGCGCCGAGGAGCAGGCGCAGCTCGCGGGCCAAGGATACGTGGGCCGGCTGGATGTCGGCATTTTCAGTTCGGGGATCCTGAACGTGATTCCGCGTTTGCTCGCGCAGTTTCATACCGATCGGCCCGACGTGAAGATTGGCTTGCACAACATGTCGAAGGCCGATCAGATCGCCGCTTTGCGTGAGCGCCGCATCACAATCGGATTTAACCGGCTCGTACCGGATGAAGCGGACATAGCAGTGGAATGGGTTCAACGCGAGCCGTTCCTGGTCGCGCTTTACGAGGGTCATCCGCTATGCGTGAAGAAGTCGATCACGCTTGGCGACCTGGATAATGAACGGATGATTCTTTATCCGAACGCACCGGTGCATGGACTTGCACAGGAAGTCACCGCAGCGTTCCGGGCTGAAGGCGTGAGGTTACGGGTAGAGCAGGAAGTAGAGGACGTGGTGACATGTATTGCGCTGGTCGCCAGCCGTTTTGGTGTTTGCGTCACGACTGAATCCGCCGCGAATCTGCGCCTGCCAGGGGTGGTTTATCGACCGCTCAGGTCTAAACAACTTCGCAATATTGAACTGAGCTGTTTGTATCGGCGGGGGGATACGTCGCCGATATTGCATGCGGTGCTCGAGTTGATCAGGGCGACGAGAGGGAAATTTCGTTCGTGAACGAAAACCTGTCCCTAAGCCTCCCGCGCCTTGCCCAGTGCAATCAAATTTCCTTCCCCAAACCCGTGGTCGCCACGCCTCTCGACAATTTCAAAAAACATGTCGCCACTATCGCGCTGAACAAAGGTCTGCAGGAAGAGCCGCGCGGTTCCGTCCGCGGCAATCGTGCCATCCACCAGAATGCACCTCGAGCGCAAAGCGTCAACGTCCAGCCCATGCCCGGGCAGACGTTCATCGAGTTGCTCGTAATACCGTGCCGGGGGCTGCACGAAACGAATCCCCCGCGACCGCAGGATATCCACCGACGCAAAGATATCCTTCGCCACCAGCGCAATATGCTGGACGCCCTCACCCGTGTGATCGGGAAGATAGTCCTGCATCAAACTCGTGCGGTAGGTCCCTTCCTCATAAACGGGAATGCTCAAGGTCTGGCAAGGCGACACAATGACAGGCAGGTCCTGCGCCACCTTCCAGTCCGGATGCACCGCATGGATCTCCTTGAAATGAAGAACCTGCAGGTAAAACTCGAGCCAGTCCGCCAGCCGCCCCGCGCCAACCGTCTGCGTCAAATGGTCGACCTTGCTTAAACCCGCGTCGTTGGAATGCAGCGCCGCATGCGTTTCCTGCGGGTCAAGCCACACGAAATCGATATCGTAGATCGAGCGCGCCTTTTCACTTGGCTCCTGCCTGCCTTCCCAATGGTCCACAAAATAGATATGCGAGTCGCCGATCCCCTGGATCGCGGGTATCAGCAATTCGTTCGGCCCGATGCGCTCACCCTCGAAATCCCACGCCCCGAATTCGACGGCACGCTCGTGCGAGGTCTCTGCATCAAACACCCTTAGCCCGATCGCGCAGATGCCCACGCCATGATTGACCGCGAACCGCGCGGCAAACGAATCGTCATCGGCATTGATGAGGAAATTCATGCTGCCCTGGCGAAACAGCGTGACGTCCTTGCTGACATGGCGAGCCACTTGCGTAAAGCCAAGTTGCTCGAAAAGCGTCCGCAACCGCGCCGGGTCCGGGCTCGAAAATTCCACGAATTCAAGCCCGGCGACGCCCAGCGGATTGTCGCTGTCCTGCAGGGGTTGCGCCGAGGCCGCGCCAGGCAGGGAAGCATCGTTGGTCATCGAAAATCACCTCTGAGAAAGTCCGGTCCGTCTCTGTCTGCACACCCGTGCGCCAGCCGCCGCAGCCCGCTTGACCGTGCATCCGCGCTGACGCCGAGACAGATTATCGTCTCCGGCATCAAAGCGTCAAACTGTCCGGCATCCTCTCATGCCGGCGGGGCGCTGTCCGGGGCGTAAGCAACCGCAGACCACCGGTTCCCTCAATGCTCCTGATGGCGTCGCTGGGCATGGGCCGCGAGCCGGACCGGCGCGTTCACCGCGCCATAACCGTCGTAGCCGCCCTTGCGTTGCACGACCTCCAGGAAAAATCGCTCGGCGAACTGCTCGGTATAGACCTGGAAAAACTCTCCGCCCGCGCTGTCGCGGTCATACAGGATGCCGCCTTCCCGCATGAGTGCGAGCCTGGCCGGGTCGAGATCGTAGCGCGCCTCGAGATCGTCGTAATAGTTGCGCGGAATGTGCAGGAGCGGCACGCCCCGCTCGCGCAGTTCCGCGACGGCCGTAAAGATGTCATCGGTCGCGAACGCAACGTGATTCAACCCGGAACCTCGGTAGGTCGACAACGACTCCACTACCGCCGTATGCCGGTCCGCCGACGCGTTGAGCACGATCCGCACGGAACCGTCGCGGCTACGCACCGCGCGACTCCTGACAAGCCCGTAGGGGTCCGGCAACAGCACCGAGGGCTCGGCATCGAAACCGAACGTCGCCTTGAAAAAAAGCACCCACGTATCCAGCGTGTCGGCGGGCAGGTTCAGGCACACATGGTCGATACGGCGCAGGGTATCGGCTCGCGTCTGCTTGCCGGTATCGGTCAGGTTGAAATCGGTTTCATAGAGCGTGGGTTCGCCCGGCGCCTCGTCGACGAAGTACTGCAAGCTGTTATCCGGCGCCTGCACGCCCGGCACCACACGCTCGTTGGGGCCGACCTTGCCCGAGAAAGGCGCATAGCCGAACGCGGCTGCCCGCTCGAAGGCTTGCGCGGCGTTATCCACGCGATACGCCGACGCGCAGACCGACAAGCCGTGCGCCTGATGAAACGCGCTCGCAAACGAATCGGTCTCGCCGTTCAGCAGAATGCACGCGTCACCCTGGGCGTACAGCGTGACATTCTTCGAGCGATGCCGGCCGGCCGCGCGAAAGCCCAAACGCTCGAGCCATTGGGCGAGCGTGGAACCACCCGCCGGATCAACGGCGAATTCGAGGAACTGGAAGCCGGTGTGCGCAGGCGCGGCGGGCGGATGGAACAAGGTCTCATGCGAGCTCGCCGTTAAAGCGCCCGCACACTGCTCCTCCAGGAACAGCAGCGAGCGATAACCGTCGACCGCCGTCGCCGCGTTCGGCGCCGCGCGAAAACCGTCGTTGAATATCTCCAGTGACAGCGGCCCCGCGTATCCCGATGCCAGCACCTGACGCGTAAAACCGGCCACGTCGAGATCGCCTTGCCCCGGGAAACAACGGTAGTGCCGGCTCCATTCAAGCACATCCATGGCCATCTTCGGCGCGTCCGCGATCTGCACGAACGCGATCCGCTCTGCTGGAATGCGGGCAATCTCATCGACTGAATCGCCGATGGAAAGCGTATGGAAGCTGTCGAGGATCAAGCCGAGGTTCGGATGATCGAGGGTGTCGACCAGCCGCCACGCATGTTTGTACGAGTTGACGTGCCGCCCCCACGCGAGCGCTTCGTATCCCGCCATCACGCCTTCCGAGCGGGCGAGTTCGGCGAACTGACCAAGCTGATCGACAATCAATGCATCGCCGCCGATGGCATCTGCCGACGCGTTGCTGCACACCAGCACGCGGTCCGTGCCGAGCTCATGCATCAATTCGAACTTGCGCCGCGCGCGTTCGAGGTTGCGCGCGAGGCGTTCCGGCGATACCCCCTCGAAGTCGCGGAAGGGCTGGAACAGCATGACCGCCAAGCCGAGGTCGGCGCAGATGCGCCTGACGTCGGCAGGTGAGCCATCGAAGTAGAGCAAGTCGTTTTCGAAAATCTCGACGCCGTCGAATCCGGCGCGGCTGATAGCCTTGAGCTTCTCGACCAGCGTGCCGCTGACTGAGACGGTGGCAATTGAACGTAGCATCGTAAGTTCTCTTTCAACGGGCGGGACGCCGCCGGTATGCGGGCACCGCCGTATTCCTGTAGCTATATCGGTAGCCGGCGAAAGACTAAAGCGCCGGCAAGTGCAGCAGTTCCCGCGCTTGCGCCGCGGTTGCAACCGGACGTCCGTATTCACCGCACAGCGCGGCCACGCGGCTCACCAGTTGCGCGTTGCTCGTGGCAAGCGTGTCCTTGTCCCAACGAATGTTGTCTTCAAGACCCGTACGGCAATGGCCGCCCAACTCAAGCGTCCAGTGATTCACCTCAAGCTGATGCCGGCCGATGCCCGCCGCCGTCCAGGTTGCATCGGGCAACTCGGCGCGCAGCCGCTCGACTTCAAACGCGAGGATTTCGCGCTTGGCGGGCAATGCGTTCTTCACGCCCATCACGAACTGGACATGGACAGGTGGCGCCAGCAGCCCCTGCCCGACCAGATCGACGGTGCTGTAGAGCATGGCCAGATCGAAGATTTCTATCTCGGGTTTGACGCCATAATCGAGCATCGACTTCGCGAGCGAGCGCACGAAGTCGGGTGGATTTTCGTAGACCGTGGTCGGGAAGTTGACCGACCCTGTGGCGAGCGAGGCCATGTCCGGGCGCAGATCGAGCATCGCACCGCGCTGCTCGAAAGAGCGTCCGCGGCCACCCGTCGAGAACTGGATGATGATGTCCGCGCAATGTTGCCGGATGCCGTCCTGAAGCGCCTCGAAACGCGCACGGTCCGAGCTGGAATTTTCCTGCTCGTCGCGCACATGCAAGTGCACGAGCGATGCACCCGCTTCGTAGGCGGCATGGGTGCTTTCCACCTGCTCGCTGATCGAGATGGGCACTGCCGGATTGTCCTTCTTGCGCGGCACGGAGCCCGTGATTGCAACCGAGATGATGCAGGGATCAGTCATGATTTACGTTCCATTGAATGAGGGGTGCTTGCGTGCCGCTAACCGGGCGATCCGGCTCTCACGTCCGGCTCTCACGTCCGTTTCATGCCGCCGGCAACGAGCACGGAAATCAGGCAGCCGATGGCAAGGTAAGCTGCAACCGGATGCCATGAACCACCCGCGAAGCTCACCAGCGCCACGGCGATGAACGGCGTAAAACCGCCGCCGACCACGCTCGCCACCTGGTACCCCACGCCTGCACCGCTGTATCTGTACTCGGTGCCGAACAGTTCGGTGAACATCGGCTGCTGGACGCTGACCACCATGTCGTGCGCAATGTTCGCCAGCATCACCGAGAAGATCACGATCCAGACGGTCGAGCGGGCGTCGAGTGCGAGGAAGAACGGAATGGCGCTGAGCATGCCGACGACCGCGCCGATCATGTAGATGCGGCGGCGGCCGAAACGGTCGGCGAGCATGGCGAAACACGGGATGGTCACAATGCTGACCGCCCCCACGAGCAAGCCGATGTTCAGGAAGAACTGGCGGGGCATGCCGAGGTTCGTCGTTGAATAGCTGAGCGCAAATGCCGTGACGATATACATCGTGAAAAGCTCGGCGAGGCGCAGCGCGATGATCAGCAAGAATGCTTTCGGATGCTGGCGCAGCGCTTCCAGGATCGGCAGACGCCCGGTGCGCGGACCCTTCTCGATCACCTTCTTGACGAACTCCTGCGACTCCTCCATGCTCGATCGCACCCACAGTCCGATCAGGACCAGCACGACGCTGAACACGAACGGGATGCGCCAGCCCCAGGTCCTGAAGGTCGCGTCGTCCATGGTCTGGCTGAGGATCGAGACAATGCCGGTGGCGAGCACCAGTCCCACGCCGTAACCGACCTGCACGCCGCTGCTGTAGAACGCCTTCTTTTTGCCGGGCGCGCTTTCCACCGCCATCAGCGCCGCACCGCCCCACTCGCCGCCCACCGCGAAACCCTGGACGGCACGCAAGGTCACCAGCAGGACCGGCGCCCACCAGCCAATGGATGCAAACGTAGGCAACAAGCCGATCAGCGCGGTCGAGAGACCCATCATCATCACGGTCAGCACAAGCATGCGCTTGCGGCCCAGCCGGTCGCCATAGTGGCCGAACACGAAACCACCCAGCGGTCGAAACAGGAAGCCCACGCCGAAGGTCCCGAACGCTGCAAGCGTGCCCATGGCAGGGCTGACTTTCGGGAAGAACTCCGTGTTGAAAACGATCGCGGCAATAATGCCGTACAGCAGGAAGTCGTACCAGTCGACCACTGCACCGACAAAACTGCCAAGCGCCGCCTTGCGTGCCCGGCTCTTCTCCCGGTCGACTGCAGCGACATCTGAAGGCTGGATAGCGATAGTCATTACCTTGTCTCTGTTGTGTATTGATGTTGGGCTGCAGGACATATCCGGCAGGTAAAAGCGCGTGGTGCGCCGAGGTGAGTGGAGCATAGGGCGGCGGCTTCACCCGATCAATGCTTGCCGCGAAAATGAAAACGATTATCGACCGCTTATGTGCGATTAACGATCGTTTTCGGGGTTAGCACTAGGCCGGAATGTTCGGGGTTTGCGGACGTGCCGATGCGTTCGAACGGCGACGCAGCGCATCCGGCGTGATCAGGTCCAGCAGATATCCATCGTCCGAACGCACGGATCGGGCGAGTTCCGGGTAACCGAAGAACGCGAGATAAAGCGGCGTTTGCTGGATCAGCATGTCGAAACCGGGTTCTGCAATCAGCCCCCGCGAACGGGCCGCGCGCAGCAACGGCGTGGGCTGGTTTTTCATCAGGATGTCGCATACGGCCGCGTCCGCTCGAATAGAGCCGACGTCCACGGGAAGCGGGTCGCTGTCCTTTAAACCGAGTGGGGATGCATTGACTATTACGTCGTAAGCCTGCGGATCGGCAGTCGGAACATGGCTTGCCGCAATACCGAAATCGCGCCTCAATACGGCGGCGAGATGTTGCGCTTTTTCCTGGTCCGGGTCGAAGAGCGCGAGTTCGGCCACACCGGCTGCGGCCAGCGCAGTGGCCACAGCCGACGCCGCCCCGCCTGCGCCCAGCATGAGGATCCTGCGGCCCGCGTAAGCCACGCCCGCACGGTCCATGGAGCGGATAAAACCTACGCCATCGAACAAGTCCCCTTCGAGTTCGCCGTCAGGATTGCGCCTGATTGCATTCACCGCATTCGCGGCCAGCGCAGCCTGCGAGCAGCGGTCCACGATCGCCGCCGCTGCCGCCTTGTGGGGGATGGACAGCGACACGCCACCCACGGTCGGCGAGGCGAGAAGGCAGCGCAACGTAGCCGCAAGATGGCCCGACGTGACTCGCAGGGGCACCATCACGGCGTCGACTTCATGCCGCGCGAACACGGCGTTAAAGACCTCCGGCGCACGCACCTGATCCACCGGATTGGCGATGCAATAAAAAATCCGGGTCGTGCCGGTGATTCTCATGATGCCCCCCTTCGTTCCTTGATCCAATGAAACAAAGGATAAGGATTGCCCTCGCCAACACGAAGCAATGTTTCGGGGATGTGCGCGATAATCGCTCATACGTCACCACTGATCGCACGGAATGAGGGTTATTGCTTATGACCAAACGACCGCCGTTGGACAAGCGCGACTGGATTGCGGGACTTGAGAAAGGGCTCGCGGTGCTTGAGGCATTCGATAGCGAGCACGCCCGCATGACGCCCACGCAAGCAGCGGCCCGCACGGGCATGACCCGGACCGCGGCGCGCCGGCATTTGCTGACGCTGGAGAGTCTTGGTTATGTGGAAAGCGATGGCAAGCTGTTCGGACTGACGCCGCGCGTGCTGCGCGTTGGCTGGTCGTATTTCGATTCCGCACGATTGCCGAAACTGGTCCAGCCGTACCTGCAACAACTGAGTGCGACGCTCAACGAGTCGGTGTACATCAGCGTGCTCGATGAATGGGAACTGGTTTTCATTGCCCGCAACGGGACCTCGCGGGTCATGACCACGGGCTTCGTGCTGGGCGCTCGAGTGCCCGCTCCGCTGACCTCGCCAGGCGTTGTGCTGCTTGCGTACAAGCCGGATGAAGACGCCGTTCATGAATGGTTGAACACGACCGAGCTGACCCCGTTTACGCCTCACACCCTGACGAACAAAGTTCGTCTCTGGGAGAAAATCCGGCAAGCCCGGGCCGATGGTTTTGCGGTCATCGAACAGCAATTGCAAGTGGGCGTGCGGGGTATTGCCGTGCCGGTGAAGGACCGGCATGGCGAGGTCGTCGCCGCCCTGAGCACGAACATGCCAATGGGCAGGGAGACCACCGAAGCCGCTATTAACCGGGTGGTGCATCACTTGCAGGAAACCGCATTGGCCATGCTGAATGTGGTTTAAGGGCGGTGGTTTTTTTAAGCCTCGTTCCTCATGCTCAAGCGTCTAGCCCGATACTGCTTTCATCACGCATGGCGTTCGCCGTTAGCGCTCTTTCAATCACACAACCATGAACCTCCGACACCTGCAGGCCTTTGTCGTCCTCGCGGAAGAGCTCAACTTCAGCCGTGCGGCGGATCGGCTGCATGTCGCGCAACCGGCGCTGAGCCAGCAGATCCGCGCGCTCGAAACACGCATGGGCACGCAGTTGGTGGACAGGGGCAGCCGGCCGCTGCGACTCACGGAGGCCGGCAGCTATCTGTGTATTGAAGCCCGCCAGATCCTCGCTTCCTTCGATCAGGCTGCGCTTGGCACTCGTGAGATCGGCCTTGGCATGCGTGGCTGGCTGGGTATCGGCTTCACCCGCTCGGCGATGTACAGCGTGTTGCCGCCCGCGCTGAAGTCGTTTCATCGGGATTACCCGAGGGTCGAGCTGAAGCTCTTCGAAATGCTCACCGAAGAGCAAGCGGATGCGCTGCATGACACGCGCATTCACATCGGCATTGGCCGGCAGGTGCCCCCCATCACCGGATGCACCACGTTGCCGCTGCTGCGCGAACGCCTGATGGTCGCGCTCCCGCCCGATCACCGGCTCGCGGGCGAGAAGAAGATTCGCATCACCCAACTTGCCGACACGCCCCTCGTGCTTTACCCGAAGCACCCGAATGCGCAGTTCTCGCGCTTCGTCGAATCGCTTTATCGCAATGCCGGCATTACGCCCCACATTGCGCATCAGGCCTATGAGATCCAGACGGCTATCGCGCTGGTGGCGGCCGGGTTGGGCGTGACATTCGTCGGTGAATCGGTCGCGCGGCATGGGCGCTCCGACGTGGTGTACCGCCGCCTGAGCGGACCGCTGGCGTCGCAGACCACGACGCTTTCGGCAAGCTTTCGCAGCGACGACAGTTCACCTCATCTGCACGCGTTTCTTACGTGTTTGTCGCCCGAGGCAAAAGACTTGCCGCAAGAAACGCCGGAACTA
>Ga0073928_10003054_pt1 | contig 27108 bp, 24 predicted proteins | sample PaiPotPPA55metaG_FD_76969 | JGI IMG/M metagenome (GOLD analysis project Ga0073928, IMG submission 76969) | Iron sulfur acid spring bacterial and archeal communities from Banff, Canada, to study Microbial Dark Matter (Phase II) - Paint Pots PPA... ...
AAGTCCTTGCCGTCGGGCCCGGCGACCTTAAGGCCGACGGCCGGCTTATCGCCGACCTTCTCTTCGCCGGCCGTTTCCGTCTTGAACGCTTTGTCCTTGAGCAGCAGCGGGTCCATTGCCACGAGCTGAAGGTAGAGAAGCCGCTTCTCATTGGCCAGGGCGTCGGAGTCGAGTTCCTGAATGTCGCCATCGCCGATCTTTCGCCAGCCCTTGTCGCCATCGATGACGGTCTGGCCCTTGACGTCGTTGCCGTTGAATTGGCCCTCGAACTCGATGCGGAAACGGTCGAGGCCCTCGGCGGCAGACTTGGAAGTGAATTCGTTGTCGCTGTCCTGGACTGTAATGGTGCCCTTGGAGTTCCACTGCCCGGCCTTGAAGGAGGCCAGCTTCTCCTGGCCGCCGACGGCCCCAATCGCCTTGTCGACGATCGCGTCCGCGTCCTTGTCGTCCGAGGCCAGCGCCCGGCTTGCCGTACCGAATACCAGAGCCGCCGCGAAGAGTGCCAGGATCAGCCGTCTCATGAGATTGCCTCACTTCCTGAGGATAGATGGCGCGGCCGATTCGCTCGCAAATCGGCCACCATCGGCAGGCATTAGTACAGAAGGCGCGGCGGAGTGCAACTGAGTGGATGAAAAGTGGCATTGCGGAAATGTGGCTGAAAGAAAGGCGGTACGCGATCGACTACGGCGTCTGTTGATCGACGGGAGGCATCATGTCCCAGCCGTTCACCCGACTGCAAGCCGCGCTCACCCGATCGGGTATCCAAAAGCCGGATGGTCCTTTCGATGACGAGCAAATGCGCATCACCTGCCCGGCGTGCGGGACAGAGCAAACGCTTGGCCAAACGCCGGTCCATGCGGATGGAAACGAGACGTACTACCGGTGTAAGAACGGGTGTCAAAACCTCGTCATCGTCGTCAATTGTGGATTGCCGCCTTCCCAGACCCCATCGGGCGGGCAAGGGTACTTTCTGGCCCGCGGTCCAGTCATCATCAAGAACGGCGCGGACTTGATTATTCCCGTTGGAGTGAATGCCGTGAAGTTCCCGCCGACGAACGAGTTTCCTCGCTGAGGCGGTGGCGATCCCCGCGCTCGAAGATTCGATCAATCAAACAGAGAAGGGGCGGCATTTGCGATTTTCTTGCCGTTACCGCGAATCCCTACAAAATCTCCCATGGGTTGTCGTCCGGTGGTCAACCGCTTGAGGGTGGCATCGATAGCGGCTTGACTGCTATCGATCCCAACGAAATGTCGCCCCAACGATCGCGCCGCCTCAAGCGCAGTGCCCGATCCGCAGAAACAGTCCAGAACCCAGTCGCCCGGATTCGTCGTAGCGCGGACGATTCGCTCAAGCAGATTGCAGTTCTTTTCCGTTGGATATCCAGTGATCTCGATGTTCTGATTGTGCGCGTCCTTAAAATCCAGCCAGATGTCTTGAACGGGTATACCGCGGCTTCGGTCGTAGAACACCTTTCGTCGTGGGTTTCCATTAGGCGACCAATAGATCTCGCCCGCGTGGTCGAGTTCGTCAAGTTTTTCGGGTGGGTACTGCCAGTGCTTGCCCGGAGGCGGCAGCTTGCCGCGCCACGGGGTGCCGGTTGCGCCGTTTCGCGTACCTGGAGCGTGCACGGGCACGCGCTTGTAGCGTCGTCCTGTCGCATCCACGTAAGGATACTCTTCCTGGACGCGCTGCTCACGCCATGCCTCGTGTGGCCTATGCCAAACGAAATCATCGGCCTTCGAGTAGAATAAGATGTGGTCGGATACGTTGCCGAATTTTCGACGCGTGTAATTCTTGGTATTGCACTTCTTCCGGGTGATGAAGTTACGGAAATTTTCCCTTCCGAATACTTCGTCCATGATAAGCTTCACCTCAAAAACCATGGTCTGGTCGAGATGGACGAAGATCGTGCCGTCAACCGCGATCAGTTCGCGAAGCACAATAAGACGCCGACGCAAGAATTCGAGGTACGCGGCACCTTCGACGGTGTCGTCGTAGGCATGGTTGACATCGCGATCCACGAAGGATGAGGCCGTCGCGTACGGCGGGTCGATGTATACGCAGCGGATGCATCCGCGCAGTGTCGGGTCGTCCACAAGGTGAAGTAAGATCGGGAGATTGTCGCCCAGGTAGAGCCGATCCTCGGCGGTTCCACAGCCGACCGGAAGTCCGGGATCTCGTTTCATCGCGAGCACCTCCGCGCGGCTCATTTTCGAGGTGTACGCTAACTGATAAGCGCCTTGATGCCGCTTTTGCCTGGAAGGAATGCCGGTCGCCATGGTCAACTCTCCAACCATTGGCGGGTGAGACGTTCTGGAACCATCCTCAAGGTGACGACGCGAATCTTGCCCCTCCCAAGTTCTTCCAATCGGGCGTAGTCGCGCCACATCGAACCCAATAGCAAGCCAGGGCCATCGTTGAGAAAGATGACTTTCACACGGCGCAACTCCCGAGCTGCGGCGTAAGCGAGTATCGTACCCCTTCTTGCCTCGGTCTTTATACTCCCACAGTAGCGCGCAAATTGCCTCATCCGGAACTGGACGGGTCGCAAATGCCCGCTGCACCTCCGCGATCTTGCGAAACTCCCCTGAAAAGCGTTCGCAGATCCTCGTCGCCTGCCTCTTTCGCCGGAGCATTTCGACGCTTAACGAGGGGCAAACGTACTTGCGGAAGACACGCGCGAGTTGAACCCGCATCCACCCTTCGCGAACGTCACTAATGCTCATGAACAAAGCCGTGGACGACTCCGACCCCTTGAGCAATTGCCCGAAGAGCACGAGGACCGGCTTGTACAACTCGCAGGCGTGCGGAAGAATATCTGGGTAATACTCGCCGCTTGCCAGCGTGATCCAGTTGGATGCGTCAGGTGCGTAGTCACCAAAAGCTTTTGCAGCAGAACCCAAGCTCTGGCCTCCAGACCGTCCCGCGCGCACTGAAGTCTCGGTGGCGCTCTTCGCGCGGCGTGCATCTTAATCGGGCCTTCGTCAGACTAAAAATCTTGGCCAACTGCATCTCGGCGCGGACGCGTCGTGGATCCAGCCCTCGCCGTGTGGACCAGCCACGATCCCGGCTGCCGTCTTTCGTTTGGCGACAGTTGCCGCCGGGCTTCGTGCGCAGTGCGGATGCCCGCTGAAATCCAGACACAGACGATAGACAATCATCTCGCCAGCTCAATTTCCCACCCCCCGCCGAGGGCTTTGTAGAGGGCGACCAGGTTGGAGGAAACGCGTGCGTCGCTTTGGACGAGTGAGTCTTCTGCCGCGTACAGGGTTCGCTGGGCCTCCAGGACGGTGAGGAAATCGACCACGCCCTGCTGGTATTGCTGGGTGGCGAGGTCGACGGACACGCGGTTGGCCTCCACCGCCTGGAGCAGCGCCGCGCGGCGCATCTGCTCCCGCGAGTAGCCGACCAGGGCGTCCTCGACGTCGCGCAAGGCGATCAACACCGTTTGTTCATAGGCGCTGAGCGCCTGGGCCTGGGTCTCGTTCTGCACGCGGATATTGGCGCGGATGCGGCCGGCGTCGAAAATCGGCCAGCTCACGCCGGGACCGATCGAGTAATACCGGCTCGACCAGTCGGCGATGTGGGTGAACTTGGTGGCGTCGAATCCGAAGGCGCCGAGGAGGGTGAACTTCGGATAAAGCTCGGCGGTGGCGACGCCGACGCGGGCGGTGGCGGCGGCGAGTTGCCGCTCGGCCCGGCGGAGGTCGGGCCGCCGCCGCACCAATTCCGCTGGAACTCCCAGCGGCACTTCGGGTGGCGCCGCCGGGATCGGCCTGCTTTCGCTCAGCTCCTCCAACAAAGCGCCGGGATGCTCCCCCAGCAGCACGCTGATCCGGTGGATCGAATCGTGGACCTGCTCGTCCAGTGATGGAATACCGGCGGCGGTGCTCGCCACCTGGGCCTGGGCCCGCGACACATCGAGCTGCGTAGTCACGCCCGCGCGGAACCGGTCCTGCGTGAGGGCCAGGGTTTGCTGTTGGGCGCGCAGGTTACGCTGGGCGATCTCGATTTCTCGCTGGGAGCCGCGGAGCTCGACATAGTTGCGCGCCACCTCGGCCAGGAGGGTGACGAGCACGTCGCGGCGGTCCTCGACGGCGGCCTGGTAATCGGCGGTAGACGCCTCGACGCTTCGGCGAACGCCGCCGAAGACGTCAAGTTCCCATGACGCGTCGAAGCCGACTTGATAGCGATCGGTAACGACGCCGGGAAGTCCACCACTGCCCAGCGGACTGAGTGGCGCGCCGCCGCTGCCGGCTCCGGTCGCGCCGCCCACGGAGCTGGCGGGAGAGGAAGGTTGATCGAGGCGGGTCGGTTGCTGCCGGACCGTGGGGCGCGGCGTGGGGATGCCGAACGCGGACGGCGGGAAGATGATGTTCTTGCTCCCGCGGGCGCGGTCATATCCGCCGGTGAGGTTCACGGTCGGCCACTCAGCGGCCCCGGCAACAATACGGGCGGCCCGCGCCTGTCGAATCCGCGATTCGGCCTGAAGCAGGCTCGGGTTCGACTGGACCGCCCGCATGATCAGCCGGTCCAGTTCCGGGTCGTGGAACGTGGCCCACCATTGTGTGACCTGAACGGGCCGGGTGGTCGGCAGGCTGGGCTGGGTTGTCGAGGCCGATGCGACTTCCATGAAATACCGTCCGGCGTCGGTCGTGGGGGGGCGATACGTCGGGCCGACGGTGCAGCCGAGAAGACTGAACGCGGCGATGATGCCGAGAGAGATTCGTTTCATGTCCGTGTTATATCGCGGCGGGCGGGGGTTTCACGACCGGCGTTGTCCCCCCGGGGGGGCGGCGGTACAAACGATGGGCTGTGGAGACGCTCTGGAAGATCCTGGGGACGCTGGGGTTGGTGGCGCTGAATGCGTTTTTTGTGACCGCCGAGTTCTCGGCGGTGGGAGCCCGGGCGTCGCGGCTCGAGGCCGAGGCGGCCAGAAGCGCCCTGGCCCGTCTGGCGCTGCGGATCAAGCAGCGACTGGACCTTTATCTGTCCAGTTGCCAGCTCGGCGTGACGCTGGCGAGCCTTGGTCTGGGGGCGGTGACCGAGCCATTGCTGGCCGCGATATTTGCACCTGCCCTCAAGGCGGCCAACGTTCCCGAACATGACTTGTACGCCGTGTCGTTTGCCGTCGCGATGGCCGTCAGCACCGCGCTGCACATCGTCATCGGCGAGCAGGCGCCCAAAAACTGGGCCATCAGTTTCAGCGACCGGCTGCTGCCGCTACTGGCGCCGCCACTGATCGTCTTCACGTACATCTTCTATCCAGTCATCTGGCTGCTGAACGTGGCCACGCACGGCGTGCTCCGCCTCACCGGCGTCAAACCCAACCTCGCGCCGCACGGCGGCCTACCCCATTCCGAGGAGGAGCTGCGGGCGCTGCTGGCGCAGGCGATCGCCAGCGGAAGCATCCCCACCGGCAGGGCACACCTGCTCAGCAGCGCCTTCGAGTTCCACGAGCTGAAAGTCCGCCAGATCATGGTCCCGCGCACGCGGGTGGATTACCTGCTCGCCGGCCAGCCGATTGGCGACGTGCTCAAGACAGTGCAGAACGCCGGGTATACCCGATACCCCCTGTGTAAGGGGGACATCGATCACGTGATCGGGCTGGTCCACATGAAGGACCTGTTCATGCACCTGAAACTGGTGCCGGGCAAGCTGCGGTTCGTGGACGAAACGAGCGCGGACCGCGAGGCGGTGGCCATCGCCGACGGCAAGCCGGGGTCGCAGGTGCACGTGATCGGCTCGGGGGAAATCGACCTGATGAAGATCAAGCGGGACATCCTCTTCGTCCCGGAAATGACGGCGGTGCCGAGGCTGCTGCGGCAGTTCCAAACCAGGCACGTTCACATGGCCGTCGTGGTCGACGAGTACGGCGCCACGCAGGGGATCGTCACGCTCGAGGACGTCATCGAAGAGATCGTCGGCGAAATCGAAGACGAGTTCGACCCGGTCCGCCAGACCGACTTCCTCCCCGAAGGCCGCGGATACCGCGTCAGCGGCATGTTCCCGTTGCATGAGCTGCGCGACCGCCTGAACCTGCCCGACTTGCAGGCCCAGGACGTAGACACGATCGGCGGCTACGTCGTCCAGCACCTGGGCCGCTGGCCCCGAACCGGCGACACGCTGCCGCTGGGCGATCGCTACAACGCGCGGGTGCTATCGGTGCTTCAACGGCGGGTCGGGCAGGTGCTGATTACGCCCACCGATGGTGAGCAGGGGAGCGACGGGAAGAATGGACACCAGTAGGCCTGCGCGCTCGATGTCCCTGAGGAGCTTCTTGGACTCAAGCCGCATAAAGCAGTGTCCGCGAGCTTTCGATGCCGCGGAGGAAGTAGGGGTTGTGGATAGCTGGAAGCTCAACCAGATCGATCTGTCGCTTGAAGAGATCCTCCAAACCCTCCCGCAATCCGAAGTAGCGGTCAGCCGCCCCTATCCAACTCGCGTGGTCGAACTCGACCAGAAAATCCAGGTCGCTGCGGTACGATTGGAACCGGTCACCTGCGGCAGACCCGAACAACTCGAGTCGGCGCACCTGAAATCGCCGGCACAGGTTCGCCAACTCCGGTCGCATTTGATCAATTAGCGCGATCACTTGGATCCTATTCTACCGCAGCTCCTCCGCGCTGGCGAATTGGAACCCGGCCCCGCTTGAGGTAACCTGCCCCAGCTCATGAGCAACGAGCCCAACAAAGTCATCTATTCGATGATCGGCGTCACCAAGCGTTACGACAAGAAGGTGGTCCTCAAGGACATCTACCTGTCCTACTTTTACGGGGCGAAGATCGGAGTTCTGGGACTCAACGGGTCAGGGAAAAGCTCGTTGCTGAAGATCCTGGCCGCGGTGGACAAGAACTTCGAGGGGCAGATCAGCCTCTCGCCGGGGTACACGCTCGGATATCTGGAGCAGGAGCCGCAGCTCGATGCGAATCTCACCGTCCGGCAGGTGGTCGAGCAGGGAGTGCAGAAGACCGTCGATCTGCTGAAAGAGTTCGAGCGGATCAACGAGAAGTTCGCCGAGCCGATGCCGGACCAGGAGATGACCAGGCTGCTGGAGCGGCAGGGCGAAGTGCAGGAGAAGCTCGATCAGCTCGGGGCCTGGGACCTGGATCAGCAGCTCGAGATGGCGATGGACGCGCTGCGGTGCCCGCCGGGCGAGTCGTCGGTGAAGGTGCTGTCGGGGGGCGAGAAGCGGCGGGTGGCGCTCTGCCGGCTGCTGCTGCAGAAGCCGGACATCCTGGTTCTGGACGAGCCGACGAACCATCTGGACGCGGAATCCGTCGCGTGGCTCGAACAGCATTTGCAACGATACGACGGGACCGTCGTCGCGGTGACCCACGATCGCTACTTCCTCGACAACGTCGCAGGCTGGATCCTCGAGCTCGACCGTGGCGAAGGGATCCCATGGAAGGGGAATTACTCCTCCTGGCTTGAACAGAAGGGGAAGCGGCTGGCGAGCGAAGAGAAGCAGGAGTCGGCCCGCCAGAAGACGCTGGCCCGGGAGCTGGAATGGATTCGCAAATCGCCGTCGGCCCGGCGGGCCAAGAGCAAGGCCCGCATCGCCGCTTACGAGAATCTGCTCAACCAGGAGCAGCAGAAGCGGGCCTCAGAGATCGAGATCTATATCCCGCCGGGACCGCGGCTGGGCGAGCGGGTCATCGACGCGGTCGAGCTTCGCAAGGCGTACGGCGACAAGCTCCTGATGGATAACGTGAACTTCTCCCTTCCGCCCGGCGGCATCGTCGGCATCATTGGGCCCAACGGCTCCGGCAAAACCACCCTCTTTCGCATGATCACCGGCCGCGAAGAGTGCGATTCGGGCGAAATCCGCGTCGGCCAAAGCGTTAAGCTTTCCTACGTCGAGCAGGGCCGCGACACCCTCGGCACGGAAGACACCGTCTGGCAGGCGATCAGCGGCGGCGAAGAAAACATCCGTCTTGGCAACGTGCAGGTCAACAGCCGGGCCTACGTCTCGCGCTTCGGCTTCAGCGGCCAGGACCAGCAGAAGAAAGTCGGCCTGCTCTCCGGCGGGGAACGCAACCGCGTTCACCTGGCCCGCATGCTCAAGGAGGGCGGCAACGTCTTGCTGCTTGACGAGCCGACCAACGACCTGGATGTGAATATCATCCGCGCGGTGGAAGAAGCCCTGGAGAACTTCGCCGGCTGCGCGGTCGTGGTCACCCACGACCGCTGGTTCCTCGACCGCGTCGCCACGCACATCCTGGCCTTCGAGGGAGACAGCGCCGCCGTCTGGTTTGACGGCAACTATTCCGACTACGAAGCCGACCGCAAGAAGCGCATGGGCGTCGCGGCAGACCAGCCGCACCGAATCAAATATCGGAGGCTCAGCAAGGCGTGACGTAGGGCGGCGGGCAATGCACCGCGGGGGACGCGGAGAAGTTGCGGGTTACTTATTACTGGCTGCCGGTTGCTGGTTGCGCTCCGGGTGAACGATTAGCTAACAACCGGCAATCAAGCGGGCGGGTCGCGGTTGATCTCATCTAGCAGTCGGCGGGCTAGCGGAGAGGGGCGGCGGAGGCCGCCTTCGCATTTGGGCTCTTGGGCTAATCCTTTAGCATCCGCTTGACCTGCTCGTGAGTGTGAAAGGCGCCGTACTTCATCCGGCGGCGGATGCGGGCGCTCTTCTTGATGAGCTTGGGGTTGTGCTCCAGGAGGTAGTCCAGCAGATCGTCGTTGAGGGGCATCAGGGCGTAGGTTCGGCGACCTTCGTGCTCAAGAAGGATTCCGCCCTCGTCGTCGACGGCGTCCAGAACCGTGCCGATGGGGGAACTGGGGTTGTTCAGGCGGCGCAACGTCATGTTGTTCTCCAAGGAATCGCAACGACTCATCTTTACTCAGAACCTGAATGATCGACACGACATTGGAATCATAACATGTACCATGGCGCGGCGACGGAATTCTCCCCGATTCTCTGCGATCCTCCGCGAACTCCGCGGTAAGACTTGACTCTTTGGGCTGGGGGAGCGGCTAATCTGGCAGAGCATCAGCAGCTCATTTGCGAACGTATTTCGCCAAAAGCTCTGCCTTCAACTCTTCCCATAGGCGAACCTCGCCGCGGTCACCTTGAGCCTCGCCTTCTTCAACGGCCGCCAGCGTCTCTTCGTCGAGTGGCGGCGTGGGATCGACCATCAGCCGGGCGATCCCCGCTTCCACGACCTCCTCGGTCGAGGCGTACTCGCCCGCCCGGACCTTTTCCTCCACGAACCTCTCAAGCTCCGGACGCAATCGAACGTTCATTGGTTCACCTATCGTATAGTCGCTGCTCATCCAGCGTCAGTTTAGGGCCCAGATCATAAGGCCATAAGCCGGGAGAGGTGCCCAGGGCCTTGGCCAACAGGACCGCCATTTGGGCGGAGATGCCTCGGCGGCGCCGGCAGATCTCGTTGATGCGGGCCACGTCGGTGTCCAGGTGTCGGGCCAGCCGCAGTTGCGTGATCCCGCGATCGCCGAGCATTTCTCGCAGGACCTCGCCGGGGTGGACCGAGATCGGGAAATCGCCGGTGTACTTCGCGAGGAAGGCGAGTCTTCGCCTGGCCTGCTCGTGCAGCTCGACCGGCAGGGTGCGTCGGGCGGCCTTGGAGTTCACGCCGGCCGCAATGTCGCGAGTTGCGCGGTCCTTGTAGCCGCGAATCGCCATTATCACACGTTAGCGCATAGCGCTAATCGCTGCAAGCGAACGGCAGGAGTGATGGAGGTCGATCCGTTCGTTCAAACGGACTGCGCGGCCGCGACCATACCTACGGACGAGGCGACAGAAGCCACGCTCTCGCACATGGCCCGGAACTCGGCGGTCTCGGAGAGAATTTCCAGGGCGCGCTCCAGCGCGTCCAGCTCGGTCTTGCTGATGAGGATGCAGACGTCGTCACACCCGTCGCGGGTGATCTCGATGCGCCCGTGGCCGCGAGCGACCCCGGCGTGCGACTCCTCCACGAGGCGCTGGAACTGTCCCAGACCCAGCGTGTGAAAGCAAGGACCCGACATGCAATTGAACTCCTTAGAGGTTGTAAAACAGCCTCCGACTAGTGGGAATATGACAGATGTCGGCAGAAGGTTCACCAGGAATATACATTTCCAGATCTACCGGCGGCAAAATCTGCTGTTGGAATAAGGCCGCCGGCAGGGTACGATGAGTGTTGGGCCTATCCGAACGACTGAGGTTGGGGCGTTCTCTCGGAGACGTCATGCGGGTGCTGGTGGTCGATGATCACCTCGACGGGTTGGACGTAACCGCTCGGCTGCTGAAGCTGGAGGGATTTGAGGTCCTGACCGCGACGTCGTGCCGCGACGCGGTTCAGGCGGCGGCGCAGCAGCGTTGCGATCTGCTGCTGACCGATCTGGGCTTACCTGACGGGAACGGCATGGATTTGTTAGCCGAGCTGAATCGCAGCTACCCCATCCCGGGCATCGCGATTACCGCCCACAGCGAGCGTGACTTCGTCGAGGCCGCGCAGGGCGGGGGTTTCATTGCACACCTGTTAAAGCCCTTCACTTTCGCCGACCTCTTATCGGTCCTGCGACAGGCGATCAGCTCGGGCGACCTGCGCTCCGCGCCGGTCTGACCGAAGCGACTTCCCCGCGGCCTACAATCCCGCTCGAAGACCGAACACCCGGACCTGCCGGCGGTATGATTGGTTGGCGGCCGCGGTAGCGTAATCTTCCGCCGGTCGGCAGCGACTACCCTATTGTCCCATGCCCGGCTTGAATCGCATCTGGTCTATCCTGATTTGCTGCGGCCTGAGCGTGTCGCTGGGGAGTTTGGCGGCATCGCTGGGTGAAGGGTCGCAGCCGCGGCCGCCAGCCGGCGCCGGGTCGTATGACTGGGAAAGTGCCCGGCAATTCTGGTCACTTCAGCCGGTGCGGCGGCCCGCCGTGCCGGAGGTGCGCGACGAGCTGTGGGTGCGGACGCCTATCGACCGCTTCGTCCTGGCGCGGCTCGAGCGCGAGGGGCTGGAGCCGGCGCCCGAGGCGGACAAGCTCACGCTGCTTCGCCGGGCGACGTTCGACCTGACCGGTCTTCCGCCCACGCCACAGGAGGTCCGGGCATACCTCGCGGACCATTCCGACGGCGCTTACGAAAACCTGATCGACCGCTTGCTCGCCAGCCCGCACTATGGCGAGAGGTGGGGACGCCACTGGCTCGACATCGCCCGATACGTCCAGGGCCGAATCACCTTTCCGGGCGTGAGGCACACGCTGGGCGACCAGGCCTATCGCGACTACGTCGTCCGCGCGTTCAACAAGGACAAGCCGTACGACCGGTTCGTGACCGAGCAACTGGCGGGCGACCTGCTTCCACCCGCAAAAGACCGGCGGCAGGAATTCGACCAGATCATCGCGCCGGCATTTTTGTCGATCGGCAACTGGTTCGACCAGTGCACCGATCCGAACCGCCTGCGGTTGGAGATGGTCGACGACATGATCGCCACGACCGGCCAGGCGTTCCTCGGCCTGACGATGCAGTGCGCCCGCTGCCATGACCACAAGTTCGACCCCATCCCCACCCGCGACTATTACTCACTGGGCGGGATCTTCCAGAGCACGAGGATCGTCGGCGAATTCAGCGAACACTGGCGCGACGGCCGCCAGCGGCTCCTGCAGCCCCTGGCCATGCCCGACGAGGTGGCGGCCAACGACGCCATCCTTCAGCAGATTGCGGCTAGGAAGGCCGAGCGCTGGAAACTGCTCTCGGACGAGCAGGCCCGGCTGATGCGACAATGGCGCGCGGACGGGGCGAAATATCGCGCCGCCGCCGACACGCTTGGCCACCCATTCATCCACCGCTGGGCGGCCGAGAATTTCGACGGCGAGCACAACCTCCGCATCGCGCAGCTCAGCCTCGATGGCCATTCGGTGGACGTGATCGAAACGCTCCTGCCGACCGAGCAGTGGGTGAAGTACAAGGTCGAGGCGCCGAAGGACGGCAAGTACCGCCTGGAGGCGTTGTACAACACGGACGACACGACGCCGATCAGCGTGACCGTCAACGGGTCAGCCATCGTACGAGACGCGTTGGCCAAGCCCACCGGCGGATGGGAACTCATCTACCAACAATGGGCCCCCATCTGCACCAGCGACCTGCGCGCGGGGACCAACTTTATCCGGTTGGACGCAAAGTCCGGCAGCTTTCCCCGGTTCGACCGGTTCCGGCTCATTGCGACCGGCGACACGCAGGACCAGCGCGTCCGCGACTTGGCCGCCGCGCAGGGACTGAATCCGCTCGTGCTAGTCAACTTTGTGAACGACCCCGAACAGCCCTGGCCGACGGTCGCGGACATCGTGCCCTATCTTGGTGCCGCTCAGCAAAGCCGCTTGCGGGTGATGAATGAGGAGATTCATCACCTGGAATCGACGCTCAAACCTTACGAGACGGTGGTGTCCGTGACGGACCAGCGGGAGCCGATCGACCTACCCGTGCACCTCCGTGGGGAGGTGTACGACGTTTCGAAGGAAACGGTGCAGCGCGGCGTGCCGACGCTGTTTGAGCAGTCGTTGCCGCGTCCGGCGGTCCCGCCTAACGGAAGCGGCCGGTTGCAGCTCGCTCAGTGGATCACCGACAAGCGTAACCCGCTCACCGCGCGGGTGATGGTCAATCGGATCTGGCAGTGGCATTTCGGCCGCGGGATCGTGGCGATGAGCAGTGATTTCGGCGCCCGCGGGTCTTCGCCGACGCATCCCGAGCTGCTCGACTGGCTGGCCGCCGAGTTCATGGACTCAGGGTGGTCGATCAAGCACATGCAGCGGCTGATCATGTTGTCCAGCACGTATCAAATGGGCAGCAATCCGTCTCCCGACGCGGCGCAGAAAGATCCGGACAACAAGCTCTTGTCGCACTTCAGCCGCCGGCGGATGGATGTGGAAGAGCTATATGACTCGATGGCCAGCACGACCAACATCATCGTGCGGCAACAAAGCGGCCTGCCGCTCGACGTGGAGAAGGACAAGAACCGGGCGATGTACGTGCTGGCGTGCAACCGCTCGCCCAAGGGGCTGGGTGGTGAGGTGCGAAAGATGTTCGAGTTGTTCGACTACGACGGGTCCGGCGTGTTGCTGGCCGTCCGCCCGCAATCGACGACCGCCGCCCAGTCGCTCTTCTGGCTCAACAGCCCGCTGGTGACGCATTTCGCCGGCAAGTTTGCCGAGCGGCTGCTCAAGATGGACCGACTCAACGACGCCAAGCGGGTGGAGATGGCATATCTGCTGGCGCTGGGCCGGTCCCCGTCAAGGGAGGAATCGACCGAGTCGATTGACTATGTCAGCGCCTGTATCGATCGGCAACAAATGGCCCGCCAGCAGGCGTGGGCTTCGTTTTGCCGGGCGCTGTATGGCACGGTCGAGTTCCGGTACGTGGAATGATCTGAGAATGGAAACCACAGAGTCCACTGAGGGACACAGGGAAGAGAGAAAGAGCTAAGAATCGACAGATTTACACTGCTCGACTGAGCTGGTCGAAGTCAGTTTTGCATGGCGTCGTTTTTAATCTGTGCAAATCTGCGAAATCTGTGGATCAATTTCTTCTTACTTCCTTTTCAGTGGCCTCTGTGGTGCATCCGATCGATTTAACTACAGGTGACGCGATGTGCATGAGAGTTCAGCCGCTGGCGACGCGGCGCGACATGCTGAAGAAGGCGATGCTCGGGTTCGGGAGCATCGCGATGACGGACCTGCTGGTCCGGAATTCGTTCGGAGGCGCGACGGCTGCCGGTCTGCTCGCCCCCAGGACCCCGCTGATTGCGCCGCGGGCCAGCCGAGTCATCTACATCTTCCTGGACGGCGGGCTCTCGCAGGTCGACTCGTATGACTATAAGCCGCGGCTCCAGCAGGACGACGGCAAGCCGCTTCCGGCCAGCATTCACAAGCCGAAATTCACCTTTGCCGCGACTGGCGAATTGCTCAAATCCCCATTCAATTGGAAGCAGTGGGGCCGGAGCGGCGCCTGGGCCAGCGACCTTTTTCCGCACGTCAACGAACTGATCGACGACTTGTGCCTCATCAAATCACTGCACCATGACAACGAGGACCACTTCACGGCCAAGAACATGGTCTTCACCGGCTCCGGCCGCGAGGTGGCGCCGCAGCTCGGCTCGTGGCTGGTGTACGGCCTGGGGACGATGAACCAGGACCTCCCCGGGTTCATCGAGATCATGCCGGGCATACCCAGGAGCAGCCCGTCGGCGTTCCTGCCGGCGCGGTTCGGCGGCGCCGCCATCGGCCGGCCCGACGAGCGGGCCCGCGACCGTCAATGGGACAACATCGGAAGCGCCGCCTCGGGCGAACGGGAGCGGCTCAGCTTCATCGAGAAGCTCAATCACCGCCACGAGCAGCAGGCCGGCCACGATGGCGCGCTTGATGCCGAGATCCAGAGCATGGAACTGGCGTTCCGGATGCAGACCGAGGCCCCCGACATCATGAGTCTGGACGGCGAATCCGACGCCACGCTCAAGCTCTACGGCGTCGGCGAGCCCGCCACCGACGACTTCGGCCGGGCGTGTCTGCTGGCGCGGCGCTTTGCCGAACGCGGGGTGCGCTACATCACGCTCATGCATTCCACCCGCGCCTTTGGCAACCTCTGGGACCAGCACAAGGACTTGTACGAGGGCCACAAGGGCAACGCGCTGGCAGTGGACGTGCCAATTGCGGGCCTGCTGCGCGACCTCAAGGTCCGCGGCATGCTCGACGACACGCTGGTGATGTGCGGCAGCGAATTCGGCCGCACACCGATGTTCGAGTACCAGAACGGCGGCGAAGGCCGTCTGCGCAACGGCCGCGACCACAATCCGCACGGTTTCACGATGTGGTTTGCCGGGGGCGGCGTCAAGCGAGGCTCAAGCTTCGGCGCCACCGACGATTATGGCTACTACGCCGTTCAAGACCCCGTCTCCATTCATGACCTTCACGCCACGATCCTGTACCTGATGGGGATCGACCACACGAAGCTGACGTATCGTCACGCCGGGAGGGACTATCGGCTGACGGACGTCTATGGCGAGCTCGTGAAGCAGATCGTGGCCTGACGCCGGCTCGGGGCAGCTATGGCCGACCGCTGCGGAGACGTGGGTCCGGTTCCGTCCGAATGCCGCGGCGGAGTCGCTCGGCTTCGAGTGCCGCTCGCTGGTCCGCAGTCGCTACGCGCATCGCGGAAGCGGAGACGTTCGCGGCGAAGGACTGAGTGCTGTCGCGCCAGAGCATCGGGGCCGCCGCCCGCGCGAAGGCCTCGGGCGTGGTGGTAGCGGCCAGGGATTGGAGATACGCCCCGAGCCATACCTTTTCGTCGGCAGAAATCATCCAGCCGCCTAACTCGTGGGCGAACACAATCTGGCTGTCGCCCGACTCCATCGCCTCCAGCAGCTCGTATAGCACGGCGAAGCAACGTACCGCAGCCACGTGCTCGCCCTGCTTGGTGAGCCTGCAGGTGTCTTTCGCCAACCGAGCGAATCGGTCGCACCACGCGGACGTCTCCGTGGGGACGTGCATGAAGTTCTTGGAATCTATCATGAACGGCCGGTAGTACTTGCGTGCCAGCGAGTCGCGACGAAACTTGGCGATTTCCCGGCGCAAGCTGCCGGCATCGACCGTCGCGGCCGGCACGGTGCGTCGCGGCAATCGACACAGAAGGTCGGCGAAGGCCGCACCGCGCTGCTTTGGGGTCATTTCCTGCAAGGCGGCCCGCAAGTAGTCCAACAGCTCGGACTTTCGTTTGCTTCGCAACTTCTCGAGGACCGTCTGCTCGTCGGTGGACTGTCGCGTCATGGCTCAGCCTCGTGCTACAGTAGGGTAACGCGGTGCGTCGATAATTGACGGGCCAGGGCTACCAGGTCATCAAAACCCACGTTCCCATCGCCGTTGAGGTCGCCTTCGGCGATGCCGCCGGGGTGTCCGTAATTTCGCGCGAGGCTGACCAGGTCGGCGAAGTTGACGACTCCGTCGGCATCGGTGTCTCCGGGCAGCACGTTCAGGTGGAACACGAAATCCCCACCGGAGGTGCCGTTTCCGGAGGGGAAGGCACTGGCTCCGTCGGTCCACTCCCCGTCGAGGACGAGGCCGTCGGCATCGGTCACGCCGGAAAGCGAGAGCTGAACGCCGCCTGCCGGCAGGGGGGCGGCCAATGTCCAGAGGGCCGTTTGCGTCGCCGGGTCGTAACGGAAGCCGTTGACCGCGTATATGGTCCCGTTGGAACCGCTCAGAATCAGGTCCGACGCGAGCACGTTCACCGGTTCGTTGAAGCTCAGTTGGACCTGGTCCACGTTGACCCAGCCGAGGTCCGCCGCTTGCGAAGTCCCGGACGGAATCGCGTAGGGCGGGACCGTCCAAGTCGATCCCGACACGAGCACCTGGCTCACCCGCGGCCCCGGCACGGGAAGCGCCGCGCGGAGCATCGGGTTGAGGGCAAATACGTTGGCCGTCGTGTATGCGGACCATCTGGTCTGGATCGCCGCCGCCGTGTTCGTCTGGAGGTTGGGCGCGCCGGGCGCCCGGCTGGTGGGGTCATAGATGCCCCAGCTATCCGGGGCACTGCCGCGGGTGGACTTGTAGGCCCACTCGATCCAGCTCATGTGATTCGCGTCGAACTTGTTGATGGTGTACTTCCAGACGTTGGCGGGGCTGGGGCCGGGACCGAAATCGTTGAACTCGCCGATCAGGCACGGGACGTTCCACGACTGGTGGGCCCTGAAGTCGTTTACCTGCCGGTCGGTGCCCGCCTGCACGGCGGCGGGATTCGAAAAAGAACTAAATTGGTATTCATGCATTTCATAAGCGACGTTCGTCCATCCGAACGTCGAGGGGGCTGGAAGCATGTCCCAGTCCCAGCTTCCCCAGGTCCCTTCCATGAAGATCATGTGGTCCGGATCGGCGGCGCGGACGGCGTGATACAGCCGGTCGTACATGTTCCAAAGGGCGATCTGGCTGGGCGCGCCGGTCGGTTCGTTCAAGAGGTCGTAGCCGGCGACGTACGGATTGCCGTTGAAATGGCCGGCGATTTGCTGCCAGATATCGACCGTCCGCCGCTGGTCGACGGTGCTGGTCCAGAACTCGGCGGAGCTGCGGACCTTGCCGGTCGACTCGGCCGTGCTCTGCCCGCCCACGACGCCGTGGAAATCGAGGATGACATAGATCCCGCGGGCGGCGCAGTTGTTGACCAGCCAATCCATGTGGTCAAAAGCATCTGCCCGCCACATGCCGTCCTCGTTTTCCAGGTTTCGGTACCAAAATGGCAGCCGGACAACGTTTATGCCCAGCGCCTTGATGTTGTCCAGGTCTTTTGTGGTGAGCCAGGCATCCTCATAAGCGTTGGTGAGGTTGTCCGCGGTGGCGGCGCCGAACCGGTTGATAAGGGTCTGGCGCGCGGAGAAATCGTCCGGCAGCCCGGACGAGTCTCGCGGCGTCATCCACCCCTCGGTCACCAGCCAGCCTCCCGGGTTCGTCCCGTGCAACTGAACGACGTGCCCCGTGCCGTGGGCGTCTCGAATCACCGTTCCGCTGGCCGCGAGGAACGGGTCGGCCGACAGCAGGACGCGTTGCTCCAGCGGTTCCACCGGCGCCGCGAAGTGCCGCCGTCCGACGCCAGGTCTTCGCACTGAACTGGCTCGATCGGGCACAGGGGCGGGCATTTTTGGTCCTCCGTCGGCAGGCAGAAGGCAGAAGGCGAATCACGCCACCTACCGGTAGCGCCGTCCTATCACTAGAATACCGCTGGGGTCGAAAAGTTCACCGGAATGTGAAGCACGTTTTGGCTTATTCAGGCGAGGTGGTGGCACTCACGCGGCAGAGGTCTCGCTGAGCTGTTCGATCCGTTCGATCTGGCGCAGCGCCACTACGTCATAGCTGCCGATTTCCTGGGTGCCTCGACGCAGCGGGTGAACGATCAACAGCGTGTTCTGCCGGATCCAGGCGGTACCCGCGTAACGAATGTCAAGGGTCTTGCCGCTGGGCAAGTGCAGACGCAGCGGAACGAAAGGATCCCGCTCCAACTCCTGTCTGACATCCTCAGTGGTCATAGCTGTATCCTACACGTCCTTCCCGACCGCAACAAGCTGATCAGACAGCTTGCGCGGGAGGCTTGAAGGCAGGTAGCCCTTGCGGCGGCGACCACAATGCGATAGGGGAGATTGCGTAATAGACGAATGGCGGCGGCCCGCAAAAAGCACCTGCTGGTGATCAGTCAGACGTTCGTGCCGGACCCGGCCAGCGTCGGGCAGCACATGACCGACGTGGCCGTCGAGATGGCCCGCCGGGGGCATTGCGTGCGCGTGTATACGTCCGCTCGGGGATACGAAGACGCCTCGGCGAGGTATCCATTACGGGAGGTCTTACTGGGGGTGGAAATCCGGCGGCTGCCGTTCGCGTCATTCGGGAAGAAGTCGCTGCCGCTTCGCGTGCTCGGCACCGCGTCGTTCATGGTCCAATGCCTGCTGGCGGGGCTCTTCACGCCCAACGTTGACGCGATCTTCTTCAGCACCTCGCCTCCGCTGATCGGCGTCGTCGCCAGCATCATTCACATCATCCGGGGCGTGCCGCTGATCTACTGGGCGATGGACCTCAACCCCGACCAGCTCATCGCACTGGGAAAGCTGAAAACATCCAGCCCGATTGCCCGGCTCTTCGAATCCGTCAACCGCGTCATCCTCCGCGAGTCGTCATTGGTGATCGCGCTCGACCGCTTCATGGCCGATCGGCTCGCTCCTCGATCACCGGGGCTGCGGCGGAAGATGCTGGTCATGCCCCCGTGGCCGCACGAAGACCATCTCCGCCTGCCGGGGCGCGGCGACAACCCGTTCCCCGCCCGCCACGGTTTGGACGGAAAATTCGTGGTGATGTACAGTGGCAACCATAGTCCCTCCAACCCGCTGAGCACCCTGCTGCAGGCGGCCGTGCGGTTGAAGGACGACCCGGACCTGCGGTTTGCGTTCATCGGCGGCGGCAGCGGGAAACGCGAGGTCGAGCAGGTCATCCGCGAGCACAAGTTGACCAATGCGCTATCGCTCCCGTACCAGCCGCTCAATGAGCTGGGCAATTCCCTCTCGGCCGCCGACGTGCACGTGGTGTCGCTCGGCGAGGCGATGGTCGGGATCGTTCACCCTTGCAAGATCTACGGCGCCATGGCGGTGGGGCGGCCGATCTTGTATCTGGGTCCGCGACCATCCCATATAAGCGACCTGCTCGACCGACACGGCATCGGCTGGCACGTCCCCCATGGCGACGTCAGCGGGGCGGTCGAAACCTTGCAGGCCATCAAGGGGACGGACCGGCAGATGCTTGAGAAGATGGGCCAGACTGCGCAATCCATCCTGCGGCGCAGGCTCAGCCAGCAGGCGCTGTGCTCGCGGATGTGCGATGCGGTGGAGGCGGTGCCAGGGGGACAGGCGGGTGGCGCCACTTCGGCGGTGTAAGTGGGGTCGTCCGTCTGTAAGGGGCTGGCGCAACTACAATGGCGCCCAACTGGGCAAGAGGTCGCGTTGCCCGCGCCCCAATTTCCGCGTATATTTTCCGCCTCGCGTCACCGGAGTGCTGAATGGCGACTGTCCAGGAAAACGTTGAGAGATTCGGCCGCGACTACGCGTGGGACCAGGGGGGCGATGAGTGGTCTGAAGCGTGGGGCGGCGCGGACATGCAATGGTATGGGACCTTTCTGCCGCGCCTCCATTGCTTCCTGCCCGCCGACACGATCCTGGAGATCGCGCCCGGGTTTGGAAGGTGGACGGACTATTTGAAGGATTTGTGCCGGGAACTGACGGTCGTCGACCTGAATGCGAATTGCATCGATTACTGCAAGTCCCGATTCAGCTCGTCCACCAATATCACGTATCACGTCAACGATGGGAAGTCCCTGGACATGATCCCCGGTGAGTCCATCGCCCGCATCGTCAGTTTCGATTCCCTCGTGCACGTCGAGGCAGACGTGATCGACGCCTACCTGAGCCAGTTCCCCCGCATCCTGACGGCCAGCGGCATCGCGCTCATTCACCATTCAAATTTCGCGGCGTGCCTGCGAGGTCTGCCGCGGGTCCTCCTCAGCATTCCAAAACTCAGAGGAGCGCTGCTGCGGCTCGGTCTGCTCCGCGACTACACCAACCGAGACCACTGGCGCGCCAAGAGCGTATCCGCGGACGTGTTCACGGAGATTTGCAAGAAGCACGGGCTTCAATGCATCGGTCAGGAGATCATCAACTGGACCGCAAGGAAGGTGTTCACCGACTGCATCTCAGTCGTCACGAAGACAGGCTCACCGTGGTGCCGCAAACCGACCGTCCTTGAAAACAAGGACTTTCGCGCGGAAATCGGACGAATGCGGAGGTTGTCTGCGCTCTATGGCCGCGCCTCGTTTGGAACAACCTGCAGCCAATAAGATCCCCCGTTGAAAAGGGGATCAGATCCTACGCGTGGTCCGAAGACGCGCTGCATGGCCTGGGGATGCGCGCGCGACAGATGGTGGGTCGCGAACAGCGTGCGGTAGCGCGCAGATCCGCAAAGCATGCAATGCAGCATGTACTGCTCAGTGTAGCATAGCGGGTCGTATTTCGTCGGGTAATCGTAGGGAAGAAAAATATCGTGCGCGTGTACGACCGTACCTACGGGCAGTTTGGGAAGGACCTTGCAGAAGAGCAGCGGCAGGTCGCCCCGCGTCCGGCAGATGTGGGTGGAATCGATGAACAGCAAGCTGCCGGGCGGCCACTCACGCTGTTCCAGGTCGCTCTCCTCGACCGTGCGGCGGACGATCTCGTCAGCCGCCGGCCCCACGTCTGTCCGCGGGTTCGGATCGATCACCGTCAGCCGCGTCTTCAAATTACCAAACGCAATGGCATGGCGTGCGATTAGCGTTGAGAAGCCGGAACCGACTTCGACGATGATGCTCGGCTTCAGGTCCAGGATCATCGCCGCATAGATCTCCGCGTCCGGCGTCGGATAGTACCCGTTGTGCAGGGCCTCGGTCCCGTACGCTTGGCCGCATACCCCCTTGTTGATCGCGGCGTCCTCCCGCAGCCGGCGAAACAAGGTTTGATAGCGCTCACCTTCCCAGCGGCCGAGGCGCTGGAGCTGGGCGGCGAGGTCCATAGGGATGCCATTGAGGCCCAGCATCTCCGAGGGGAGGTAGCTGTCCTGGGACGTGGTGGGCCGTGGCAGGACCCAAGTGCGCGCGTACTGGCCAATCTTCAGGGTCTGGTAAAGGTCCGGCGAGAAACGCCGTAGCGCCGCCGATACCACTCTTCGGATAATCGAACTGCCCATTATTATTCCAGATCGCTGTGCGGAGGCGCCGTCGTCGCCGCGCCTGCCGTGCGGATCCCTGGCGCAGCCGGGGTCCGACCCGGGCGCACCAGAAACCTCCCGACCGCGCGGCACGCGCGCACGGCTCGTCGCGCGCTCGCCATCACCACCGGCGGCAGATGATACTCGATTCCGAAGAGGCTGGGGTCAACCCGTCCGGTCCGTGCGGCGGCGCGGCCGGCACGGCGTTCGGCCACTGATTCCTCAAGCAGACTGGCGTACTGCTCGCACATCCGCTTCTCACTGAAGTGCTCCAGCGCCGTCGCCCAGGCCTGCCGCGACATCTCGCGCCGCAGCGCCGGATCGCTGAGCTTTACCAGGGCGGCGGCAAACGCCTCGACATCACCGACCGGTATGAGTAAACCGCTGCGGCCGTCCTGAACGATCACATCCGTGGAGCCCGCCAGCAGGGATGCCGCGGGCACGACGCCGCGGGCCATCGCTTCCAACAGCACGATCGGCAGGCCCTCGGTCCGGGACGGCATCAAAAGCACGTCTGCCGTCGACAATAAATCCATTGCCTGCGGGTGAGGAAGCGCACCGTGTACACGGGCGGCGCGTCCCAGCCCTCGCGCGGCCAACTCCGCCCGCACGGCCGGCAACTCCGGCCCGTCACCGACCAGGTCGAAGCTGAACTCACAGTCCATCTCCGCCGCGCGGGCGAGGATCGGTGGCACATCGAGCGCCCCCTTTTCGGAGTGGTCGACGCGGCCCAGAAAGATGACCCGCAACGGCCGATCGCCCCAGTTCTTTCCGGCCTTGGGCCACTCGGCGCCGACGGGCACGCCTGAGACGATCAGGCGAAGTTTCGACTCAGGCGCTCCACGCCGCAGTGCCTCCGCGTGCACGCGCGGGCTGACGCAGACGATCCGATCCAGGTTCGGCGAATTTGCCGCCCCGATGCGGTGTATGTGATCTCCGTTACCGTGCAGCACCGCCAGCGCCGCAATACGGTCGGATAGCAACCCCAAGCCAGCTTGAGCGGCGCGGGAATGGTTCAGCACCACCGCGTCGAAAGCGCCCAAGGCCCGTGCGACCCACACGGCGTGCTCGCGGCGGCCGCGCATGGGCGACGGCAGCACCGCGCTGGTGGCGAAGCCTTCCTCCGCCGGCCGATTGTACCAGTCGCCCGGGGCCTCGGTGACGACGAACTCGATGCCCCAACCGAACCCGCGCAGCCCTCGAGCCCAGGCGAACAGGAGTGATTCCATCCCGCCGACGTGCAGCCCGTAAGTAACCAGCGCAACCCGCACGGAAACTCCTACTCGGCCCGGCGGCCGGTGGCCCAGATCCCCACCGGGTCGGGTTTGAGCTTCCCCGACAACCGCCGCAGGCCGTACCCCGCAACGCGCCGCAGTGCCCCGGTGCTGAGGCCGAACGGCGGCCACGCGTCGGCCCAGACGTAGCCGGTGCGGATATCCGCCAAGCCGACGCGCTCCAGCATCCGTCTCATCGCTTCGACGGTGAAGAATTGTAGATGCACGGGGGGCAGCCAATCCTGTCGGCGTGTCGTTCGCACGGTCGGGCTAAGACGGTTCGGCACGGTGCAGAAGAACCGCCCGCCGGGCTGCAACACGGATATCACTGAGCGAAGCATCTCAACCGGCTGCTCCAGGTGCTCCAACACCTCGAAGGCGGTGACCACGTCGAACGTCGCCCCGGCGTCGCGCAACTGCTCCAACGTCTCCGTGGTCATCGGAAACCCCGCGGTTCTCGCGCCGATCTCGATCGCACGGGCCGAGGTGTCAATACCGCGCACGTCCCACCCGAGGCTATGTGCCGCCCGAAGAAAGCGTCCGACACCGCACCCCAGGTCCAGCAACCGCGCGCCGTTGGCCGCTCGGACCTGACGAAAAAACGCCGCGTAGGTCGGATGCCGGACAAAGTGCGACGGGTCCGTGGTGGCTTCCAGGTCAGCGGTCTGGACCTCCTGATACTCGGGAGTTTCGTAGACGGCCTCGTAGTCCGCGGCGCTGCGCTGCGCCCAGAACCAAAGCGCGCAGCCGCCGCAGGTGGCCAGGCAATATCCCAAGTGGTCTGCCGTCGCATCGGCCGCGGTGCCGCAGGCGGGGCAATGTGCGGGGTGGCTCAAGGGGCTTGCTGGGATTTGCGGTGGTCGGAACATCATTCCGGCACGAGCCACAACCCGCGCCATCCGGCCCGAAGGCACTCCGGCTTCGGCATCATTGCGACGTTACGGTAGCAACTCATCAGGACGCACCGGCGACGCGGCAGATCGTGTCTTGCCGAATGGGGAAGTTTTTCGCTCCTCCATTCCGGGCCCGTACTGCGGCGGCCGCCGGCGCCAGCAGCCTAAGCGTCCTCAGTTCCGTCTGTCTTTTTGCTGGTGATCGCGCCCCCCGTCCCGGTGGCGGTCAGCAGTCGCGTGTCCGAGCCGGAGCACCGCAGCCGGGGAATCGTCGCGCCTGTAGCCACGATACTCGCGTTGCCGCCGGAGTTTGTATGCTTGAGCCCGCTGGTCGTGATCTCGGGCACATTGCCACCGGTGACAACGACGATCCACGTGACGCGGTCGGCGATGATATCGCTCAGCCGCAGACTGTTGATCCCGCCACCTGTCTGATTAAACACGCCTACCGACGCCGTGGACGACACGCCGCGCGCCCACCGGATGCCCGATATCGCCAGCAGGTTGACCACGCCGGCCTGCATACGCAGCAGGTTGGCCGAACTTCCCGTTCCCAACTCATTGATAGCGAATCCGTCGACTGCCAGTACGCCTACGCTCGCTGACGGACCGACGACAATTGAGTCAGCGGCGCTATTCATCAGGCCACGCCGGAAGTTCCGGAGGACGAGCGATGTGATGACGGCGTCTACATTGACCAACGCGATAGCTCCCGGGTCAGTCAACGTAGGTAGGTCCCAGTCTTCCAAGACCACCTTGCCAATGTTCCCGTTTCCGGCCGAGTAGCCCGGAATCGAGGGGTTGGTCTCCAACCCGTACAACGTAGCCGATCCTTTCACACTCGAAATGGATACTTGATCGATAAGTTGACTTTGCGAGCACAGCCGGATGCCGGAAGAGGTGTTCATGTTCAAATTCCGAGCTGTGACTCGGACGATCGGCCCCATGTATACGGAATTCCAGTTTCCTCCAAAGAGTTGCGGACCTAGCAACAGTGACGGATCACCGCCGGAAACGAGATTCCAGTCCTCGGCATTTAGGGCCAAGAAGTCGTCACTCGTGTTACCGTATAGGCCGTCGACCTCGATGTCGTTTGCTGGGCCGTTGATCTGAAGCCCCGCGGTGTTTGGGCCGTTGAATGGTGCGGCGGCGTGAGCAGAGTCGTTAACCCGGAGATCGCGGAAGGTTCCATGATCGATGTTAGCGACGTGGATGTGGTACGCCGCCGGATCCCGGACGTAAACGTTTTCAATCGTTAATCCGGATACCCCGTAGAACTCAATCGGGCAGACCAGCACGCCCGCGTTTGTTGCCTTCAAGTAGTTATTGTTTGTCGACCAATGGGCAGTGCCAGCCAACGTGTTGGCCGAGGCATTCTGTTGGTTGCCGTTGATCTCGAGGTCGCGGACGCAGATGTTGGCGTCGACGATCTGCTGGTTATTGTACGGGGAGACCCAGTTGTAGTTCCGGATCGCAGAGGTTCCGCCGGGCGCTTGTACGATGCCGGTTCCCTGGCCCAATCCCCGCAGCGTCGTGTTGCTGTGAAGCTTGAGATCCTTGGCCTTAACTACGCCGGGGATGATCAGTTCCAGCGGCCCGGAGGTAACCGCGGTGTCGAGAACAGCCTGGATTGCAGCCGATTGATCTGTTCCCTTGGTCACGTCAGAAAGGTTGGCGTCCAACGGGATCCCGGTCAGCACAACTTGCATGATATCCTCCGCCTGCGAGGCAAGCGACCCGACAAAAGACGGCAACTCCGCTCGAGAAGCTTCGTGTAACAGCGCGGATGGGAAGTTGCAATAGGTGCTGCGGCAGTAGGACCGTAGGACCGCCGGATCCGCCGCTTTCTTGACCCATGCTAATTTGTTGGGCAATATTCGGTCGGATGAGCGCGATCGTCGAGCAATCGTTCTGGAACGGCTTTTGGCAGGGGAAGCAGCTCGACTACGATGAGAGGTCGATTCTGTTTACGGATCTATTTGACAGATTTTTGCCCAAGACGGGGACCTGTTTTGAGGTCGGGTGTTTCCCGGGAAACTTCCTGGTTTACCTGGCGCGCCGTTTTGGTTACCGGGTGAGCGGAATCGACTACGTGCCGGACGCCCGAGAACATATGCGTGCCTATCTCGAGCGGCTCGGGTGCCAGGTCGACGATTTGTTCTTCGAGGACTTCCTCCGCTTCACGCCGACGGGCCGGTATGACGTCGTCTGTTCGTTTGGCTTCGTCGAGCATTTCGAAAACCTGAAAGCGGTCCTCGCCAAGCATGTCGAACTCGTGGCGCCCGGAGGTACTCTCGTCGTCTCGTGCCCGAACTTTCGGTACGTGCAATACATGCTGCATTGGATGTTGGACCGCACGAATCTTCGGCGGCACGTAATCCCCGTCATGAATCTGCGCCGCTGGACCTCCATCCTGCGCTCACAGGGCATGGAAATTCTTCATGCGGGGTATTACCGGACCTTCGACTTCTGGTACGACCAGCCGGTGTCGCGGTTACAGGCCCGAATCGGCTCGCGGGTACACCGGGTCGCTCAGAAGTTGGACCGCTGGGTTCACTTGCCGAACCGATTTACCTCACCGTACATGATTGCTATCGCAAGAAAGCGGCAATGATAGATCAACCCGGTGCGGGAGCGCCCGGCTCAGCGGCTACGGCTCGGGCAAGAAGTGCCGCCTCCTGCACGTCGCGGCGGTGGAGCTTGCGCGCGATCAGGAGCAGAACTCCCGCGAGCGACGCGCTGAGCAGCGCCGCGGCCGCAAGGGCTGGCGCCAGTGGCAGGCGTGCCTGGAGATAACCGGCCAGGCCGATGAGGCCCCAGTAAAGTGACAGTGTGCGGCAGACCGGATAGCCGCTCCAGATCTCTGGTTCGATGTAGAGGAATGCCGCATAAAAGATTACGTCCAAGAGCATGTATGAGATTGCCAGCGACGAGAAGTACCCCGCGCTGTGATAGCGAGGGATGAGCGAGGCGCAGAGGGCGAGGAAGATAACGCTCCAGATCGCGTTGATTCCGAGCCCCAGCCAGACTCGGCCGGTCGCCAGCAACATGCTGCCCATGGGGGCGCCGATCGCCTGGATGCCGACGAAAATCATGGCCCAAGCCAGGTCGGCCCCTTCACCGGCAAATTGCGACCCGTAGAACGCGACCAGCAGATGCTTTCCGACCATGGCGATCGCAACGCCCATCGGGAAGGACGCCAGCGCGGAAAGTGAGAGGCAATACCGAAGGGTGGAGGCGAGCTGCCGGGGCCGGTGGGCGGAGTTGGACATGACGGAGAGGGCGGGAGACACCAGAATGGACGGCAGGTAAGCCACAATGGTCATGATGCTGTTCACGACGCCGACGGCGGCGACCTCCGCCGCGCCGTTGTGCCCGCGAAAAACCATGACGTTGGCCAGCCAATAGACGGGCGCGACCATCAGGCTCGCGGCCAGCGCCGGCAAGGAATAACGGTAGAGCACGCGCCACTCCGTCAGTGCGCCGTTGCCCAGGCGCCAGGAGATTCCCTGACGGCGGAGTTCGGCGATCGATGCCGTCGCGGACAGGAGCAGGTTGACGGCGGCGGCGACGACCTGTGCGAGCACCGCGCCCCGCAATCCCCAGACGTAAACCAGGACCGCGCTGATCGGCAGGGCGGCCGCCGCGCCCCAGGCCGAGCGCCGGGCAATCAGCC
>Ga0073928_10003056_pt1 | contig 27095 bp, 26 predicted proteins | sample PaiPotPPA55metaG_FD_76969 | JGI IMG/M metagenome (GOLD analysis project Ga0073928, IMG submission 76969) | Iron sulfur acid spring bacterial and archeal communities from Banff, Canada, to study Microbial Dark Matter (Phase II) - Paint Pots PPA... ...
AGGGCACTAATCAAGCGGAAAAAAACATTATTGTCCGATTTTTTTCTTAACCGGTTTTACCGCAGCTTTTCAAAGCGCTTCGCCACTCTGAGCCGAACCTGCGTTTTCGTCGTTTTGAATCGGAACACCGGCCGAGCTTTTGCTCGGCGAGGCGATCCGTTCAGTCAGCCATCTGGTTCTAGCGCGTTTGTGGCTGATGCCTCGGTTTCCCAACTTTCGAACCGAAAGGAGCGGATCGGATTGCTCCAGACCCTGCTCCTTCCAGCTCGCTTTTCTTGGTCAACCGTTCTATTACCGCACGCGTCGATTTTCGCAAGCGCGCGCGTTCACCAACTCTGCGCCCATCCCGCCACAGGCGGGACCAGAAAACTTTCAGTGCCGGTCCGCGTTCAAACCATAACTTTTCACGTTGACGGCAAAAGATAAGCAAGGAATCACAAATCCAAAGGTCAAAGTGAAAAGTTATGGTTTTGCCCCCTTTACTCAACGGAACCGCAATCCATTAATGGGCCATTTGCCAATAATCGAACAGGCCCGCGAGGCCTTGGTTGATTCGTCCTGCCAGCAGGGCCGGTGGCAACGTTCCGGCTGACAGGTTCCAACCCTGCCTGGCCGGCGTAAACACCTGCTCTTCGCCGGAGTTGAGATCGAGCACCTGCATCCGAAGGGGTGAAAAGGAAATCTGGCCCACCAACGGATTTTTCCAGCTCAACAAAAGAAACGAGCGCGCTTCGGCGGGCTCGGGATCGAGCAGGCTGAGTCCTTGCCAGGACGAATTGCGCGCGATTTTGGCGCCCATCGTCTGGCAGATGGTGGGCGCCAGATCGATGAGGTTGACCGGCCGGGACAGGATGGCGGGCGGCGGCGCGGCCGGCGCGCACGCGGGGTAATGAATGAACAAAGGCACGTGCATGACCCAGGGATTGATCTGCCAGCCATGATAAACGCCGCCCAGCTCGAACAACTCTTCGCCATGGTCGGCGGTGACGACGATCGTCGAATTGGCCATGAGGCCGCGCTGTTCCAGGCCCCGAAGAAATGCCAGCAGTTGCGCATCGAAATAAGCCACGTTCTGCTCGTAGAGGCCGCGCATGAAATAAAGGCCCTGGCGCTCCAGCGGGATTCCCGCGCGCCGGAACATGGGCTGATGCATGTTGAACAAGTGCAAATAAAAAAACGCGGGCTGATTCGGCGTCTCGGCCCGGTGGGCGTCCAATGTCTCAAGGGCCTGGGGAAATACAATTCCGGGATCACCCAACCCCACGCCGCCCGAATGGATTCCCACCCAGGTGTTGGTCGGCCAGCACGGGCTGAAGTCTTCGCTGAAGGTCGCGAAGTTGTAACACCGGTACCCGGCCAGCGCGCAGGCGCGCGCCAGCACGTTATCCTGCCGCACCGGGTAACTCCAAAAATAACGGTACCAGGCCGGTTGCACCCTCCCGTTGAGATAGGCCGGATAGGAACCGCGCGTGCTGTTGTAGGTGGTCCAGGCGTTTTCGTAAACGGCGAACCGCGGGACCATCCACGCCACTCCGGGAAAACGCCCACGCTCCTCGGCCGAAGCGCCGTACGTTTCCCCGCGCAATGCGTCGGCCACGATGAAGAAAACGTTTGGCCGCCGCGACTGCGGCTGCAGGAGCAATTCCTGGCGTCGCACTTGGGTGAGGTCGCGTTCCACGCGGGAGTGGCTGGCTTCGAGCAACTGCCGGGCGCGCCGAAACTCCGGCTCGTTCCTGGGATAACGGTTGTAATAGGCATGCACCAAAGAGCCGAAGTTCTTGTCGAATTTCAGGTAAGTGTTCCAAGGTCCGCCCAGGTTCGAAAGAGGGAACAAGGTAATAAGTCCCAGCGCAGCGCCGGCGAGACTCACGCGGATGAGCCAAGTCTGGCGCTCGCGCGGCAGCATCGACAATAGGTACCAGGCGCACCCCACGCTGAGGGCCGAATAAAACGCCGCGGTGGCGAATCCCCATTCGTAATACAAGTGGGCCTGCCCGGCCAGCCAGAAAGTCCCCGCCAGCAACAACAGCCATGCTGCGCTTGACGCGAGTCCGTGTCGCGAGGAATTGCGCGCGGCCAAACGGCCGTAACGCAACAGGCTTTCGGCCAGGCCCTGCTCGCACAGCGCGGCACGGCGACAGAACAGCACGACCGCCGGCATCGTGAGGAGCGCCGCATAGCAGCAGGACGAGAAGCCGATGAATATGCCGCCGATGAATCGCAGGCCGTTCAGCAAGATCAACATCATCGCCGATTCGAGCAGCAGGCCGATCGACAACAGCATGGCCCGCGATCCTCCCCGTTTTGTGCCGAGCAACCGGCTCAGCATCACGAGCAGCGGCAGGAACACAAGGACCGCGGTTCCCGCCAGCCCGCCCACGCGTCCTGCCAGCAGAACCCGCTGGACGGGGCTCGCGTTCAGTTGCGGAAAGGCCGCGAGAATGAAGACGGCATTGGCCGCGAAAGAAAGAATCATTGCCGCGGCGAGTAGCAAGCCGTTTTGCGCCCAATCCCGCGCCGCGCCCACGGGCTTGTCGGCTCTCTGCCAAAGTTGGCGCAACCACACGGTGACGCCGATCCATCCAGGCACACAAAGGCCGAACGCCGCCACCAAGTCCCAAGCCGGGCCCTCGCTCCGGTGAAGCAGGCACAGCCCGGCGACGAAAGCCAGCCAGCCCGCACCCATCCATTTCCGTCCCCGAACCGGCAATCTCCAAAGCATCCCCGTCCCCGCCAGGGCCGCCAGCACCAAAGGCGCCATCGTGGATCGCAACCACCATCGATCCGGATATCCGGCAAAAAAACTTTCCGCTTCCGGGGTGGTTTCGAGATAGAAGAACAACGAAAGCGGCATCGCCAGCAGCAGGTACGCCACTGACCATCCTGTCGTATTCCCAACCGAATCAGTTCCAGCGCGTTGACTGCCTGCCGAGGGCCCGTTCATCTAATGGTGAGATGATGCGCCCAGACAACCCGTGACAGAATGGGCTGAATGCCCCGTTCCAGGCGGGTTTTGACCGGCACCGGGCGCATCCCGACATTGCTACCGGAGCGCGGCTGTGCCTCCGAGGCCAGCCGCAGCAGCTTCGCCAGGAGAAGCCTACGAAACCCAATGCCACACTACTCCTTCGGGACGCCCTGCGGCTGGTCTTTCAGACACAGCCGCGCTCCGTCCCATTTTCGTTTGGGAGCGGTGTCGAGATGCGCCCACCGGCACCGCACAGATCACTCTGTGCTTGCGAATTCGGTCGTACGCTTTCTTTCTCGTCCTCGTCTTTTCGGGGGCTATGAAAACGAGCGCGAATGCAGCGCCCAAGTCTCTCAAAGACGCAACCAGAGACGGATTTTGCGCAAAAGGCTGGCTGGTTTCGTTGACTGCGCTGCTATTTGATTTCTCGGACTCACGGCGCTTCGATCAGCTCGATTCGCACCGTCTTGCCGAGGGCGCGAGCGACGCGCTTTATTGTGGAGAGGCGCATGTCATCCGCATGCCTCTCCAAGCGCGAGATGGCGGACTTCTTGGTCCTCGTGCGCCGGGCCAAATCCTCCTGAGTGACTCCGGCTTGCTCTCGAGCCTGGCGCAAAAGCACGCCAATTTTGAAATCCTGATAGCCAGATTCGAAATCCCTTGCAAACGACGGGTCGGTGCGCTTGCGTTTTTCGATGAACTTCTCCAAATCGTCTTTCATAGCTTTATCGTTCGGCATCGACAAAATGCCGCCACAAAAAACCAGGGGAAGCTAGTCCAACTGTAATTCTTTTTTGACCTGCGCCCACGGGATGCGCGATTTGCCGCCGTTGGCGCCTTTGGCGCGCTCGATAGTCCGGGCGTCCTCAATGTCTTCTATAGTCTGCCTCATCTGGCGAAGCAAGGCCTTGGCCTGAGCGAGTTGCTTATTGAGTCGTGTCCAGTTGCCCGGCGGCTTGGCGGAAGCCAAAATGGCGTTATTCATAAATATTTTTCCTGTCGCCAACATGATACACCACGATGCAAGCACCTTCCAACTCAAAGAGGACACGGTAATTTCCGGCGCGCAGACGGTATTTGTGCTTGAAGCCTTTTAGTTTCTTTATGTCGCCGGACAAGTCGTGCTGGGCGCGGTCAAGTTTTGCGCCGATCAAACGGCGGGCATCCTTTGGCAAGGCGCGGAGTTGTTCCAACGCCGACGGGAGGAATTCAATTTGATAGTACATTTGCCCGCGACAGTTTTCGGATTTCGAACTTCAAGCTGCCCACGCTACTTAGTCCCAACACCCGGCACACCGCCCGCGCGATCATCGCCTCTTCGTCGGTCCGGATGACGCGGACCGTTACGCGGCTGCTTTGCCGGGAAATAATCGGCCGCGCGTTGCGGTTCCTGGAGTTGTCGACGTCGATGCCCAGGAACCCGAGGCCCTGGCAAATGCGCCGGCGAGCCTCGGGGGAATTCTCGCCGATGCCGCCGGCGAATATCAAAGTGTCTACGCCGCCCAGCGCGGCCGCGAAGGCGCCGATCCATTTTTTGACCTGGTAACAAAACAACTCGATGGCTTCCGCAGCCCGGATATCCCTGGCTTCGCGCGCCTCCAGGTCCCGCATGTCAGGGCTGGTTTCCGAAACCCCGAGCAGGCCGGACTGATGATGAACCATCTCATGGAATTGACGGACGCTCATGTTTTCGGTACGGGCCAGATACCAGACCAGGCCCGGGTCCAAATCGCCCGAGCGGGTGCTCATGGGCACGCCCGCCGCCGGCGTGAAGCCCATGCTGGTATCGATGCTCTTCCCGTCGCGCACCGCCGCCAGGCTCGCGCCGTTTCCAAGATGCGCCATGATGACGCGTCCCCGCGCCGCCTTCCGGCCCGCCACCCTCTGCAGTTCTTCGAGTAGATAGGCGTAGGACAGGCCATGAAATCCATACCGCTGGACGCCTTTCTTATCGAAACGCCGCGGAATCGGCAGCAGCTTCGCGACCCTCGGCATGTGACGATGAAACGCCGTGTCGAAACACGCCACTTGCGGAAGCCGCGGGTGCCGCGCGTGGAATACCTCCATGATGCGAATGCCCGAGGGCAGATGCTCGGGATCGTAGGGGCTGAGACGCCGCAGTTCGTCGAGCAGCTCCCGCGTCACGCGATGGGCTTCGCTGAACTTCGGGCCGCCATGGACGACGCGGTGCCCTACGCCAGCCACTTTGTCGAAGCCGATTCGCTTCTCGAGCCAATCGATTAGAAAATTTCCCGCAGCCCGATAATCCCGCGCCGCGATGACCTGGGTTTCGGACTCCTTTCCGTCGTCGCGGAAAGTCAGTGTGGGCTTGGAAAGACCAATGCGTTCGATTTTCCCCACCATCAGCCGCGACATCCCCGAACTCAATTGGTACAGCGCAAACTTGATGCTCGACGACCCTCCGTTGATTGTCAGGATGCACGGAATTCCCGACTCGGACAGCGGTCGAAAAATCCGCTGAACGCCTCCTTCTCGTCCTCGTTTCATCGATTCTTCTTTCCTGGATTTCGTCATTCGCAATTGCGAATTCACTTGTCCTTTTCCGCCAGCAGAATCTTGCGCGCGATTTCCAATTCCTTGCGTCGCGCCGCATCGACTCTCGGGTACTGCAGGTTCAGCGATTCGAGGGTATCGACGATGATCTCGGCGACGACGATGCGGGTGAACCATTTATGGTCCGCGGGCACGACATACCATGGGGAGTGGTCCGTCGCCGTGTGCCGTATCGTCTCCTGGTAGGCCCGGCAATAAGCGCCCCAACGCCGGCGCTCGGCCAGGTCAGCCTCAGAGAATTTCCAATGCTTCTCGGGCTCCTCCAGCCGGCAGAGAAATCTCCGCCGCTGCTCTTCTTTCGAGACGTGCAGGAAGAATTTTCTGACCACGATTCCATCGTGCGCGAGATAACGCTCCAGCGCGTTGATGTCCTCGTATCGCCGCCGCCAGATGTGCTTGTCGGCCAATGGCCGCGGCAGGTTCTCCCTCGCCAGCAACTCCGGATGCACCCGCACCACGAGTGTTTCTTCGTAATAGGAGCGGTTGAAGATGCCGATGTGCCCCCGCTCCGGCAGGCGCCGGTTCGTGCGCCAGAGGAAATCGTGGGCGAGCTCTTCCGCCGAAGGCGCCTTGAACGAATACACCTGGCACCCCTGCGGGTTGACGCCCGACATCACGTGCTTGATGGTGCTGTCTTTGCCCGCGGCGTCCATGGCCTGGAAGATGAGCAGGATCGCCCACTGGTTCTGTGCGTAGAGCTTGTCCTGCAACTCCCGCAGCCGCTCGATGCCTTCCTCGAGGAATTTCTGGGCGTGTTCCTTCGACTTGATTTTCCACGTGTCGGCCGGGTCGACATCCGCCAGGCGAAACTCCTTGTCGTCGGCCACGCGGTAACGCTCGATCAGTTCATTTCGTTTCATTTCAGGGTCGTCCTTGCGAACCCAGTCTAACCCGCGGCGAAGCGCTTCCAAGGATTAATTCCAAAGATTGACCCGTTGCAGCAAAGCGGTAACATCGCAGCCGACAGAAATTTGCGACGATACGTAGATTTGCACCAACATTATGCCCAGGAAAATAATCATCAAACCCGCCAAGTCCGCTCCCGCCGTCGGCCCCTACAACCACGCGGTGCGGGTGGGCGACCTGCTCTTTTGCGCCGGCCAAATCCCCCTCGACCCGGCGACCGGGAATCTCGTGCCCGGCGACATCAAAGCGCAGGCCGAGCGTGTCCTCGAAAACATCAAAGCCATCCTCGACGACCAGCAGTTGACCTTCGCGAACGTCGTCAAGAGCACGGTCTTTCTGACGAACCTGGCTGATTTCGCGGGGATGAACGAAGTGTACGCGAAGTACTTCATCACGGATTTTCCCGCGCGCTCGACCATCCAGGTCGCCGCGCTGCCGAAAGGGGCCCATGTCGAGATCGAAGTCATCGCGCATTTCTGAGGCAAAAGGATTATGTCCGGACTGCTTCCCATAGCTTTGTTTATGGCGGGATTGCTGATTGGAGGCGCCGCAATCTGGTTCCATTGCAAGGCGAAGATCGCCAACGCCGTGGCAGAAACAAAAGGGCAGACCGATCGGCAACTTGCGACCTTGACAGAACAGTTGCGAACAAAGGACTCGGAAATTGCCCGGGACCGCGCCCTACTGGATGAGGCCAAGACCAAACTTTCAGATGCTTTCACCGCGCTCGCGTCTGAGGCGCTCAAAAGCAATAATCAATCCTTCTTGGATTTAGCGAAGCAAAACCTAGCCGCCTTTCAGCAATCAGCCGCAAGCGACCTCGAAAAACGGCAGGTCGCTATTGATCAGCTTGTCAAACCGGTCAAGGATTCGCTTGGCGAATTGAAGACACATGTTGGCGAATTGGAGAAGGAGCGTGTCGGAGCTTACAGCGATCTCCGCCGACAGGTGCAGGAGTTGGCGACCACGCAATTGCAGCTTCGCAACGAGACCGCGAATTTGGTCACGGCGTTGCGCGCGCCTCAGGTTCGGGGGCGTTGGGGCGAAATTCAACTCAAACGGGTGGTCGAGATTGCGGGGATGCTCGAAAGATGCGATTTCACGCAGCAGGCGAGCATTACCACCGAGGATGGCCGGCTGCGACCTGACCTCGTCGTGCGGCTTCCAGGCGGAAGGAACATTGTCGTGGATGCCAAGGTGCCGTTGACCGCTTATCTTGAGGCAATCGAAGCGACCGACGATTCAACCCGCCGCATCAAGCTGCGTGAGCATGCCGCGCAATTACGCAACCACATGTCGGCCCTGAGCCGGAAATCCTATTGGGAACAATTCCAGCCCGCACCGGAATTTGTGCTGCTTTTTTTGCCGGGCGAAACATTTTTTAGCGCCGCATTGGAGCAAGACCCCGCGCTTATCGAGCAGGGCGTGGAACAAAGAGTCATTATCGCCACACCCACAACGCTCATTGCTCTGCTCAAGGCCGTGGCCTACGGCTGGCGTCAGGAAAAACTTGCCGAAAACGCTCAACAAATCAGCAACCTGGGTAAGGAGCTTTACAAACGAATCCTGGACATGGGCGAACATTTTGGCGACGTAGGCTCGAAACTGGGAAAGGCGATCGAAAGCTACAATAAGGCTGTTGGCTCCCTGGAATCACGCGTCCTTGTGGGCGCTCGCAGATTCCGTGAGTTGGAATCGACCGGAACCGAAAAAGAAATTGAAGTGATTTCACCCGTGGATGTGCTGCCTCGACAATTACAGGCCTCGGAGTTGGTTTCAATTGCCGAAAGAGCTCGCGGGAATGAGAATGGGAAATCGTAAGACATCTGCTCCGCGTCGAATGCGTCAGCAACTCGGTGCTCGGCACTTCGTTGGTTCTGTGGCCGAACTCGAAGCAAAGCTGCTCAAGGCGGCAAGATCGCCGGACTCCGGCAGGGGAATGAATGGGCAAGGGGTGTTTGCGCGACTGCGCCATCGCAAAAAAGCCCGCCGCCAGAAAATCAAATGCTTTTCTATTGCACTGCGGCGCCTCCTCCGGTAACTGAACGCACCGCGGAAAAGTCACCGGATTGTCACACGTTCGACACGCTTCCGTGATTTGCAAAATAAAGGATTGAACGCGCCTCGCACCGTTCGGGGACATTCACGGCAGTCAAACGAAATCAGCGATGAACACATCCACAGAGTCTTTTTCGAAACTCATTTTGGCGGCGGGAGTTCTGGCCTGCATCGGCCTGGCCGCCAATGCGCAATCGACGCAGTTTCTCCCGGGGCGCCTGGCGGTGTTGCGGGCGGGCGATGGGCAAGTGGCGTTGCACCTCAAGCAGGCTCCCATCTTCATCGATCAGTTTGATCCGAACGTCTTCAACGCGGCTCCTTCCTTCACCGTGGCCGTCCCGACCAACGGCCCGAACGCCTTTTTTTTCAACGGTCACGCCGCCACCGAGGGCAATCTGGCGCGCTCGGCGGATCACGCCACGCTCACTTTCGCCGGCTTTTGCGGTGACTTACTGCAAACCAGCGGCACGCCCTCGCAACTCGAAATCCCGCGCGGCATCTGCTCCGTCGATGTCACGGGAGCAAAATGCTCCATCGTTTATCGCGGCAGAGGATGGTATGGCAAAACGAATCCGCGCAGTGCCGTGACCGACGGCGCAAACAACTTTTGGGGTGCTGGCAACGTCGACGGGGTCGTTTATTATAATCCGAGCACCACGCCCGAGCCGCTGGCCATCGAATCTTACCCAAACATCCGGAACGTTAAGATCTTCAACAACGTGCTTTATGCCTCGCTGAACGGCGCGGACGGCATCAACATGAACGTCGCGCCCGGCGTATATAATTCTACCGTGGATTCGAAGCCTTCCCTGCCTAGGCCAAAGCAGGATGCCACGCGGATGAATCTGGTCGTCGCCTCATCCATCCCCTATACGAAGAACGTCGGGTTCGACCTGAACCCCGAAGGAACCATCGCTTACATGACCGATACCGCGTCGGGCATTCAAAAGTATGTGAAAACCGGCGGCGCATGGAAATTCGCCTACAATTTCGCGATGCCCCGCGCCATACCCGCCGAGGCGAACCACGGCGCGGGCTGCTTCGGATTGGCGGTGGATTTCGGCGGCTCCGCTCCCATCATTTACGCGACGACGACCGAAGGCTACGGAAATGGCGTGAACTCGAACCGGGTGGTTCGGATCACGGACACAAATGCGAGCGCGGCCGTCGTGACCATTGCCCAGGCCGGGAGCACGAATGTCGCATTTCGCGGCCTCGACTTCACGCCCCAGCCCGCGGGCCGGCGGCTCTAAGGGAATGGCGGGCAGGCGGCAGCGCCCGGGGTGCGGCTCTGTGAGCCGCAGCACGTCCGAAAATCAGGACGTCACCATTTATTTCGACTGCCTCGCACCGAGCGAAGTTGCCGCGGGTCACAGACCCGCCTGCGGGGCCGAAGCCAAATCTGCGCCCCGTACGCCCGCCCCTTCGGCGCGGCGAAGGCCCGCTCCCCGCCTGAACAAGAACCTGAAGCGAACGTCTAACCGTGAATGCAATGTTCTTTTAGAGGCGCAAGGCAATGTCAATACACGGGTAATTCTACCCATCGAGAAGGTGTGTGCAATTTGGCGCGGCTTGCGCTAGCTTGATTCATCTATGAGCCGCTGGCCCTGGTTTTTTGTCTGCGCCATTCTTGGATTGGCGCTGCTCGCCTGCGGTTTTTTGGTGCCGGCGCATTTGCGGGCGATTGATTCCCGTGTCCTCGAAGCTGCCGGCCAGAACACGCCGGGTTTGGTGGCTCGCGGACAGGCCCTCGCCGACGCGCAAAAGCTGGGCGCCGCGCAATTGCTCCTGGCGGCGGCACAGGAACAGGGCGTTGCCGGGCGCGACAGACTCGGCGCCACGGTCACCAACCTGGCGCAACAGCATCCGGATTGGCGCGTGTGGGGCGGCCCCGAACCTCGCCTCGAAGGCCTTCTGGGTTTCGGCGGGCAATCGGCGGATTCGCCCCGCCCCGACATCCAGCCATTCGTGGATTTTATCGTGCGGCGCGAAGCGCGGGAAAAAGCGCTCGAGTCTTTGCAGTCTTCGCCGCGTCCCTCAGTTCAGGAATTGTTGCGCTGCCGCCAGTTGACCAACATGGCCATCTTCGCTCCGTCCGACTCCGCCTCGGGCCAGGCTTTTGACGCGGCCCTTTCGACGGCTGGACTTTTGCTGGACGACGAGCGGCTTGCGGACAAGTTGCGCGACGGCTTGTCGGCCCTCGCTACGGGGGCCAACCGCGGCGGCAATTCGGCGCCCCTGGAGCAGGCGCTCATGGATCTGCTGTCGCTGGGCGAAAGGATGAATTGGGGCCAACTGGCGGCCTTTGTCGGCCGCATCGAAGACACGGAAACTCTCCGCATGCTGGCGCATCTCGTGCGCGAGCACGAGGGGCAATTGCCCGCGATTTTCTCGGCGGTCGAACTCACCGGCGAACCGTCCGCCGTAGCCAAGTACCTGATGAAATTCGACCAAAGCGGAGCCGGAGATCTTGCGTTGAGCCTGCGCTTTGGCGCCGGCGCGGTGAATGAACTCTTGCAGCGCAATCAACCCGTCCACCAACCTGGCTTCGGGGAACGCATCGGACGACAGGGTCCGCTCGCGGCGTTCGCTTTTCTGGCCGTGAATTGCAGCTTGCGTTCGCCGTGGATTGCGCTGATGTTCAAGTGGTTTTTGTATCTGTGGAGCGGTTTTTTGCTGGCCGCGGCGATGCATTTTGCCCGGCCTGCGCCTCCGGCCCTCGAAGAGCCGCTGCAGGTGCGCGGGTTCCATGTGGCCCGCGAAGTTTTGTTTGCGCTGGGTTTCCTGCTGGTCGTGCTGATGCTGAGCGAGCCGTTTCTCGCGCAGCAAAGCCAGAAAGTGGAGTTTCCCTTTCGACTCCGCCTGCCCGGGGTGGGCGCGGCGGTCCCGGCCGGAACCCCCAGCGCTCAGGCAACGCTTATGAATCAATTGAATCAAACGAGTCCCGGTGTTTGGCTGACCATGCTCTTGTTCTTCGTGTTGCAGGCGCTCATCTATACCGCCTGCCTCGTCAAACTGGCCGAAATAAAGCGCCAGCGCGTGTTGCCGCGCGTCAAACTGAGGTTGCTCGAAAACGAAGAGCACCTGTTCGACGCCGGCCTGTACCTCGGCTTCGCGGGCACGATTGTCTCGCTCATCCTCGTTTCTTTGCACATTTTCCAATTGAGCCTCATGGCCGCCTATTCCTCCACCTCCTTTGGCATCATTTTCGTGTCCGTATTCAAGATATTTCATTTGCGCCCCGCGCGCCGCACTATGCTGCTCCAAGCCGAGGCCACGCCCGTTGAGACTGTTGGCTCGCCCGCCGTACCCGCGTTCGCCCCGACGTCATGAACCGCAGCATCCTCATCGTCATCTGCGATTTTCTCTTGCTGAGCCTCCTGGCGTTTTCCACGGTGGATCTCGACAAGGTGACCGGTCAGGGCGCGCCGCAGGCCGTCAAGGCCGACGTTTCCACAACGACTACCAATCGCGCCGACGCCGGCAACGACCTCGCGGCCGTCATGCGCGCGGCCCTGGAGGACGAACGCAAGAACCGCGACCTCTTGCTGGGCGAATTAACCAAAACGCGGGCCGCCGCAACCGAACGCGAGCGGCAGTCGCAGACCCTCCAAGAAGAACTGCAAAACAAAGACCAACAAACCCAGCGCTTGCAGCAACAACAGGCCCTTTTGCAGCAGCAGTTCTCCGCCGCCCAGACCAATATCCAGGCTTTGAATGGTCAATTGCAGAACACCTCGACCGATGCCGTCATCTCGAAGGAAAGGCTCGCGGCCATGGAGGCGGAAATGCGCAAGCAATTGGAAAAAGCGGCCGCCCTCCAGCAACAACTGGCGCAACTCGGCAAGAGCAACGAAACGGTTCTGACCGAAAAACAGCAGTTGGCCAATAAGCTGCAAGTCGCCGAAGTCGAAAAGCGCTCGGCTTCCGAGTTGGCTGCCCGCATGACGGAGGAAGTCAAAGTCGAGCGCCAGGAAAAGGCCAAATTGGCCGAGGGCGTCCAGGCGCTGGCCACCAAATCCAGCCAGTTAGCCCAGGAAATCAGGGACAACCGGCCCCTCGCATCCACCACTATCTTCAATGATTTCGTCACCAACCGTGTGGAAGCCCACTTCAATGCTGTCCGCTCCGGTTTCTTCGGAAGCGACTCGACCAAGCGCAAAGACACCGAGACCGTGCTCGTCACCGACGGCACCAATACGTTTGCCCTGTGCCATGTGCAGGACACGCCGTTGACCTTGTGGAGTCCGGGGACCGATTGGCTGGCTCTCACCGGAACGCTCGATCGCGACGCCGCCAGCGTTCCCATCGGCTCGCTGAGTTTCTCCTTGCAGGACCCGCGCGTGGTGTTGATTCCGGTGCCGCCCGAGGAAGTCCGGGAATTGGCCTGCAAAGCCTACCGCGTCTCGTCGGACCCGTTCAAGTTTCAAGATGCCGTGCTCGTGGGCGCGCGGGAGGATTATTACGGCGAGTGCAAATTCCAAATTGATCTGACCGCGCCGGAATATCTCAAATTGGATCACAGCGTGATCAAAGGCCTGTTCGGCAAGTTCAATCCGTCGCGCGGCGATTTCGTGTTCAGCCGGACCGGTGAACTGCTGGGCGTGATGGCCAACAGCACCTACTGCCTGATGGTCCAGAATTTCAATGCCGCCGCCACGCTTCAATTTGGCCGGGACGTCCGCGAACAGCATACGGGCGAGGCCCTCTCGCGCCTCTATTCGCTCGTGTTCAACCTCCCCTTCAAGTTGCAATAGCCGAAATTTTTCGGAACTTGCGGCCTCGAGCGCCCACACGTACCGATCCCCGCTGGAAAATTCGGTTGTCTGATTCTCTTTCGAGCGATAATTATCCTTGCGGAACAATCTGCGTGCCGCATCCAGGCTCGAAGTGTGCGCTACCGTGCCAAACATAATTTGCTCGTACCAGCCAGAGCGTTGAAAAAATTCTTGCTCAAGTTTTGCGCTCCGATTGTGTTTGCCGCATCCGGCTGGATTTGTTTGCAAACCGGCCAGGACGCAAAGGCCGAGCAAGAGCCTGCGACGAATCCTCCAACAGCAACGACCGCTCAGAATCAAATCCGTCCCAAACCCCCGCCTTTTGTCGAAATTGCGCCGGCGCGTCCTGACAGCCCGACGAATCGGCCTTTGGCTTCCTCTCCGGCCATCCCGACGAATACTGTAGGGACCAACTCACTTCCGTGCGAAGTCCGCGACATCTTCGAGGCGCAGTTGACACTGGCGCGTCAGGGCATTTCGCCAGGATCACTCGACGGACTCAACGGCCCGCAAACGCGCTCCGCGCTGCGCGCATTTCAGAAAAAAGAACACTTGCCCGAGACCGGTGAGCTCGACCCGGCCACAACAGGTTGCTTGCGTCTGACCAGCCCGCCGTACGCCGCATACACGGTGACCAGCAACGACCTGGCGCGTCTCCAACCGCTCCGCACGACGTGGCTGGGAAAATCCAGGCAGACCGCGCTGGATTATGAATCCATTTTGGAATTGGTTTCGGAAAAGAGCCATGCTCACCCCGGCTTTGTTCGACGGCTCAATCCCTCGGTTGACTGGAGCAACATCGTTGCCGGGACAATCCTCCAACTGCCAGACGCCGCGGTTTCGGAACCCGCCATCAAAGCTGCGTTCGTGACGATTCGTCTCGCCGACAGAATCCTGGAGGCCTTCGACGAGAACACCAACCTGCTCGCGCATTTTCCTTGCAGCATCGCCCGCCACGTCGAGAAGCGGCCCGTCGGCGAGTTGCACATCGACGTCATCGCGCCCGACCCGAATTATACCTTCGACCCGGCGGTGTTCCCCGAATCCGCCGAAGCCCGGGAATTGAACCGGAAATTGATCCTGCCGCCCGGTCCCAATAATCCCGTCGGCGTCGCCTGGATTGGCCTGGACAAACCCGGTTACGGAATCCACGGCACGCCCAACCCGGAACAAGTTGGCCGCACTGAATCGCACGGCTGCTTCCGCCTCGCCAACTGGAACGCCGAGCACCTGCTCAAGCTGATCAAGATCGGGACACCGGTTTATGTGGAACCGTAAGCCCGCCGCCGTTCCGTCGAAACTCCGAATTCGGCCAGCGCCATGATGGGTCGCTGTGATAGTCGGACCTGTTCGCATGTCGTGAGCATACAGTCCCTGGTAAGGATTTATCTTACACGCCAGCCTTCGCCATTCACGGACTCAAATCGCCCTTGGCATGGGAAAGGCTGATTTGGAACAACACTGGCCGAATGAGGTCGACGTGCCCGCCAAAGTGGGTGGAGGGGTACTCGAAATCAGCGGGCGGGCGTGTCCTGTAAACATGCACGTGTATTGATTCGGAACATGGTTCGCGGAAAATTGACGGTATCATGGCCATATCGCTGAAACTGGGCTCAAAGCCGCAGGAAGATGCTTCTGCACCTATCGAGAGGCAGCCGTTCGCGCGCGATCCCGCCCAGCCGGCGCCCGAAGCCCAGCCGCCTGCTTCCGTCGGCCGGGATCGAAAAATATTGGTGGTGGACGACAACGCGGTCGTGTTGAAGGCCTTCGACATGAAGCTGCGGGCCAACGGGTTTAGCGTCTTCACCACGCCCAATGCGGCGTCCGTCGCCAGCTACGCCGAGCAGGCCAAAGTCGAACTGATTCTGCTCGACATCAATTTTGCGCATGGCGGCGGCGCCATGGACTGGAGCGGCTTCACCGTCATGCAGTGGCTGCAGCGGTTTCCCGAATTGGCAGCGATCCCGGTCATCATGGTTTCGAGCGCCGACGCCGACAAATTCAGGGACAAAGCCCTCGCCGCCGGCGCCGCCGCCTACTTTCAAAAGCCCGTGGACTACCCGCAACTCCTGGCCACGATCCTCAAGTGCCTGGGGGACGAACCGGCCTGATCGCCGCTCCCTCTCCTCGTCGCAGGCCTCGCAAAACAGCGACCACCCTTTGCAACGACGTCAACCGGTAAAGCCTGGATCAGTCCGCGTCCTTTGCCCTCCTCAAAAACAAGTTACGATATTCGTACTGAACGCCGCCGGTATGTGCCAATCCTGGCGGACAAGGATAGCCAGGGAAGGCGTGGCGGGGGGAAGCTTGTCCTTGTACTGAAAGTTCTGATCCAGCCCCCAGTTGCGCACGGGCGGGTTGTAGATGTCATAGGTGCTTCCAATGCCTTTCCATAGTCCGGTCGCTATCGAGCTATAAAACAAGCACACTATCGAGCCGTTATAGGTCGAAGTAGCGCTCGTCCAGTCCTCGAGGAATCTCGGAAAATTCTCCACGCCCCCGCTATCGCTCGCCAACGTCGAAGCCACGATGCCTGTCAAAAAAGCAGCGTTCACGGTAGTGTTTCCGGCAATCCGCGAGGAAAGGCTCAATGAACTCTTCGCATCGCTCCAATTCGTCGAAAGGATGGTTATCGCATCCGACGCTATGGAGGCGGGCGCGGTGCCGGTCGTATTGGTAGTACCCAGCGCGGACGGGGGTACGTTGTAATTTCCCTGAATGTAGAGCGGATCGGGCGTGGCGACGGTCAATCCGAGCGACGGCAAGTTCGTGCCGTTCACGAGCCGGATGCCCGGTTCATATGTCGCGCCGAAAGTGCGCTGGTCGGCCACATAAACCGTTTGGACGTTCAGCATCGGCAGGAAGGGGCTTACACTCCGGTTCGTGGCGTTCCACCGAGCAAGTCCGCCGACATCGATCTGAAGAGCGTCGACTGTTTTGCCTTCCCGTTTGTTGTAAAAGGAATAATTGGTCGAAAAAAAAGTGGAAAGCTCGTTGGTCGGGACCTGCCTGGCAAAGAGGGTCGAGAGCCCGCTCTCGGCGACTATATTTGTGTTGCTGACCAGGATGATCAAATCGGCCTTGTTGTAGTAGCGTTGCTGGCCCAGCCCGGACGTAGGGTCTTCCAAAGCGGGCGGTATCTGGAGGACTTGTTGCACCGCAGCCGGGGTGTTGTTTGTGCCGATCGGCAGGCTGAGCGTGCTCACTCCGCTGTCGTGGGCCCCATCGAAAACCACCGTGCCACCCAGGGCGGGCATCGGTGAAATTGGGTTGATGCCTTGATAGATGGTCCCGCTGGAAGTGACGTCATTCACAAAGGTAAGGCTGCCCGCGGGGTTGAGATAAATGTTCGTGTTGCAATGGACCGGGCCAAAGACCGTCATGGGCGGCAGCGGAGTGAATTCCAACGTCACATTGTAAAAAATCGCATACTGGAAAATCGGGATCCGGGTCAGGTTGATGTCCTGGTACACCGACCCCACGACACCGCTTAGGTTATTGTGGGCTCTAACATTGGAAAGAATGCGCACCTGATCCGTGAACCCGCGCAACGGCCCGTATTGGCCATTCACAGGGGGAAATCCGCTGAGAGGGACGTATTGAATCTCCGTGCTGCCGACGTTCCCTGCAAGATTCATGAAATCGAAATTAGCCCAGGTCCCCGCCTCGCTCGTCAGGGGCACCAAGTGGCTGTAGGTGTTCGCGTGGGCTGCGACATAAGCGTCTCCATAGTTTCGGAAATCGGAGGAGACTTGGGCCAGAACTTTCTCAGTTGCCGCTTCGGCGGCCGAGACGGCCACGGAATAATCGTTGTTCCGTTGGTCGAGGATCTCACTGTTGCTGCTGTAGCTGTAAACGGCCGCCACCGTGAGCAGGCTGATGCTCACCATGATGAGGACCATTAGAACGGCGTGTCCATCGCGTGTTTGCGAGCGGCTGTGTTTGGGATTCATACGCTACAGAATGTTTCGTCGCGTCACTTGCGCGCCGGCCTGGTAACCCGCCGAGACCCCGGCGATCGGCGAAATAAAGCTCATTTGGAGCAACACTCGCATCACGGCATTGTTTTGCGAATTCGTGAGCACCGTGCCGGCGAAATTTTGCATCGAGAAAACATGGCTGTTGGTGATGCCGGTGGCCACCGTAATGATGATGTTCGTGGCTGCAAGAGGGATTTTGTCGAGGTTCGACGTGCCCGCATCATAAAAGTAGTAGATGAACTGCGTGGCATTCGTGGATGGGTATATGCGCAAAGCATTGCCAGCCTGGAGATTCGTCGCGCCCGCCGGAACGAAATTCGTCGCGCTGCCACTGCCCACTTGCAGCGAAGTGGCGCTCTGGATTTCCTCGGTCATGCAACTGAGGGCCGCCCGCGCGGCTTGCGCATATTGAGTATGCGATTGGATCGCCAGATTGAAGCGCAGTCCGGTCAAGTGGCACGTCAGGACCGCTCCGACTACGATCAGGAGCAGGGCCATGGATACCAGGGCCTCGATGAGCGTGTAGCCCAGATGCCGGCGTCGTGACAAATCGGTGCTTGTCGAAATCTTCATTGATCGGCTGCCCGGTAAGTGATGGCGGAGTTTGTGAAGAGCACGCCACGCCGCGAGGACCAAGTACAGTCCACCCGCAACAGCTTGAGCATGGGATTGGTCGAGAGCGTTTGGATCGTGGTAGTATTGGTGCCGTAGATGGACGTGCCGGACCCAGTGCCTATGTCCAGGACATACACTTGATTGGGGAAATTAGTGCTCACTAATTCGTCAATCGGCGGATTGCCCGCCGGATCGAACTTGGCGGCGCGGCATTGTTCCAGACCGCTCTGCGCCTCGAACTGAGCCGCGACGGAAGTTGACGACCAGTCCGTACGAATCGCGCATTGCACATAAACACCCAGGATGCCGGACAAGGCCACGCCGAGGATCAGCAACGCCACCAGCACTTCTACCAGGGTAAAACCGTGCTGGCTTGACAGAGATCTCTGCGTTTTTCGACAGGCGAATCCTGCGCGCGCAATATTCATTATTCGATGTCTCCCCAATTTCTTGGAGGCTAAGTCTCAGTTTTGCGAATTCTCACATGTTTCCAAGCAACTAATGTGCCAAAATTGGACACATGAGAGCATTTCCAGCCCACAGCGGCAACTTAGCTAGAAGGTTGCCAGATAGCAGCCAGGATGGGACAGCATACCCTCGGGGCACGATCATGAGTTCCAAGCTGCCCCGGGTAGGCGCCAGAACATCGCCTTTTCTGTCCACGCTCCCTTGGGCAAGCTTCACCTTGAGCCGGTCCTCATGTCCTGAACATTCTTGGCCAACATCCTGCTGCTATTTGATCCGCCGGCCACGGGATTTCTTTGCCAAAAAAAGACCGGGGCAACCAAGGCAATCTGATTTAAGAACTGTTTTTGTGATGCGCGTGCCGCGGAAATATCAGGCTTGCGAAATTACGGGGCCTGCACAAGTAGGGTTCCGGCCCGGATACCTTCTGCTGATAGCGCTGTTGGTCTTGTGTGCTGGGACAATCGGATCGCCGGCCACCGAGCGGACATCCGGATCGCCGGGCCAGGCCTTCGAAGCAGGATCGGATTCGAACAGGGATAGCGCATCCGTAAGGCCGGCAAGCGTGCGGGTTTCCGCGCAGGATTGGGAAAGCAAAAGACAGGCTAAACTGATGGTTGCGGCAAAGCCCGTCCCGCAACGTTTGCCGTCGATGATCCAGGACGGCATGGCGGCTCTCTTGTATGTGCTTATCGCCGCCGTGCTTTGTTTTCTCGTGGCGCTCGTTGTTTACCTTCGCCGTTTCGCCGTCCCTCCCGTCCCGATGCCAAAGACGGCACCCCCCAAGCCGCCTCCGGGCGAAAAGGACCCGGCATTGATCGGCTTCTTCCACGAACTATGGACGGGTCCCTCAGCCGCTGCTCCGGGCGAGGTCCATGTCGAGGATTACGGCCCGGTTCCGGCGCAGTTGGAAAAGATCGAAGGGTTGTTCTCCGAAATCAATCATTGTGTTGATGCCAGGCTGCGCCAAAAAATGCTGGCCGATCTGGCCCAGGGACTCTACGGCTTCAAACTCAGTTGCAACGCGCCCGGCTTGCGGGTGATTTGGCAATGTGCTTCCATTCTGGAGCGACTCGTCAAAGCACTCGCCCAAAAGGAAACCGAAGTCACGCATTCCTGCCTGCGAACCGTGGCGGGCGGGGTGGATTTGCTCCGAACTCTATCCAACGCCGGGGAGCTTGATGACCATTTGGTCACGGACCCGCCCGTGAAACTGTTGGCCGTGGACGACAACGCCATTTGTCTTCGGGCTATTGCCATGGCGCTCAACCTCGCCTTTCCTGGCCTTGACCTCTCGGCTGACGGCGCCTCGGGTCTCTCACTGGCCCAGGCTTGGGGCTACGACGCGATTTTCCTGGACGTTGAGATGCCGACCATGGATGGGTTCGAGCTTTGCTCGAAAATCCATCAAACAGCGCTGAATCAGAAGACTCCGGTGATCTTCGTGACGGGGCACAGTGACTTTGATTCACGCGTCAAATCCGCTGTGTGCGGCGGCCATGAACTGATTGGAAAGCCCTTCCTGCCTTTGGAAATTGCCTTCAAAGCCTTTGCTTTGGTAGCGGTTCGGCGCCTTCAGAATAGCCGGCAGGGCACGCCGGAAGCCTGTCCTCCCGCGCACAATAGTGACGAGCTTGCGGTTGCCAGCAACGGCCCGTCAAGTATTGCGGAGGCTCAAGGTTCAATGGTCCAGGTTCAACCTTCGGAATTGGAGTGCGGCGGTCCAACCGCTCCCGAGATGAATCAACCGCAACCAAACCGAACCACGGAAGTGTCTTCGCTCGGGGACGTCGATCAAGCCTTCTTCACTCAGGCCGGCGAACGACTGCGCTCGGCACGCTTTAAGTGGCAAATGCTGCTGCAGGCGCCCGATGAAGACGCCCGCAGGCAAGTCCTCGAATCCCTTCGCGTCGACATGCAGTTGCTGGCCGCCGAGGCCCAACGCGCGCAACTCGACGCGGCGCACCGGCTCGCCTTCGCCCTCCAGGCGCTGCTCGCCAAGCTGCACGAGCGCCCTGAGTATTCCACGGATTCTTGCATGAGCGCCATCACTACCGCTCTCGATGTGCTCGACGATCTCTGCTTGCCCGGCGCCGGTCCCGACACCGCCATTTCGCCGTCACGCTTTTTGGTTGTGGATGACGACCCCGTGGCGCTCCGTGCGATTTCCGGCGCTCTCCAATGCAACTTCGGCAAGCCGGAGACGGCGGACAGCGGCGAAACGGCCCTGGCGCTGGCAGAGCAACGGCAGTTCGATCTTATCTTCATGGATGTGCGGATGCCCGGGATGGACGGGTTCGCCGCCTGCTCGGCCCTGCGGCAGGCCGCGCTCAACAGCGAAACCCCTGTGGTCTTCGTCACCAGCAATGGAGATGCGGAGTCCAGGGAGCAGGCCGCCCTTGTTCGCGGCAGCGGTTTTATCGTGAAGCCGGTTCTGCCGGGCGAGATCCGGCTGACCGCCATCACTTTTTCTCTCCGCTCCCGCCTGGACAGGCTTAACCGGGAATTGATCCCGTCGTAATCCCGCCCACTGCAAAACAACGGGTCGTCGGCACCGAAGAGGTGCAAAGGCAGTCGCAGGATTGATCGCAGCGATAAGGGTAAATTGGCGAAGAATTCTGTCCCCCGTGCCGCCGAAATGGTTAGATTTCCAGAAGCATGACGGCCCGCCGGACCCTAGACCTGTTGCGCGACTTCGAGTCGCGCAATGTGACCCACATCGAACCGGACGGCTCGTGGCCCATCGTTTGGCAGCGCGCTCGGGGCGTGCGCGTCCGGGACGAGGATGGCAAGGATTACCTCGACTTGACGGCCGCGTTCGGCGTGGCCGCCGCCGGTCATGCCAACCCTCGAGTCGTCCGGGCGGGACAAAGGCAAATGGCCACCTTGCTGCATGCAATGGGGGACGTGCATCCGCACGCGCTCAAAGCGCAACTGGCGCGCAAGTTGAGCCGCATCACTTTCGAAAGATGGTGTGCCCGAAGTGACGGCAACGCACAAAGCTCAGCGTCCAAGACGGGCGATACCACCGGCAAAACAATCTTTTGCAATTCCGGTTTCGAAGCGGTGGAAGCGGCCCTGAAAACGGCCATGCTGGCGACGCGTAAACCGGGCGTCATTGCCTTTGACGGAGCCTATCACGGCCTGGGTTATGGCGCGCTCAACCTTACCCAGCGCAGGCATTTCCGTTCGCCGTTTCGCCGCCAGCTTCGTGAGTTTGGCCGGTTCGTCCCCTTTCCTCTTCAGCAACCCTCGGAGCACGCGCAAGGACTGGACCACTCGCCTGCTCTCGACGAAATTTCCGCGCGCATTCGACGACTTTTCGGCCGTGAACGCATTGGCGCAATTCTGGTCGAGCCAATCCAAGTACGCGGCGGCATCCGCATTCCGCCGCGAGGATTTCTACCGATGTTGCAGCGCCTCTGCCGGGAACACGAAGCCGTGCTGATAGTGGACGAGATTTATACCGGCTTTGGCCGCACTGGAGCTTGGTTTGCCTGCGAGCACTCCCAAACGATTCCCGACGTGATTTGCCTGGGCAAGGCCCTCACGGGCGGCTTTCCCCTCTCGGCCTGCGTCGGGCACGCGGATTTGATGGACGCCGCGTGGCCGCCGTCCAGCGGCGAGGCGATCCACACCAGCACATTTCTGGGACATCCCGTCGGCTGCGCGATGGCACTCGCGCAGATCGACGAAATCGAGCGGCGGAATCTTCCACAGCGCAGTGCCGCGCTCGGGGAATTCCTGCTCTCGGCATTGATCGCGTTGAGCCGTGAATTGAATCTCGACCGCCGGGTGGGCCTGCGCTTCGAAGCACGCGGGCTGGGTCTTTTGTCTGGCCTGGAACTGCGCAAACCAAACGGCGCTCCCGCCGGCGAAGCCGTGATGCGCGTCATCAAGGCAATGCTTGGAAAGGGATTCATTCTCTTGCCGGAAGGCGAACACGGGAACGTGATCAGTTTCACGCCGCCATTGACCATTTCCCGCGCGCAACTCGCCGAGACGCTGCAAGCCTTGCGGAAATCGATAAAGGCTTTGCAAAATCAAAAGGTCTTTCGACAATGAAACTCTCCGAAATCAAACGGGTTCTGGCCGAAGAAAAAATTCGCCTGACCAAGTCGCTCGGACAGAATTTTCTGCACGACGCCAACCAGCTTCGCCGAATGATGGCCGCGGCGCAATTGACACCCGGGGAGCGCGTTCTCGAAATCGGCCCCGGTCTGGGTCCATTGACGGAATTTCTGCTGGGCACGGCCCGCGAAGTCCTGGCCATCGAAAAAGACCGCCGCCTGGTCGAGTTTCTGCGCCGTCGCTTTGACTCGGCCACGAACCTGACCCTGCTCCACGATGACGCGCTCGAATTCTTGCGGCGCGAGCGCCGGGACTGGAGCCAGTGGAAGGTCGTCGCCAACCTGCCTTATTCGGTGGCGTCGCCGGTGCTGGTCGAGTTGGCGGAAGCGGAGCGCGGGCCGCGCCGACTGGTCGTGACGCTCCAACTCGAAGTGGCAAAGCGCCTCGCAGCCAGGGCCGGCGCGAAAGATTACGGCGTGCTCAGCTTGCTGGTGCAATTGAATTACGAGCCGCTGGGATTGTTCAAGATTCCCGCCGGCTGCTTTTTTCCGGAACCGGGCGTGGATTCAGCCTGCGTCGTTCTCGAACGCCGCGAAGCGCCGCTGCTGACCGGAGAATTGCGGAGCACGTTCGAAAAGGTGGTGAAGCGCGCTTTCTCGCAACGGCGCAAGATGATGCTCAAGGTGCTGAAGACCGATTGGCCGGCGAACCGGCTCGAAGCAGCGTTCGCGCGCGTGATGCTCGCGCCACAAGCCCGCGCGGAAACGGCGAGCCTGAATCAATTCGTCGGCCTGACTCAGTGTTTGGCCGAGATGCCCAAAGAAGAGATTTTCGACGTGGTGAACGAACGCGACGAGGTCATTGGCCAAAAACCGCGCCGCGAAGTGCATCGGCTCGGGCTTTTGCACCGCGCGACGCACGTGCTGGTGTTCAACGCGCGCGGCCAGATCTTCCTTCAGAAACGATCGCAAAAAAAAGATCGCCAGCCCGGATTGTGGGATTCCTCGGCTTCGGGCCACGTAGACGCCGGCGAGGATTACGATGCCTGCGCGGTGCGCGAATTGCGCGAGGAAATCGGCCTCGAACCCAAAGCGCCCTTGCAACGCCTTCGCAAATTCCCCGCTTCCGCCGATACCGGCCAGGAACATGTGTGGGTTTATCGCGTCCCGGCCGAGGGGCCCTTCCGGCTCGACCCCGAGGAAATCGAACGCGGCGGATGGTTCGCACCGGCGGAGGTGACGCGCTGGATCGCCGAACGTCCGCAGGATTTCGCGAGCGCCTTCCTTTTGATTTGGAAGAGCCTTCGGCAACAGGGGATGCCGAATGAATGATTGAACGTGCGCGAGATTGCGGTTATGCTTGGCGAATGACGGCGGCGAAGGTCATCGAAGAAATCATGCATCTGCCCCGCGAAGAACAATCACGGGTCCCCGAGTTTGCTTTTGAGTTGGCCCGCAAGCGGCAGCTTTCCGGTAAAGAATTGTCTGCCCTGGCGCAACGAATGATCGATTCAGGCAATCCCGTCGAGGTGGAAAAACTCAAGTCTGAGATCACACGTGGGTTTTACGGGGATTAAACCGTGCCGCGTAGCCGGCAACAGAATCTCCCTCGCCACTTGTGGGCGCACTTGCTGGATCGCATCGAGCGCCGTCACATTTCTGTCGATCAACTTGGATTACTGGCCGACGGGTTGGCTGCCGAACCAGAGGTTCCCCATGGCAAATGGTTCGAAAGGTTCGCCGGAATGATCGTGTATGGCGAGGGCGAATGGTTCAAAACGTTTCTCGAGCCCGGACAGGCCGCAACCGGTGAAGAGTTGCAGTGATCAACCTCACAACCGGATGCGTCCCTCGCTTCGCGATTTCTTGCGATGGGCTTGACCTGCGAAGAACCCTCCGCTAGGTTGCGACCATAGAAAATATTGTTATGCAAAATTATTCGATGCCATTTGTTGTCGAGCAAACGGGACGGGGTGAGAGGACCTATGACATCTACTCGCGTTTGCTGGTGGATCGCATCGTGTTTTTGGGAACGCCGGTGGACGACATGGTGGCGAATATTATCATCGCGCAGCTTCTTTTTTTGCAAATGAGCGATCCCAAGAAAGACATACATCTTTACATCAATTCGCCAGGGGGCAGCGTAACGGCTGGGCTGGCCGTTTATGACACCATGCAGTTTCTCACGTGCGACGTGAACACATACTGCATCGGACAGGCTGCCAGTATGGGGGCGGTGCTCTTGTGCGGCGGGACCAAGGGAAAGCGCTACGCGCTGCCCAATTCGAACATCATGATCCACCAGGTGCTCGGCGGCGCCGAAGGGGCGGCCAGCGACGTGGAAATTCGGGTACGCTACATGCTCAAATTGAAGCAGCGTTTGAACACGATTATTGCCAAACACACCGGCCGCTCCATCGAGCAGGTCGAGAAGGACTGCGACCGGGACAATTTCATGTCCTCGGAAGAGGCCAAGGCTTACGGGTTGGTGGACGAAGTGGTCCAGTCGCGCAAGGATATTCCCGGGTTGGTGGAGCGCGCGACGAGTTTGGCGGACAAAAAAGAATAATGACCATGGCGCGGCCGACGAACATCACGCTGTGCAGCTTTTGCGGCAAATCCCATGCCGAAGTCAAGAAGCTCATCGCCGGCCCCGGAGTCTATATTTGCGACAACTGCGTCGTCCTCTGCAAACAAGTTCTGGACAAGGAACTTGCCGCCCAGGCGAGGAAGAAGCCGCGCGGGAGCGTCGCCAAGCCCTCCGAAATCAAGCGCCTGCTCGACATGCGTTGCGTAGGCCAGGAGCACGCCAAGAAGACGCTGGCCGTCGCGGTCCATAATCATTACAAGCGCATCCTGCAGGAGCCGGCCTCCCCCGCGCCCGAGGGCGAGAATGCGGCGGCGGACCCGCATCGGGAAGTCGAGATCGAGAAAAGCAACATTCTGATGATCGGGCCGACCGGCTCGGGCAAGACGCTGCTCGCCCGCACGCTGGCGGAAATCCTGGACGTGCCTTTTGCCATCGCCGATGCCACGACGCTGACCGAGGCGGGCTACGTCGGCGAAGACGTCGAGAACATCGTGCTCCGCCTGCTGCAAAACGCGGATTATGACGTCAAGCGCGCGCAGCGAGGCATCGTATACATCGACGAAATCGACAAGATCGCCCGCAAAACGGAAAACGTCTCCATCACGCGCGATGTTTCCGGCGAAGGGGTGCAACAGGCGCTCTTGAAGATTCTGGAGGGCACGGTCTGCAACGTGCCGCCGCAGGGTGGACGCAAGCATCCGCAGCAGGAATATATTCGCGTCGACACGTCCAACATTCTTTTTATCTGCGGCGGGGCGTTTGTGGGTCTCGAACGGATGATCCACCGCCGCCTGGGCAAACATGTGATGGGTTTCCGCGGCGTGGACGACGGAGCCCAAATGGCCACCATCGAGCGTCAGGAAATCCTGCAGTTGGTCGAGCCGGAGGACCTGCTTGGTTTTGGTTTCATCCCGGAGTTCGTGGGCCGCCTGCCCATGGTGACCGTGCTGGCCGAATTGACCGAGCCGCAATTGGTTTCGATTTTGACGGACACCAAGAACGCTTTGACCAAGCAATATGCCAAACTGATGGCCATGGAGGGCGTGGAATTGGAATTTTCCGCGGACGCGCTAAAAGAGCTGGCGGTGCAGGCCATCAAGAAAGGCACCGGCGCGCGCGCTTTGCGCAGCCTGCTGGAGAAGCTCATGCTCGATGTGATGTATGACGTGCCGGGCAGCGACGACATCCTCCACGTGAACATCACGGAAGCCGTGGTGGCCGGACGAAGCAAACCTCTCCTGCGGCGCAAACAAGGACGGGCTGCCGCCTGAGAGTAAAATTCTTGGGATACATTGCGGCTTGAGCCCCGGCCAATCTTATGTTCAAGGGGATCTTGTACCAGGAGGAGTGCTGACGGGCGCGCTGATCGGCACGCTGACACCCACGCCGAGACTCGAAGGCGCTCCGCCGGCACGCAACCCCTCGTTGGCCGCCTCCGTGCTGATGAAAGTGCTTACCGCGAGATCCACGTACCGTTTGAGCGTCGTAAAGGGAGTGTTCGGCACATAGACGATGTCACCCGGTTCGAGCAGCACATCGGACGCTCGCCCTTTGACGATGGCGCTGAAATTGACGATCGTAACGCTAGGTTCGGCAAGCGAGCCGCGCACGATGGCGACATGGGAAAGATAAGCGTCTTTCATGAACGGTCCGGCATCCGCGTTGGCCATGTAATCGAAAGTCGCAGTCCCGCTGCCGCCGGCGATGGCCGAAACCACGGTCATTTGCTCGGTATAAGCGATGGCGCGCGGACTGTTGACGGCGCCCAGAATATAGATTTCCTGTTCCAAAGCCGAAGGTACGAAGACAAAATCATCGGGCCGAAGAACGATGTTTTGCGAGGTGTCGCCCTCGCGCAACAATCGGTAAAAATTCACGGGCAGAAAACGGCCCTGGCGCATGACGAAGCTGTGGCGCAAATCCGCCAGTTCCGCCGTGGAGGCTTGCCCGGACGACCGTGCCGTGCCTCCCGCCATCGAGAGGCACTCCAGCAAGGTCATGGGTCCCGCCAGCGGATAGATCCCAGGCTTGTTCAAGCGGCCAAGCACCCAGACGAACTTGCTGCCGACCGTGCGCAAGGTAATCGACACC
>Ga0073928_10003057_pt1 | contig 27086 bp, 24 predicted proteins | sample PaiPotPPA55metaG_FD_76969 | JGI IMG/M metagenome (GOLD analysis project Ga0073928, IMG submission 76969) | Iron sulfur acid spring bacterial and archeal communities from Banff, Canada, to study Microbial Dark Matter (Phase II) - Paint Pots PPA... ...
GTGGAGGTGGGCGAAGACGGCGTCCGTGTCGTCTACAAGGTGCAACCCTGCCCTTTTGAATCAGACCCCCAAGAGGGGCGTTCGCAACATTGTTGGAACGGTAGACGCTGGTCCAGAGGGTCGTCACTTGAGCCACAGGGTCCATCCTCGCGTTTTTGGGCTTGCCTCCCGCACTGAGGCACGACGGCTCACCCGTGTCTCACGCCTGCCAATTGGTTCTTTCCATTGCGCCTGACCCCCTGTGGAAAGAAATGGAAAGCAGCGTGGAAAGAAATGGAAAGCATTCGGAACCGACCCTCTGACCCTGTTGCTCAATTGGCGCTGATCAAGAGGGTCGGAACCTGATCCTCAGGGTCAAAGTGGTGATCCAGAGGGTCCAGCTGTAAAAGCGTGGAGCCTTCTGACATCCAATGCAAAGGACTGCGCTTACCGCCCAAACCCACCCTGGAGACCGTTTTGTTGGTCCAGAGGGGGTAAGGTGATCCACAGGGTCCGCCACCGCAACGGTGTTTCCGAATTAAACCCCTTCCGCGGTATACTCAGGAAGTCGGAGTCGCCCCGGCCCAGTGCGCCTCAAGGCTCCATGCAAGGGAATTCCCCGTTAGTTGGGTGGCCAGAGTTCCCTCGTGCCGAAGCAGAGCTTCGGCACGAGGGAAAACAGAGTGTCGCTGCGACCGGTCCCCAAATAGGAGTTCGAGAACCAGGTAACCAGGTAGAGCCGCCTTCCAAGTACAGGCCGCTTGCTGTCCGACATGGTGGCGACTAAACTGCATGGCAGCAGCGAAGTTTAGTGCAGTCCAGCTAATTGATCAGTTCCATTTGACTATGAGGCTTGGGAGGATCCGGCTTGAAGCAGGAGTTTCACGTTATCATTGAGCGAGATAAGGCCGGCTTTTATGTTGGGTCGGTTCCTGAGTTGAATGGCTGTCATACCCAGGCCAAGTCCTTGGACGTTCTCATGATGAAACGAATCAGGGAGGCTGTCGAACTGTGCCTTGAGGTCAGGGGTCAAGGAATAGATTCCAGCGAATTCATTGGAGTCCAGCGAATACTGGTGGAATCATGAGCCGTTTGCCGCGCCTGCGTGGTCGGCAAGTTATTGCGGCACTGAAAAAAGAAGGGTTTGAGGTCATTCGAACTTCAACGCAATCGATCCAAGATCGCCGCGGCTTCCTCAGCAATTTTCTTGTTAGGATTCTTTGAGGCCTTTATAAGAGCCGGAATGGCTGGTTTGCCGATGCGTTCAATAGCATTCCTGGCCTCATAGTTCGTGTTTTCACGCTCGTCGGCCAATAACTCGATGAGAATCGGAACGGCAGCTTCCGCATCAGGACCAATGCCGGCTAACGCATCACAAACCACATCAACCAGGGTTTCCTTGTGGTTTTCCTCAAGAATTAATAGCAACTTTCCAGCAAGAGCGAGGGAATTCAGGACATGCACGTCGCCAAGCGATCCCAAAAGTGATAGGCGCCTGTACTGGTGTTGCTTGAGACACTGAACAAGGAAGGGAATGCTTGTGCGGTTCTTTCGATCGATGAAGTACATGGCCTCCGCGCCCCAGATGCCGACTTCGGGCAGATCCTTATTAACCAGTTGTTCAGCACCCCCTCACACACCCCCCCGCGCGCCGGCCTGAAGCGAACCTCCTGGCCTCTGTAGCACGGCCAATCGGCCCTAAACGCGCTTCGATTCCAAACGGTGCCGGAGGCCTTGACACTCTCAACTGGGTTCGCCCCCACACGCCGAGCTTGTATAGAATGCATACTCGCCCTGCAGGGACGCGCTTTCGTCTCATGTCATCCCCCGGACACCCCCCTTCCAAGGTCGGGACCGTCAAAGGTGCGCAACGGCCTTCTCTCAGCCCGGGTTTTTGGTCGCATTGGATAGGTTCTTAGCTATCCGATTGCCTGTCCAAGCCACGTTCAAGAACCCTCCCAGTTTCCAAGGGGGGCGCCTCAGTCCCGTTAACTGCTGGTAGCAAGGCTTACAAGAATGGTATAATTCGTCTTTGGTAGTTCGGGAGGCGTCCACATGCTGTTTCTCGGCCGCCATCGACAGCGCAATTGTCAGGGTTTAACGCGCCGCGCCTTCGTGCAGGCCGGATTGAGCACCATTCTCGGTCTGTCATTGGCGGACTTGCTGCGATTGCGCGCCCGAGGCGGGTCGGAAATGGCCGGCTCGGCAAGGTCCGTGATTCTGATCTGGCTGTGGGGTGGGCCGGCACATCTGGACACTTGGGACCCCAAGCCCGATGCCTCATTGGATATCCGCGGGCCGTTTTCCCCGATTGCCACCAAAACACCCGGCATACGCATCACGGAGTTGTTTCCTCAGCTTGCCAAGATAAGCGACACCTACGCCCTTCTGCGTTCGCTCCACACCAGTTCCAACGATCACGGCGTGGCCGGCACCATCGGGCTGACGGGCAGCGCGGCCGGCGGCGTCGGTCTCGATGGCAAACCTCTGCCCGGATCTGCTCGGCCCACGACGGGTTCCCTTGTTGCGCGGATCCGCGCCGGCCAGTCGAAGATGCCGCCTTTCATGGTTGTCGGCGGCAAGCTGCATCAAGGCAAGAAGGCGATTGCCGGCGAAGGGGGTGGTTCGCTGGGCGGCCTCTATGATCCCTTCCGCCTTCAGTATGATCCGGCCAAAGGGACGCAAGCCCCTGCCCTGCAACTTCCTGATGATTTGACGCCGGAACGGCTCGGCGATCGCCAGCGTTTGATTGATGTCTTCAACAAACTGGAAAGCTTGGGCGAATCCGCACGCTCCACCCAGCCGATTGACGATTATCGCAGCCAGGCTTTCGCCATGCTCACGTCGCCGGCGGCACGCAAAATGTTCGATGTCAGCCTGGAAAAGGAGCCAACCATCGAACGCTATGGCCGGACGCGTTTCGGTCAATCATGCCTGCTCGCCCGTCGTCTAGTCCAGCACGGCGTGCCGTTCGTGCAAGTCAACTGGAGCGATCACGTCGAAGCGGAAGAAGACTCCGGCGACGGCGGCTGGGATCATCACTACCGCAACTTTCAAATCATGCAGGACCGCCACGCCCCATGGCTCGATCAGGGCTTGTCCGCGCTGCTCGCCGATCTGCGCGACCGAGGTCTATTGCAGCAGACGATGATCGTTGTCATGGGCGAGTTTGGCCGGTCGCCGAAGATTAATGCCATGGCCGGCCGCGACCATTGGGAACATTGCTACAGCGCCCTCCTGGCCGGCGGCGGCATTCAGGGCGGCCGTATCATCGGCGCCAGCGACGCCAAGGGCGAAAAGCCGCACGATAAGCCGGCAACCCCCGCCGACATCGCCGCCACGATTCACCATGCCATCGGCATCACCAGCGAACAGGCGCAGACTTTGGGAGTTGGCCTGGACGGGAAGGTGATTGGGGAGCTGTTTTGATGAGCGAAGGAGGTATGTGAGCTTCTAAGTAGGAGCGCATAATGATTTACCATGTGGCTGCCCCTCGTGGGTGGCCGGGGCTGAGGTACTCCGAAGCCCCGGCGCGGCATCCCAGGGCTTCGGAGTACCTCAGCCCCGGCCACCCTTGCTTCATTTCTAAGGGTGATTCTTTATGGATTCCTACTTAGGTTCCTCCTTGCCATCGGGGAGTTAGGCAGATTAGTCGGTAATTGGGCAAAGGAGGAAATGTTACATGCGAATTGTAATCTCTTTGGCTGTCCTGTTTCTGGTACCGGTCTTGGCGCTCGCCGAATCGCCGGTGAAACTGTACTACGTGGGAGAGGCAAAAGTCAGTTCCGTTGCTGGGAAAGCATTGGGCTCGCAAGTATACCTTCTGGCAAAGACCCTCGACCGCGACAAGGCCACGATCATCGAACAAGCGCTCATCGTTCACCCGGATGGAAAGGCCGAGGAATGGACCATGCGGTTCTCCGTCAAGGATGACAACACGTTCACGCTCACCGAGGACTCCAAAAAAGCTGAAGGGACCGGTAAGCTGTTCGGACCTGAATGGAAATGGACTTACTTCAAAGCGAAGTACAAGTCCACCAACGGCATTGAGGTCGAGGATGAAAACTTCATGGCCGACGATTCCTTCGGCACGGCCCGCCAGAAACTAACCGGACCGGACGGCAAAGTATTTATGTACATGGACATAAGCCTCAAGAGTATTACGCCAAAGACCTTCGAGATCCTTCGGGCTGGCCTGATGAAGAAGTGACTTGGTCGCGGCGGTTGCCCACGTCAACATTGGCTTCAAATGAACGACCCTATTCGCCTCACCAAAGATGGCGGTTTCAAGCAGCATCTGTGCTGGTCGTCGCCCGACGGCAAGAAATTCCTGCTCACGCGCATTCACGAAGGCAAGATGGGCTTGTGGGTAATGAATGCCGATGGCAGCGACTTGAAGAAACTGCTGACCGAAACCACGCCGCATTTCGACGGCCACTGGTCGCCCGATAGTAAGAAGATCGTCTACGTCATCGACCACTTGCAAGGCACCGACGGCAAGCTGCAAATCAACACGGTCAACGTCGACGGCGCCGAGAACAAAGTCCTGATTCCCAACAAGGCATTCGAGGAGTCGCCTCGCTGGTCGCCAGACGGCAAGCACGTGCTCTGGGTTAGCACGCGCGACAATAACCACAAGATTTACTTGGTTGGCGCGGACGGCAAGGACATCAAGAAGCTGACCAATGAAGTGGCCGCCGACAACAATCCGAGCTGGTCGCCCGACGGCAAGAAGATCGCCTTTACCAGCGGCCGCACCGGCAATCAAGAGATTCACGTCATGGACGCCGACGGGGCCAATGTCCGCCGTCTGACAAAGACGAAAGCAATGAACTATTGGCCCGTCTGGTCGCCCGACGGCAAAAAGATCGCCTTCACCAGCAATCGCGACGGCAATTACGAAATCTACATCATGAACGACGACGGCAGCGAGCAGCAAAACCTGACCAACAACCCGGCTCAGGATAATTACGCGGCCTGGTCGCCGGATAGCCAAAAGATCGCCTTCGTCTCTAACCGCAGCGGCGGGTATGATGTGTATGTGATGGAAGTGTAGTAAGCTCTGGCCAATGGATTATTGCTACGGGGCCGCGCAGAAATAAGTTGTGCAAAACTACTGTCGGGTGCCATGCTTTCGCGGTATGAGTAGACGGTAGTTTGACCTTCCAAAGGATCCGCAATGCACACTTTCTAACTCTTCGCGTCCTGCAAAGATTATTTCTTCCGGCTTGGAGGAAAAGCTTGGTGGGAATGCAGTTAATCACGAAAGCACGAAAGACGACAACACGAAAAAGAAGCGAGGAAGGACTATAGGGCATGAATTTGAAGCTTTGTCCGGCAGAATCCGGGAAGCAGCCGTGTCGGCCTGCTCTTGAATTTCAACTACCCAACGCCAGTGGTCAAACGTGTGGTCCTTTGACTCGGGAGGTTTTTTCGTGGTTTCGTTTTTCGTTATTTCGTGATTCCTATGGGTTGGTTGCGGCCCAGCCGCGGAGAGGAAGACGCAAATGCTGGCCGGGTCTTGACCCATCAAGAAGTAAAACGGCGAGTACTGGAACCAAGATTATAAAATGACAATCCACATTGCCCCCTCCATCCTGTCGGCAGATTTCGCAAGGCTTGGCGAACAGGTTGCCGAAGTCGAAACGGCCGGCGCGCAGCGCATCCATGTCGATGTGATGGACGGCCATTTTGTCCCCAATCTCAGCATGGGGCCGGCCATTGTCCGCAGTCTGAGGCCGCGGACGCGCTTGCCGCTGGAAGTGCACTTGATGGTCGAAGATCCCGCCAAGTTCGTCGATGCCTTTTTCAAGGCCGGCGCGGACTCGGTCTTATTTCATCACGAAGTCGTGTCTGACCCGCGGGCGCTTATCCGCCATGTTCACGGCCTGGATAAAAAAGTCGGCATGGTCGTCAATCCGGAGACACCCGTCGAGGCGCTGGCGCCCTACCTCCAGGAAATCGATGTAGCCTTGTGCATGACGGTGCATCCCGGCTTCAGCGGTCAAGCGTTTTTGCCGGTGAGTCCCGGACGCATCAAAGCACTTAGACAACTGATCGACCGATCCAATCCGGCTTGTGAATTAGAGGTGGACGGCGGCATAGACGTTATAACCGGACCAGAAGCCGTCCGTGCCGGGGCCAGTGTTTTGGTCGCCGCCTCGGCTATCTTTGGCGCTCCCGGGGGGCCGGCTGCCGGAACGCGCGCTTTACTTGACCGAGTCAGCAAGGTTTGACCGTCATTTTCGTCTTAATCCACCCGGGAGTGCGCTGCCTTACTGAATCCATCTACCCTGTCCACTTGCTCTCCTGTCTACAATTTCTTTCTCAATAGAATGGCCCTCGCCTCGGGAATATGCGAAACTTCCTCCAATCCCGGGCAAGAGTACTCGCTTATTTCTTCTTTTATTGAGATTTCGCCATGACCAAGCACTTGTCGCTGGCCTTCGGCCTACTGGCCGCCCTTGGACTTTCCACGACCCAGGCCGCTGAATGGAAGCCGGCCGCTGGGCCGCTGATGACGAAATGGGCCAAGGATGTCTCCCCTTATAAGACGCTGCCGGAATATCCTCGGCCGCAGATGGTCCGCAAGAATTGGCAGAGCCTCAATGGTCTCTGGCAACTCGCCATCGCCAGGGAAGGGGACGAGGTTCCGACCGGGAAGACCCTATCCGAGCAGATCCTGGCGCCTTTCCCCGTCGAATCCGCTCTCTCCGGCGTTATGAAACGGGCCAATCGCCTGTGGTATCGCCGGACATTCACCTTCCCCAAGGAATGGCTCGATCAGCGCATTCTGCTGAACTTTGGAGCGGTCGATTGGGAAGCCACCGTCTACGTCAACGGCACGAAGCTCGGCACGCATCGCGGCGGTTACGACGCCTTCTCGTTCGACATCACCGACGCCCTGGAGCGAGGCAAAGAGCAAGAGCTGATCGTTGAAGTCTGGGATCCCACCGACGCCGGCACGCAGCCCCGTGGCAAACAAGTCAACAAGCCCGAAGGCATCTACTACACGCCGACAACCGGCATCTGGCAAACCGTCTGGCTCGAACCCGTTCCCAAGGCAAGCATTGACTCCATCAAAATTGTCCCCGATGTCGACAACAGCAAGGTTCTGATTACCGTCCTGGGCCGAGGCCCCGCCGAGGGCATGGCGGTTCGTGCCGTGGCCAGGGACGGCGAGCGCGTCTTGTCGTCAGGTACGGGAACTGTTGGCAAGGCCTTCTCGATCGCCTTGGCCAATCCCAAACTGTGGACGCCCGAGAACCCATTCCTTTTTGACCTGCGCGTCGAACTCCGGCAGGCGGACAAGGTCGTTGATGCCGCGGACAGCTATTTCGGCATGCGCAAAATCGAGATCGGCAAGGACGACGGGGGCATTACCCGCATCCTTCTCAACGGCAAATTCGTCTTCCAGGTCGGCCCGCTCGATCAGGGGTTCTGGCCCGACGGCCTGTATACCGCCCCGACCGATGAGGCCCTCAAATACGATATCGAGATCACCAAGAAGCTCGGCTTCAACATGACGCGCAAGCACGTCAAGGTCGAGCCGGAGCGCTGGTACTACTGGTGCGACAAGCTCGGCCTGCTGGTTTGGCAGGACATGCCCAGCGGCGACAAGAGCATCGGCGTCAACGACCCTGACTTGAAGCGAACTCCCGAGTCGGCCAAGCAGTATGAGCTGGAACTCAAACGGATGATTGACGGCCGCTACAATCATCCGTCCATTGTCATGTGGGTCGTTTTCAACGAGGGCTGGGGCCAGTTTGACACCAAACGCATAACGGAATGGACCAAGGAATACGATCCCACGCGGCTCGTGAACTGTGCCAGCGGCTGGGCCGACCGCAAGGTGGGCGATGTGCACGACATCCACAATTACGCCCCGCCCGCCTCCCCCGAACCGGAGCCCAAGCGCGCGGCGGTATTGGGCGAGTTTGGCGGCCTTGGTCTGCCCATGGAAGGCCACCTCTGGACCAAGAAGAATTGGGGTTACGAGGTCATGAAGAGCCAGATCGAGTTGACCCGCAAATATGAACGCTTCCTCGCCCAGGTCTGGAAATTCAAGGACAAGCCCGGCCTCAGCGCCGCTGTCTATACGCAGATTACCGACGTCGAGACCGAGGTGAACGGCTTGCTGACCTACGATCGGGCCGTGATCAAGGTCGACGTCGAACGCGTCGCCGCCATCAATCGCGGCGACGTCTCGCGTACGCCGCAGATCAAAGTCCTCGTGCCCACTTCACAGGACAAGGGCCTCAAGTGGCGCTATGCGCTTGAGGAACCTGATCGCAAATGGACCAAGCCGGATTTCGACGACTCCAAGTGGAAAGAAGGCAGCGCCGGCTTCGGCACGCGCGGCACGCCCGGCGCCTATGTCCGCACCGAGTGGAAGACCAAGGACATTTGGATTCGCCGCCAGGTCACCTTGCCCGAAGGCACGCTCATCAATCCGCGGCTCCTCGTCCATCACGACGACGACGCCCGCGTCTACCTCAACGGCGTCTTGGCCGCCAACCTGAAGGGCTTCACCACCGATTACGAAGAGTTCGAAATCAGCGACGAGGCCCGCGCCACGCTCAAGCCCGGCAAGAACACCATCGCCGTCTACTGCAAGCAGATCGAGGGCGGGCAGTATATCGATGCCGGCCTGGTGGAGGTGAAGTGACGCGGCAGGCCTGCTTGATAGCGGTTATTTGTACATAACGCGCCCTTCGAGAAAAAAGCGCTCGAAAAAAGGTTTGTTTGGGTGAAGCCCCACCCCTCCCGCGCCGCTCCATTGAGCATCGTTGAGCGTCAATGACGCCGCTCCCCCACTCTGAGGGCCAGTTCGGGCGGCCTCCAAAAACTGCTGCCACTGCCGGGTGGCATGCTTTCGCCGATCCTTTGCAAAGATAGTGAACCCTGGACCAACACGGCGAAAGCATGGCGAACTCGTAACTCAACGCAGGAAAGGATCTCGTCGCGGGCAGTTCAACATGCTTTGGCGGTGCTGATTCCGGGTTTCCTGTCACTGCGCGGGATCCGCCAAAGCATGCCACCCATCATGCTGCCCATCACCCGTTTTTGAACCGCCATCGGATTAAACTGGCCGAATCGGATCTCCCTGCCTTAGTTCCCCGCCTCGGACCACTTCCGCGCGCAGACCGCCCCGGTGATGCAGGCCGTCCTTGATGCCGTTTATCGTGAGCGACTGAAGATGATCGCACGGCTCGCAGAGGCGGATGCCGCGCAGGACCACATCGCCTACCGCGAATTCGCGGCCGACGAGATGGTTGAGCGGCACACTCCGCGTCAGGAGATTTCGGCGAGCCTTAACGGGAGCGATTTCGATCTGGCATTCCCGCCCAAGCGCTTCAATCGCTTCCATTTCGACGAGCGTCACCTCCTGGTCCGGCATGCCCGCGCCGTCCTTCCGGCAATAGCGATCGCCTTCTAGCCCGCGGCCAAGTGCGATCGACGCGCTTTCCACGGCACGCAAATCCTCGCCCTTCCGTCCATGAACGTAGATGGCGACCAATTGCCCTTCGAACATAGGTTTTCTCCTACACTAAGGCCTGCTGCTTCAGACGATGACCGGAAGCCATGCGGTGAAGACACAGCCGCCAAGCGTTGGTTCGCGATGGAGAAGGAGGCGCTGGCTGATACAAAACGGAGGGACCAAAAACGGCGTTTGAAAACTATGGACCGCGCGAAGTGAGCGGGTCGAAAATCAGGCGGCTGTCTCGGCTCCTTCCACCAAGCTCGCCCGGAGGCCTGCCTTTTCGACGTCGCGCACGGCTGAACCGACCGCCTCGGCCTGACCGGAAGCCTCCCGCGTGAAGTCTAGGTATACATGCCCGTCGCGGCTGTAGAGGAGAGCATCGTCGCACCCCGCCTCGAAGAGATCGTTTTCAATCTTGTCGGTCACTTCCGCGATGCCTTCGAGAATCAGAGTGAAGGTGAATTCACGCATAGGACTTCCTCTGCTCAGTGAGGGCATTTGTCCACCCGTCGCTTGACAAGGTTCGCAAACTTCTGCGGGTTCCTCGGAGTGGACCAGATCGGCATTTGGCATCCGCCGCGTTGTTTATGTGGGCAGCGGATTCTTCCCCAGGCGTGCCCGCTGGCTAGCACACATGTCCAGCCTTTACTTTCGGCGTACTGAACGCTACCTTCGATTTCCTTGTTTGGGTGCCGTTTGCGCCGGTTCATAAGGGGCTTCCTTAATAAAGCCCCTCACTGGGCAAACTACGATACCTCTTTCTTCCCCTGAAGTATAGCATCCGCAATTCCAGCCAGCAATCGGGAGCCTAATTCGCTGTAGACACTGCTTTCCCGCGCTGGGCAAACTCTTTTTGTAAAGATGCTCATGGGGTTTTTCATATGGCCGATTGCTGTCCCGATCTATCTAATCTGGTCCCGTCGGTTCCTTGGGTTGGCGATTGTCCTTGCCCATGCCTTCTGCCTGGTGTTTAGTTTGCTAATAGCAATTGTTGCTGTCACGGTTTCACAATATGCTGTGGCACTTATGCGAGGTGAGCGGTAAACGCGGGAGTTACGCATGTGGCGGCCGGCTATCGCCATTGGTCTTGCCATCGCGGGCCTGGCATATGGCCTGAGGGTCGGTTATATGGCGGTGATACTCGCAGGAGGCGGTCACGGTTGGGGGGCAGCCATTGTTACGGGGTTGGGTGTATTCTTATTGCCCGTTTTCGGCTTTGCGGTGCCCTATTGGAACCAGAGAATCGGCCGCATCCTACTGGTTATCGTGACCGTCGGAATGCTGGCCATTGATTGCATCCTCTTGGTAGCCGCAAGCAATGAGCCCCAGCGCTACCTTGATAAAGCGTGGGCTGTCCTTGGGTATGGGTATTGGCTCCAGTGGCTAGGTTTGTGGCTAGCATGGCAAGTCGCTGTTTTGGTCATGGGAATTCTTGCAATTTGGCGAAAGGGAAGCAGCACATCCGAGGGTTAAGGGTCCGCGCTTTTATCTCCTGACCCGATCACGCTGCCCGACCGGAGGTCTCATGCCGAGGAGACCTGCGGTCGGACCCAGTGGCCTTCGGAGATTCTAATTGTCGGTAGGGGACGGCCCGATTAAGCTCATTTCGTCGCCTAGGAGACTTTAACCCCGTCGATGCGCCATTAAAGGATCGCCATGAGAACGTCGCAACCCGCGGTCATTTCAACTATGTTGCTGCTTATGCCATTTGCTGGAAAAGTGCTGCCTGATGATGTGGACGACAAGGCAATTGCGTTAGTAATGAAACTAGGCGGAACGGTCAAACGAGACGAAACACTGAAAGGCAAGCCAGTCGTGAGCCTTGACCTGGTTAATTCCAAGGTGACTGATGTGGACCTTGAAATCATAAAGGAGCTGACGCATTTGCGATCCTTGAACCTGAAATTGACCCACGTTACTGACGAGGGGCTCAGGAAGATAAATGCACTTAGAAGCTTGCGGACGCTGAACCTCTGGGGAACCGATGTTACCGACCTTGGGCTGAAGGAACTTAAGGGACTTACAAACATACAGGAGCTGGACCTGGGCCGCACCGAAGTCAGTGATGAGGGACTGAAGGAGCTGAATGGACTCATAAACTTGAAGGAACTAATGCTTGAAGGCGCCAAGGTTTCAAACGCGGGCCTTGAACTCTTTAAGTCATTTGACAATTTGAAGTTCCTAAACCTGAATGGAACCAAGGTTAATGACGAAGGACTAAAAGGTCTCAAAGACCTAAGAAGATTGCAGACGCTAAACCTGAGCGGCACGAAAGTTTCGGATACGGGGCTGAAGCAGCTCAGAGAACTAAGATCCTTAAAGACAATCGTTCTCCGAAACACCAAGAACGTTACGGATGATGGGTTGAAGGAACTTACGAAACTTCCCGGCCTGGAAAGCCTCGACATTTCCTACGACGATGTTAGCGATTTAGGTATGAAGCAATGCAAACAAATGAAGGGCTTGCAGAAGCTGTACCTAAGCGTAACAAAGGTTTCGGATATGGGGCTACGGGAACTCAAGGACCTACCAAATATAAAATCGCTGGAGCTCGCAGGTACCAACGTGACGGACGCGGGCTTGAAGGAAATAAGGGACTTGAAAAGCCTGACAAGGTTAATCCTCGTTGACACCAGAGTGTCTGACTCAGGATTGGGTCACCTTAGTGGGCTTAAGACCTTGCAGACGCTGGACCTTGGCTCCACGCAGATTTCGGACGCCGGGCTGAAGCAACTCGGGGATTTGCAAAACTTGGAAAGGCTATGCCTTCGCCAGACCAAGGTTAGCGATGCGGGGCTAAAAGAGATAAAGCAATTGAAAAGCCTACAATCACTATCGCTAGGGGACACTAGGATTTCCGACTTAGGTCTTAAGGAACTAACGGTGCTCGGAGGGCTTCGGGAATTGCACCTCTACAATACGGTTGTGACTGACGTGGGGCTGAAGGAACTCAAGCAAATCAAGGGATTGGGAACGTTGTACCTTGGGAAAACTAAAGTGACGGATGCGGGCATCGCGGACCTCAAGAAAGCGCTGCCGAAGCTTCGGATAATTCGATGAAGGCTAGTACTGGTACTTCAGGCACTTTCGCCCCTGCCATTGTCCCCCGCTCCGAGTTTGGTTAACCTGCGGCTGTTCCGTTCCCTGTCTCAAAGGTTGCCCCCATCACGTTGGCTGGCACAAACACCGTTGAGGCCGAATTGGCGAGGTTCATAGCATAACGAGGTTGGAAGTAATTGGCAGCTAACCCAACAATCGCAATGTTGCCGGTTAAGCTTGCTTCCAGTACCCCCCTTCCTTCAAATGCCGCATCATTTGTTACGGTGAGCCGTCACATCTTATTCGCCGCCGCGATGCCGTCGCGCGTTACCTGGAATGGGCGTGGCGTAATCGGATAGGCCGAGTCGTCGTGGTCTTTCCTCAACCGGCGGCCGATGCGCTTTTTCAGGTCGCGCCGGTCCGTATAGAGCACCAGCAGGTCGCGGCAGGGAATGCCGGCAAGAAATGTTCGGCCCAGAGGACCGGTAAAGAGTTGGTGAAGCTCCGGGTGCAGCAGCCGGCTCGACGCAAGCTTGTCATCGGTATCCACCAGGATGACGCGCCCTTCGTCCCTGGTGCGGCTGCCCATCAACTCTTTGGGCCAGGGCAGCCGGGTCAGATTTGCCAAGGCTTGTTCATGCAGCGCCTCGGCCGTCAATCCCCAGCGATTCACATCCCAGCCCGTCACGAACCGAAACAGGTTCTTCCTGCGGATGGCATAGCAAATGAGCACATCGGCGAGCCATTCGCTGGTCAGCAAGTGTTTGGTCGCGCTGTCGGGATCGATATAGTCGCGATGCTTGAGGACAGGCACAATCGAGCCGCGGATGTCGTCCCAGATTTCGTGCCCGAACTCGGCCATGGCCGGCTGACTTAGCGCGTCGACAAACCGGGTGATGATTTGCTCGCGCTGCTCCGGCGATCCGCGGACTTCGCGCACCAAGTTGCTCAAATAGACGGCCTGCCCCCGTCCGCGAATCTGGTTGCCTTCGAAATGGAACTCTTGCTCGGGCTGCCGGCGTTGCAGCGCGGCCAGCACGTCGTTGGCTAGCCGGCGCTGGAATAACTCGTCGTCGCGAGTAATCCGCAGGCTCGCCATTACCTGCCCAAAGAGCGGATTCCAGACGTCGCGCTCCCCCGCAGGAACCTGGCTGCTGGCAAACAGCACGACGTCGCCCCCCGCCACGATCCAGTAATGGCCCCCCTGCCCTTCCTTCACCATGTCGGCCACCATCCCGTGGTCGTGCAGCGACGTATCCCGGCGAAGGTTTTCGGCCCCCGAACTTTGCAAAGCCTCCTTCATCATCCGCGGCAATTCCTCTTGAAGCCGGTCGGTGTCCACGCTCACGGGCATAAGCGAAATCCACAAGCCCACGTCGTCGCGCTCGTGCGGCCCAAAACCGCACGATTCGCCGTCCTTCTCCACCAGCGCATCCCAATGGGCCGGATATTCAAGCCGGTAAACCGAGTGGGGATGGAGAAACGTTTTTTGGGGAAACAGGGACATAAGTCGCGCTCGACTCTTGGCTTTGGATCATGATGTAGTCGTACCGACAGAGGGCTATTGCTACTATACTGCAGGGCACTCTGTTTTTGCTCCTCATTCGCTCATCTTGACCGGTCCCGTGCGATCGACATGCAAGTCGGCGATGGGAACCACGTCCATCCACTTGAGTCGTTTTCCGAAGATGACTCGATAGAAGTCGCGCGTGGCGGCGCGCTTGAGTTTTGGGAAGTCAACTACCAGTCGCGACGCCGGCCCTTCAAGATGAAAAACGCCCGAAGCGTTCTCCTTCCGGGCGCTGGCCAGGCGGTCCGCGTAGGCGGGATGGCTGTCGAATAAGCCGGTTGTACTTTGCTCCCATTCCTTCTCCATGGCGCGCAATCGCTTTGGGGGAATTACTTGGACCTTCGCGGAAACTAAAGCCGGAAAATCATCCGGTATGCGGTCCTTAACCGAATACTGCTCCAACTCGATAAAGGCGAGCTGCATAGCCACGTCGGCGACGCAGATCTTGCGGAACGTCTCCGCAAAGGCATCGGTGCCGGCCAGCCGAACCTCATGGCGGTCGGCATCGTACTCCATTTGCCGCATTAGGAAACAGCTCAGCATATGACCCGTCATCATCAGGAGACCCAAGATGCAGCGCGTAACGAAAACAAACAGCCGAGCGAGCAGAAAGATGAGCGCCAAACGGTCTTCTTCTTCCGATTGTCGTACGAGCGATTCATCCCAATCATCGCGTTCGAACACGACGCGCAGGAACCACATGTTTATGGATCGAACCACGTAAGAGAGCCGCATGCCGGCCCCCTGAGAAAAATGGCCCAACTCGTGAGCCAGTATGCCTGCCAACTGTTGGATACTCAGCTCAGCCAACAAAGGGGAGAGGCGAAATCCCGGGCAGGGCGGACTACCAGGGCCGCATTGGCATTACATTGCGCCGGCAGCTGAGCGGTTGCGGTCGGTTGTCGCCCGCCTGAAAGCCACTCCCGCATTGTTCGAGGCCATGAGAGCTAACGTGGAGAATCCACCACGCGAGTTCACGGATCTGGCAATCCGTGTCGGACAAGGGTCAGTTGGCTTTTACAAGGACACAGTACTCGGCTGGGCCAATGAGGTAGCCAACAAGGACCCAGCCCTTCTCAAGGAATTCAATGATGCCAATGCGACGGTAATCGAGTCGCTCGAAAAGACGGTCGACTGGTTGAAGAAAGACCTGTTGCCTCGCTCCAAGGGGAGTTATGCCATTGGAGCAGATAACTTTGCCAAGCAACTTCTTTATGAGGAGCAAGTGGACATCTCGCTGGACAAGTTGCTTGCCATCGGAGAAGCCAATCTCAAACGGGATCAAGAGGCCTTTGCTGCCACGACCAAGAAAATCGATGCGACCAAGACGCCGGCCGAGGTCATGAAAGCTCTCTCAGATGACCACCCCACGGCAGAGGACCTCATTCCTTCGACGAAGCGAACCATCGAGAAGTGCCGACAATTTCTGATCGATAAGCACATCGTCACGGTTCCCTCGGAGGTGCGTCCAACTGTCTTGGAAACGCCTCCTTTTGCTCGCAATGGCGGCTTCGCTTCCATGGATACGCCCGGCCCATTCGAGACGAAGGCAACCGAAGCGTTCTACTATGTCACGCCGCCGGAAAAGGACTGGGATGCAAAGCACGTGGAAGAGCATCTGCGTTTGTTCAACAAGCCAGTAACCCAGATCATCACGATCCATGAAGCCTATCCCGGGCATTACATCCAATTTCTTTATGCCAAGCAGTTTCCCACCAAGACCCGCAAGCTATCGGCCTGCGGCACCAATGTGGAAGGTTGGGCCCACTACGGGGAACAGATGGCCGTGGAAGAAGGGTATGGAAACGGGGATTTGAAGATCCGCCTGGCACAACTCTCGGAAGCTCTGCTACGGGATTGTCGATATGTGGTGGGCATTAAACTGCACACCCAGGGCATGACGGTTGAACAAGGAGCGAGATTCTTTAAAAAAGAAGGCTACCAGGAGCCTGCAACCGCCTATGAGGAAGCACGGCGCGGCGCGTACAATCCCACTTATCTCTACTACACCCTGGGCAAATTGCAGATCTACAAGTTGCGCGACGACTATCGCAAGGCAAAAGGGAAAGACTTTAAGCTGGAAACCTTTCACAACGAGTTCGTCAAGCAAGGCGGCATTCCGATCAAGCTTATTCGCCGAATCTTGTTGCCCAGCGATAAGGGGCCTTCACTCTAGGATGGCGATCGCGAAAATACCTGCCCCGGTTATTGCTCATTATCATTGGTCCTCTTCTTTGCGATTATTTCGCCGGCCTTTGGCTTCCAATTGCTCGAAATTCGGAAAGCTAAAGATTTGGGCTTCCAGGGCCTCGCCTTGCAAATCCTTGAGCTGCCCAGCGAAGGCTCCGATCATACAGTTCCAATCGCCAACCTCACGTGCCAGGGCTAGAGCGTCCCGATTTTCCCAGAAACTACCCTCGTCATTGACCTCTTGAAGGATTCCCAGCTTGTTGGCGGCGTCGAGCATCTTAACGACCAACAGGTGGCAGCGCAAGAAGTTTGCTACGCCTCCGTATCTGGGATTACTCGCATACTGCGTCTTGCAGAAGCTCTGCCACGACCAACCCTTCTTCGCAGTTCGTATTGTTCTTCGGCGCGGGACCAAGATTCGGTGGGTCTTTGGGTAAACACAAAGCCCGAAGTTGGCATCCTCACAACCTGCACCAGGAGATGTCGTGAAGGCAAAAAGTCGGCTGGCAGGAACTTCAAGGTAATCGCGACCTTGGATGATCATTGCGGTTGCTTGAATACGCAGCCAGTGAAGCTCATCTTTGGCGCCATAGTCTGGGGCACATTCGGCGCCTTCAAGTTCCGCCAGGTCGCCCACTTCTTGGAAGGGAAGATCGAGGGCTCTTTTGCGAAGCTCCGAAACCAGGTGCTTGGCTTCTTCGGCACCACGATCGGTCTGGAAGGTGTAATGAATCGTTAGGCCCACCGAAAAACTCCTCTAATGGATTTCTTATGCTCGGTCAGTAAAACAGCCGGCGTGTTATCCTTGGTCCGCAAGCCACTTAGCTTGGGCCAAAAGACCACGCAGCAAGTCCTCCGGTAGTTTTCGACCAAACTTTTGCTTGATTTCATCCTGCAACGACTGAATCATCTCCCAGTCCGTCAAGAAGAACAACAGCATAAACAAGGGACACAAATACCACCCCTCTGAAAAGTCGGCATTGGCAAGGGCGTTTCGAAGCAAGGACCAAGTTGACTGCTCCATGAATATCAAGCATTCTACGATCAGTTCGTTTTCGTTTGCCTCGCAGAACGCGCAGGTCTCGTATATCTCTTTTAGCAATTGTTCTGCAACCTGTCGTCCGCGCGGAGTAAGGCCAGTATCCTGCTCATATTGGATATACGGTAATGCGAAAAAGGCGATGTGAAGAGCCATTGACGCTTGGGAAAAGGGGTAAGTAATCTCGACTCGGATGTCATTGAACCTTAGGAAGCTGATTCGGCCCTCAACCGTTTCCCAGTCCACAATTATCTCTATCGGCTCGTTCAGGGCCGTTAGTTCTTGGTTCCTCATGGTTATCCCTTCAGCCTCATCATTGGTGCTACTTTACTCGCGGGACCTGGGCCTTCGTTTCAGTAATTCAGTTTTTCACTCGCCGCCGCTAAGCCATCAGCCGTTCGCTTTGTGTACCGCGCCGTCGTATTCAGATTCTCATGACCCAGAATCTGAACCAGTCCCACCAGATCGTTTCCGTTGTTAGCAAGAAACTGGTGCGCCATCGTGTGCCGGAGAAGATGAGGATGGAGCTTGATGCCCGTAATGGCGCTGTACTTGTCGCACATCGCCCTCACTCCGCGGTCAGTCAACGCGCCACGCTCCCCAATAAACACTTTGCTGGTTGGCACTAAAGTCCGTTGAGCTGGTCTTTTTTATGCGCATTGGATCGCATCTTGGGCTAAAAAAGCAGAATAACCTGGAGCAAATCGCCGGCAAGAAAACGGCGCCCGGAAAAGCGCATAATTCAGACTGGTTTTTGTACGGGGTTGCAGCGATTAGGCGGATATTCAAAGATCGAGCATGCACAAAACCCCCTAAAAGCGGAGAAGTTCCGGAATACGGACCTTGCACATAAAAGCGCACACAAATCCTAGAAGGGTTCTGATTTGGCGGGCTCCAATCATCCGGCTTTTGATCTTACTCGTTCAATTGTCTTATCGCGATTTGCTCGGCTTAAGAGGCTGGAACTTCGGTGGAGTAAGCGGTTTCACGGCCTGCGCGGTGGCTGAGCCCCGACGATTACTAGGAATAAGCAGTCGTTTGAGGCGATCTTGGGGAATTGAAAATGCGTTGATACGAGGCATATTGGCGACAGGGGCTCATCGGGAACAAGAATCCCCTCAAGAGCCGAAAAGAACCGCTGAAAGCCCAGAAAGTGCATGTGGTATTTATGCAGAGGAGAACGAAAAACAGGATTCGGGTGCCTAGAGATCGATACGGACTTGGACATGCTTTTTGGGATGGGGGCGGATTGAATTCGGTTGGGGCTGGGTGCAAGAGTCCCGTTTAACCCGGCAAGGATTTCCGGGTTAAGAGCCCAAAATGCTTGCTGTAGTCTCTACCTGTAATCACAGTCCGACCGCGCAAACGTGTTCCATCTCCCGTCGGGATGATTTTTGGTCCCTTGGTCGTTAAGTGACTTCCTCTGCTTGGAACTCCACAACCATGTCGGCTACCCCTCACCTCCGCCAAATGTTTTTGTTTTCCGGTGCCTTGGATCGGAGCTGGCTTAATAATGTTTCTTTGCAACGCGCGATGAGCGGGTTTAGAATCACGGTTTCTATATTGCCCAACTCCCTAAGCAAGGACAAGTTTAAGGGCAGCCACCCATTTTGCCGCGTATACCCTTCGATTTGGACGTGGCACAGTGATCGGGCCCAGAACCAAGTTTTTCCCGACAGGGGAGAGGTCCTCCTCTTTTTTTGCAAAGCCGAATCCGAGCAAAAATCATTGTCGGGAACTAAAGTAGATCCCAAGAACGTTCTTGACGCCCCCTTCCATGGCCAACCACTTTTCCCCCGCCTGGGTTCACGGCACACTGGGCGTTGGCACTGCCTTGGTCGCAACGACCGTGATTTTGGTTCTCTTTCGGAACTCTTTCAACGGCTATCTGGTGCTTGGCATCTGGCTGCTGTGTATCAATGCGACCAGCTTCGCCTACTACGGGTACGACAAGTTTCAAGCCGTGCACGGGGGCCGGCGTGTCCCCGAAATTGCTTTGCACCTGTTCACCGTGATTGGCGGCAGCTTTGGCGCTTATCTGGGAATGATGGCCTTTTGCCACAAAACAATTAAAGGGGTTTTCAGGATAGTCTTCTGGTTTATGGTTTTGATGCAAATCGTCGCCAGTGCAGGGCAGTTTACGGACTTATCCTGTCCTGAAGTAGTCCCTTCGCGCAGTTAACTCCTCATGGTGGCGTTCATGGCTGAAAACTCCAGCGATACCAACGACCTTCTTAAGGTGGTCGCTCAGGGGGACCAAGCGCGCTGGGGCGAATTGCTGACTCGCCATCGGGATCGCTTGAAACGCATGGTGGCGTTGCGTCTGGACCGCCGATTGCAGGGCCGCATCGATGCTTCCGATGTCATTCAAGAAGCCTATCTGGAAGCGACGGCGCGGCTACCCGACTATTTGAAGCAACCGGGGATGCCGTTTTTTTTGTGGCTCCGTTTTTTGACAGGGCAGAAGCTCCTCGAACTGCATCGGTATCATCTCGGCGCAAAAATGCGCGACGCAGGCCGGGATATCGCGCTTTACCGCGGGACATTACCGGAAGCGACGTCCGCGGCGCTGGCCGCTCAACTCCTGGGCCATCTAACTCAGCCTAGCCAAGCTGCCATTCGTACAGAGATGAAGATCCGCCTCCAGGAAGCGCTCAACAGCATGGACCCTCTTGACCGCGAAGTGCTTGCCTTACGACATTTCGAACAGCTCAACAATATCGAGACCGCACGTGTTTTGGAGATTCAAGAAGCGGCGGCCAGCAAACGGTATATTCGGGCGCTACGCCGTCTCAAGGAGATTCTGACAAGCCTCCCTGGAGGCATGGGGGAGATAGAGTCATGACAACCCCGATGTCGGGTCGCGATCCTGTGGAAAAACTGGCCGAGGAATTTGCTGATCGCTTTCGCCGGGGCGAACGGCCTTCCTTGAAGGAGTATACGGACCGTTACCCCGAGTTGGCCGAGGACATACGCGACCTATTTCCCGCATTGGTGGTCATGGAGCAGTTTGGGTCGGTCGCGGCGCCGCCGACCGGCTCTTTTCCCGAGGCCAACGCGGAAGAAGCACGAATACCGGAGCAACTCGGTGACTATCGCATTCTCCGCGAAGTGGGCCGTGGCGGCATGGGCATCGTCTACGAAGCGATCCAAGAATCTCTGGGCCGGCGCGTCGCCTTGAAGGTGCTGCCCTATCACCGGCTGATGAATCCGCAGTTTCTCGAACGGTTCAAGCGTGAAGCCCGCGCGGCGGCCAAATTGCATCACACCAACATCGTGCCGGTCTTTGGCGTCGGTGAGCATGACGGGGTCCCATTCTACGCGATGCAGTTTATTCAGGGGCAGGGGCTGGAATTGGTGCTCGGTGAAGTGCGCCGCTTGCGGGCCCAGAACAAGAAATACTGTGTCTCCTCACCGGAGCCTGTTCAAGACCCCGCTGCCACCGTCGCTCACGGAATGTTGACCGGACATTTCGATGTGGGTGCTCTGCAAAAGGGCGATGCCTGCTCCGCAGCCACCTTAATCGATTCAGCTGCTTCTTCATCCGTCCACAACCTTATGGGCAACGAGGGCGTTACATCGAGCATTTCGGCGTCTCAGCCGGGAGCCGAATATTTTCGTAGCGTTGCCCGTATCGGACTACAGCTAGCCGATGCCCTTTCCTACGCTCACCGCCATGGCATCTTGCACCGAGATATCAAGCCGTCTAACTTGCTGCTCGATACGCAAGGCACCGTCTGGATCACGGATTTTGGCTTGGCCAAGGACGAGGGCAACATCGATTTGACCAGTCCCGGCGACATCGTTGGCACGATGCGCTTCATGGCGCCCGAGCGTTTCCACGGTCGAGGCGATCCGCGCAGCGATATTTACGCGGCCGGGGTAACGCTATATGAGCTATTAACGCTGCGACCGGCTTTTAACGATTTCAATCAAGCGCGGCTCATTGATAGGGTCACAAAGGAAGACCCGATCCAGCCCCGCAAGCTCGACCCACACATTCCCAGGGACCTCGAAACAATCGTCTTGAAGGCCATTGCCAAGGAACCAGCAAGCCGGTATCAGTCGGCCGATGAATTGGCGGAGGATTTAAGGCGTTTTTTAGCCGATCGCCCTGTCAGGGCGCGCCGAGCTTCGCCGGTCGAGCGGTTTATTCGCTGGTATCGCCGCAACCTGGCCGTGGCGGTCATGACCACCGTCGCTGCCTTGTTGCTAGTGGTACTGGCGATCGGCGCCTCGGTTGCCGCTTTTTGGCTCGACCTCAAGCGTGAGGCCGTTGAGAAAAGCCTGAAGCAGGCCGAAGAAGCGGAACATGCCAAGACGAACGAGCTGGCAAAGTCATTCCTGGAGGAGGCGCGGGCGCGGCGCTATAGCCGGCAAGCCGGACAGCGATTCAAGTGTTTAGAGGCTTTGGCCAAATCCGCCGAAATCGTTCGTTCCCTGGAGTTGGGCGGAGAACGTCTCGTCGAGCTGCGCAACAACGCCATCGCAGCGCTGGCTCTGCCCGATTTGCAAATCGATAAGGAATGGGAAGGTTGCCCCGTCGGTACATTGAACACCGCCTTTGATGACGCGCTGGAAAACTATGCCCGCCGGGATGAACGCGGAACTATAAGCATTCGCCGGGTCAAGGACGATGAGGAGTTTCTGAATATTCCCGGTCCCGGCCAGGGCCGATGGCAGGACGTTTTGTGTTTCAGTCCGGACAGCCGCTATTTCGCGACTACGTTTGCTCCCGAACGAACACTGAAGGTTTGGCGTCTTGCGGATCACAGTATTGTTTTTGATGGATCGCTTTATAAAGGTGTTTTCCGGGCCGCTTTCACGCCGGACAGCCGGCGCATTGTCTGCGCTCGTGCCGACGGTTCGCTGTTGATTGTGAACCTCATTGCTTTCCAGGAGAACAAGCGACCCACCGGGGAAAAAGAACGCGGTGGCCTTTATCAATGGTTAATGAGCATCGTTCCCGGTGTCCGGTGGTTGCCGCCGGTCGGAAATGAACCTCGGTCAATCTCCTGTAGTCCCGATGGTCGCCAGGTGGCCGTGAGCAGCGGCGCCACGATTCATATCCGGGATCTGGATACGGGAAAGGTAATCCATTCCTTTGACCACCCCAATGTCATTAACAACGTAGCCTGGCACCCGCACGGCAAAATGCTGGCAGCCGGTTGCGAGGATCGCCACGTTTACGTTTGGGATATCACCTCGAACAAGCTGGCCGGCGCGCTGGAGGGTTTTCGCAACTGGGGCGTGATAGCTGCGTTCAGCCCTAATGGCGAGTTGCTGGTCACCTGCGGCTGGGAAGGAATGCTGCGCCTTTGGAACGTGAGGACGCGTAAGGAACTCTTTAGCACGCCGGCCGCTATGGTGGATCTCCATTTCAGTCGCGATGGCCGCCGCTTGGCGGGTTACTATCATGGCACGACTCTAGGGATATTTGAACTCGCCGAGGGAATCGAATACCGCACTTTAGTAAGCAGGGCGGGCTTTGAGAAGGAGAACTACAATGACGGCGCGATCAGCCCTGATGGCCGCCTGTTCGCGGCTGGAATGGAACAGGGAGCGCGGCTGTGGGACCTAGCCGGGGGTGATGAATTGGCCTACTTGCCTACGGGCGGGCGTACTCCCGGAGTCCTATTCCTGCCCAACGGAGACTTATTCACAGGGGCTTTGAGCGATGGGGGACTTCAGCGCTGGCCTCTAACCAGCGATGCCCGCGATCCAGTCCTGTACCAGCTCGGACAACCACAAACGCTCTACCGAGGTCCGGTCGAACGGCTCGCGCGGAGTCGAGACGGCAAATCGGTCGCCTTCAATCCCGCCGGTCAGGGCGCCTTGATCCTCGAACGAGGAAGCTGGGTCCACCGCCTACCCGTGCTCCGTCACGATGGCGGCAACTACGTTGCCGTTAACGCCACAGGCGATTGGGTCGTAACAGGGACGTGGTCCGGCAGGGGCGTTAAGATCTGGTCGACGCGCGATCATAAGCTGCACCACGAGTTGCCATGCGATGGGAATTCCTATCCCATTTTCAGTTCGGACAACCGCTGGCTGGCAGTCGGTACCGATTCAGAATGCCGGCTCTATCGTGTCGACTCATGGGAACCCGGGCCGCGCTTTCCGATCAGCTATTTCTCTTGTGGAGCCTTTTCACCGGATAGCCGCGTGCTGGCGGTTTCTATCGCTCATTCAATCATCGGGCTTGTGGACCCGGAGACGGGGCAAATTTTCGCCCAGTTGGAAGACCCCAATCAGGATCGGCCTAACTGGCTTGGATTTACTCCCGATGGCGCCAAGCTGGCGGTCACTACCAACGACAGTCGGTCAATTCATCTTTGGGATTTGCGGCGCGTACGTGAGCAATTGGCGAAGATGGACATGGATTGGGGTCTGCCGACCTATCCGCCCGAGCCGGAACGCGAGAGCGAGTCTCCAGTAAGAATCCGATATGGATCAGCGCCACTAGATCCTTCCGGGCCTCTTTTTTCCACCAAGGAGCAGCAGCCCTTGAATGTGGCCGTTGAAAGTCTCCGCCTCGCGAGGAATCTGCTTGATGCTAAGGCGTACAACCGCCGCGGCCGCGCCCACGAAATACTAGATCAACCTCGCAAAGCCTTATTCGACTATACAATAGCCCTCGCCCTCGGAGCGGACACAAGCCCGGAACGGATTTCCGTGCTTCTGAATAGGGCGGGAGTCTATAACCACATCGGTGAGTTCGAAAAAGCACTGGTCGATCTAAAGCAGGCCAAGGAACTAAATCCTACAAAACCGGAGACCCTAAACAACCTGGCTTGGTTCTATGTCACCGCTCCGGCGCCATTCCGCGATCCAAAGGAAGCTCTGACTCTCATTCAGCAGGCTATCGGATTAGCGCCTCGACGAGCGATGTTTCTGAATACGCTGGGCGTGACCTACGAACGGCTTGGGGAATACGAGAAAGCCGTGGTCGCACTCGAACGAAGTCTGCGGGAAAGCAAAGAGATGGCAGCAGCCTTCGACCTCTTCGTACTGGCCAAGTGCTACCACCACTTGAATGACCGCAGCCGTGCCCAAGCTTGCTTCGATCGGGCGATAACCTGGGTTGCCCATCAAGACTCAGAGCTGCCACCGACTTGGCGGGCGGAATTGGCCGTTTTCCGAGCGGAAGCTGAGAAAGCGCTGGAAGAAAAACCATGGGATAGGAAATGACAGGTATCCTGGCCCAGTCCAGCACCGCCCGCAGGGTCTTGCGGATTTACTACTAGGCAAACCTCATCCAGGCGCGGGCCTACCCCAATCCTACGGTTGGCTGGAACGTGCAACCGAAGACCAAGAACAAGCCAGTTGCCAACCCACTTAAAGGGTAACGGATGCCTTTGCTCTGTAACTGCTGAAGAGGACGCTTACCAGGCGACGTTTCTGGCCCTAGTTCGCAAGGCCGCTTCCATTCGCGCGGGCGAATCGCTGGGCGCATGGCTGAATCAGGTGGCGTACCGTGTCGCGCTCTAGGGAACCGGAAGTAGCACAGGACCGCCCGATGCGGTAAGAAGGCTGGTAACGGCCGGCTTGATAACTGTGCCGCCTTTGTAGCGGTTCCATTGTATTGTGGCGGCGAAACGGCCCGGCCCACTTTGTGCAAAGGTTTACGAGACACTGCATAGGAGTCCTCATGGTGACTGTCTTGCACAGGATGATCGTCGCAGCGGTGGCAACCATGTTCCTCGTCTCTTCCACTGCGTTGGCGGACGGCTCCGGTATCTGTGGGCAGGGATCGACCTGCGACACCGCGCTTTGCATGGTCAGAAGCAGTCCAACTTTGTCCTCCCGCGTGGCTACTATACCACAACGCGGCTGGCCCCACGACCAGGTTTGCAGCTGGCGCTCGCGGCTCATAGATTGAGGAAAGGCGCTTTGGCTTTCGCGCCATCCCTGGCTCCTTTAGAGACTTGTGGCAAGGTACGAGTCGAACTGAAGAAAAACGTGAAGGAGACCGAAGACGCGGCAGGAGACACAGACGAACCAGAGGCGGTGGAGCACGTATTGGCCGAGGAAGCGCGCTAGGAAGCACCGGCGGTGGCCAAGCGGCACGTGGTCGCCAGCCGGTGTCCATGGCCCAGCTTCGGTCCGGTCCTAGCGACAGCGGCATGGCGTCTGGGCTTCCAAGGAGCGGCACGAAAGGCGTTTGTGGGTGACGGCTCGAAAATCAATTGGATCGTGCAGCGGCGTTTTTTCGCATCGTTTGTGCCGATTTTGGACTTTATTCACGTGTTCGCGGGCGCGATGGCGGGCAGGAAATTCACGGACGGCTGGCCGCTTTACCAGCACTGGATCACGTGGCTGTGGCAAGGCAACGTGGCCAAGGTGATCACGGCATTGGCAGAGCGTCAGGCGGAGTTGGGAAAGCCGACCAAGGAGGAATCAGAGACCAGTCCGCGCAGGCTGGTGGACAAGGCCCTGCATTATTTGCGCAATCATCAGGACAAGATGCGCTACAACGAATATCGACAAGCTGGCTTACCGATCACGAGCAGCCACATGGAATCCATGGTGAAGCAGGTAAATCAGCGTGTGAAGGGCACCGAGAAGTTTTGGTCCGAGGACGGAGGCGAAGCCATCCTGCAACTGCGTGCGGATCACTTGAGTGACGATCAGCCCATGGCGGGCTTCTGGAAGCGGCGGCAAGACAATGCGACAGGTCAACACTCAGGCCGCAAAGCAAGCTAGGTCAGGAAGGGTCCCGAAGGATGTCGTCCACCCAAGGCCAAGAGGCAACGCCGAGCGCGGCGGCATACGAAGCGGCAGATCCGGACGCACCTTCCCAAAATGGCGCAACCGCTGCTGCACGAGTGGGCGGCGACTTTCACGGGTCCGACGTTCCAACGCTTTGCCATCTTGCTGTTCGCCGCCATCTTGACGGTGGGACGGCAGACCATCCTCAATCTGCTGCGCACCGTGAACGCCCTGGCGCCCGGCCACCCCTCCAGCTACCACCGCGTTTTCTCGAAGCGCCGTTGGTCCAACTGGAACCTGGCCCGCATCTTGATCGGTTTCATTCTGAAGCATTGGATCGCCGAGGGGGTGATCTCCTTGGCGGGCGACGACACCGTGGCCGAGCACCGTGGCAAAAGAGTATACGGCAAGGCTTGCCACCGCGACGCCGTGCGCTCGAGCCAGTCGTTCACCGCCTACCGTTACGGGCACAAATGGGCGGTGTTGGCCATCTTGGTGAAGTTTCCGTTCGCCCGTCGGCCTTGGGCCTTGCCCGTGCTTGTGGCACTTTATCATTCCAAGGAATGGGACAAACAGCATGGACGACGCCACAAAACGCCGTCGGCATTGATGCGGCAACTGTTGGCCGTGTTGATCCATTGGTTCCCCGAACGGACGTTCCTGTTCGCGGGCGACGGCGGCTATGGCGCCCACGAACTGTCGCGTTTCGCCCTTCAGTGATCCGGAGTATCTCTTCGAGATGAAGTGGGACGGCGTACGGCGCCGCTGTAGAAGAGGGAAGTTGTCGGCTGTGGGGCCGGGACCTGACCGACTACACGGCCCGCTACCCCGAACTGACCTGCTTGTGCGGTTACTTTCTCGGTTTGCTGGTGGCGACTCTCGGCGGCAACCCAAAATGAACGAAACCTATCCGTGAAAGCAGATAGGCTTCGTGTGAGGCGAAGTCTCAAGGCCCGTCATTTCTTTTTTCTTATGGCCTTCTTCTGGGTGCCGGGCTTCTTCTTCGCGACGCTCTTCACCTTCTTCTTGGTAACGGCCATCACTTAGCTCCTTTGGGGCGAAGGGAACTTCAA
>Ga0073928_10003060_pt1 | contig 27075 bp, 23 predicted proteins | sample PaiPotPPA55metaG_FD_76969 | JGI IMG/M metagenome (GOLD analysis project Ga0073928, IMG submission 76969) | Iron sulfur acid spring bacterial and archeal communities from Banff, Canada, to study Microbial Dark Matter (Phase II) - Paint Pots PPA... ...
CGCCGGTCATGTCGCCGCTCAAGATGCGCCGTTGGTGGCGAGACTTCGAAACGCTGGAGCGATTATTTTAGGCATGACGAACACACCCGAGCTGCTCATGGCCTGGGAAACTGACAATCTTCTTTATGGACGCACAAATAATCCGTGGGACGTATCGCGTACAGCTGGTGGTTCCAGCGGCGGTGAGGCCGCGGCGATCGCTTCAGGATGTTCCGCGGGAGGAGTTGGCAGCGACGGCGGAGGATCTATCCGTGTACCTGCGCATTTTAGCGGCATTTGCGGGCTGAAGCCCACACCTGGCCGGATTCCTGCGACTGGGCATTTCCCATCTTCTGTCGGTCCGTTTGCTCTTACCGGAGTGGTGGGACCCATGGCTCGCACGGTTGCGGACTTGAAAGCACTCTTCGAAGTCATGCAGGGACCTGACGACGGCGATCCCTCGGCGGCGCCCGTTCCCGTGCACTGGCCGCACGAAGAAAATCTGAAAAAGATCCGCATTGGTTATTTTCAAGATGATGGACGGACTCCAGTAACGCCTGAAACCCGCGCCGCCGTACAGTCGGCTGCAATCGGTTTGCAAAATGCCGGATTTGAGGTTGAGCCGTTCTGTCCAGAGGGGCTCGAACTCGCACGGCAGGTCTGGTGGCAATTTTTTGGCATCACGGGTGGGATGTTGCTTGGGCCCATGCTAAGAGGGCATCAGGGGGAAATTAGCCCGTTGCTCAAGCAATTTTCTAGTTGGGTTGATGTTGAACCGACGCACACCGCACAGTCGCTACTGGATATGTGGATGCAGCGAGATACCATTCGTCAGCAGATATTCAAGCAAATGCGTGAGTTTCCAGTCTTGCTTTGCCCAGTCGCGTCAATCCCGGCATTTCGGCACGGAGAGCGGACCTGGGAAATTGAAGGCCGGGAGGTCAAGTATCTAGACGCGTGGAGCTACTGTGAGTGGTTTAATTTGCTGGGCAGCCCTGCAGCGGTTGTTCCAGTCAGTCAATCGCAAGAGGGCTTGCCAATTGGAGTTCAAATTGTCGGTCGTCCGTGGGAGGAGGAACTCGTGTTGTCCATCGCGGCGACTTTGGATGAACAGAGTGGTGGATTCCGGGCGCCGCCCATGGCTCTCGACGTGTAGATTTGTCACCTCCACTTTTTTAGCTGCGGCCAGATCTGCGCGAGCGTGCCGAATTTGGCGCCTTTGCAGATGAAAACGGGGATGTTTCGTTCCAAAGCATAAGGATTGTCCGATTTGCCCACAAACGTCACCTGTTCGAACAGTGTTTTCAATCGTTCTTCGCTGTCGTCCAGGACAATCAGGCAGTTTCCCGAATACCCTCTCGGCCCCCACAGAAAATACGTCTGATGTCCACTCAACGCCGGAGGCAATCCGTAGCGCGGGCCGAAGAAGTCGATCGCGCCGGCTTGTCCGTAGTTCTGCGCGAAAATTCCGCAGCCGGGCCGTTCGTCGACGGGAACCTGTTGCCATGCCTGCGCTACAGTAGCGACCATCTCCGTCCACCCAAATTGATCAGCAAAATGTTGCGGAAGGATTGCTCGCATGTGACTGTGCTCGCTGCGCGGAACCTTAAAAGGCAAGTGATCCATGTACGAAATTAATTGATCAACCGGCAGAATTGGCATCACGAGCGGAGCAACCCAGGCTCCGTCGGCAAGTATCAAGGCCACAATCACAGGTTTCAGCCAGCCCTGGCGAAACCGCTCAATTCCAATCTCAAACCTTACGGCGCCCGCGGCGATGAGCATGGGATAAACTGGGGCCAGATAATAATTCTTGCCGTGCAACAGGATGAATATTGTGAGGGACACGAGATAGGCGATACCGAACATGCGATACCGCTTGAGCCCTCGAGAAAAGAGCAACCCGACTAAACCGGGGAGCCAAACTAGATCTGCCGGGCCCATGATCAGAAGCTGCTGACCAAAATACTGAAGAGGAGACAGCTGAACGTCCCTCCCGTCCGCCCGAATGTTGCGCATAAGTTCGATGAAGGGCCAATGGTTCTGAAAGTTCCAAATGACGTTTGGGAGAAAAATTAGAAATGCTGCGACAGCTCCCAGCCAAATCCACTTATTCGTGAGAGCGCGACGTTGTTCTGTAAGGAGCAATCCAACCAGGACTGCGAAACCTAATATCGCAATTGAATATTTTTCCTCCAGACCAATTCCCGCAACTACCCCAAACCACACCCAGTAACGCGGATCGTCGCGGTTGATGGCAAGAATTGCGAAGTAGACGCATCCCATCCAGAGAAGAGGCTCAAGACAGTTCGTGGATTGTAGGCTTCCGTCCGAAAGATACATGGGCGCGACCGCAGCGGCGATGGCTCCGAGAATCAGCGCGTAGCGGCGGCCACCGAACTCGCGGGCGATCATGGCGGTCAACACGACGATCGCCGAGGAAGCGAGGGCGGGAATAAATCTAACCGCGCGAAGCGAATCTCCAAGAACCACAAGGCTGATCCTAGTTAGGAACGGAATCAGCGGCGGTTGGTCGACATATCCCCACGCGAGATGCCTGCCGCAAGCGATGTAGTCGAACTCATCCCGAAAATAGCCATAACGATTGTTGAACACGCAATGGAAAACCAGTTTCGCAGCCGCAATAGCCAAGACGACGAGCATCCCGCCGCGAAATAAAGATTGGCGGTCGGCGTTTGAATCGGAATGCAGGGTTGTCGAATTCATAAAACTTGTGTTTTCATTCTGACTCATGCACCGAGGAATCAAATACAGGGGTCCTTCGCTTCGATCAGGATGACAAGGTGGTTGATGGCACCAGCGCGTTCTGCCTCGCGCAGTCACGAATCATCCTGTATTGTGCAACCCCGCGGCGATGCCATTGATGGTCGCACCCAAGGCGTAATTCAATTCGTCCGAGTTCGTCCCTGCCCGCTTTCTTCGCAAAAGGTCGACCTGAATCAGACTCATCGGGTCTACGTACGGATTGCGGAGCCGGATCGATCGGGATATCACCGCATTGCCTTCAAGAATTTGCTGCTCCCCGGTTAGAGACAGGATCGCCCGGCGGGTACGTTCAAATTCTTCGACCAAGACCTGCCAAACGCGTTCTCTCAACTCCGCGTCCTCTACAAGCTCCGCATACATTCTCGCGATGGTTAAATCGGCTTTTGCCATCGCTAATTCAACGTTTCGAATCAGGTCCGAAAAAAGTGGAAATTCCTTCTTCATGTTGGCCAACAACTGTTGCTGCGCGGAGCCCTTGGCCGCAAAACGCTCAAGCGCGTAACCGACGCCAAACCACGCGGGAACGGCGTGTCGGCTCTGCATCCAACCGAATACCCACGGAATCGCGCGCAAATCTTGGAGACCGCGAGCTTGAGAGCGGCGGGGGGGCCGTGAGCCAATACGCGCATGCTCGAGTTCGTTCACCGGAGTGGCTTGTTCGAAATACTCGAGCACGTCCGGATTCTCGGCGATGTTTTTGCGGTAAAAGCCATAGGCATCCAGGGACATCTCTTCCATCGCCTGGTTCCATTTCTCGTCGCTGTCGGCTTGTGGCCCGTCGGGGCGGGTGAGCGCCTCAAGGCAAGCTGCGATCATAATTTCAAGATTCCATTCCGCAAGAACCGGATCGGCGTATTTCCAATTGAGCACTTCGCCCTGCTCGGTTACGCGAATCTCTCCTGAGAATTCCCCCACGGGCTGCGCCAGAATCGCCGCATGCGTAGGCCCTCCGCCGCGCCCGACCGTTCCACCTCGGCCATGAAAAAGCCGCAGCTTGACACCATGTTCGCGAGCTACACGATGCAGGTCACGGTGTGCTTTGTACAACTCCCAAATGCTGGTCAACATTCCGCCATCTTTGTTGGAATCGGAATAGCCAAGCATAATTTCCTGCCAGCTACCCCACGAATTCAGCAGCGCCTTATAATCCGGCCGTTTCCAAACGCTGGACATGATTTCCGGCGAACCGCGAAGCGATTCGATCGATTCGAACAGCGGAACAGGCATGAGCCCCGGATCGTTTCCTTCGGCGGCGAGAGAGACTCCGGTGACTTCGGCAAGACGAAGTATGGCAAGAATGTCTGCCGACGATTCGACTCCGCTGATCACGTAGTTTCGGATCGCGCCCGGCGGGTAGATCTTCTTCAGGTTGGCAATGCTTTTGAACGTTGCAATCACTCCAGATTCTTTAGAAGTGCCCGCACCGGTAGACGAGATTTCATTCAAAGCCTGCGAGTGCAGGCGGGCATGCTGACGAATGTCCAGAGTCGACAGCTGAAAACCGAACGTATGTACTTTTCGTAGCAGTGGACTGAATATTAGATCTGCAAGGCGATGTCCGCAATTGGCACGCAAGCTATTGCGAAGAAGCAATAGATCAGATTCAAATTCGACAAAATTCGAATATGCATAAGCAGTTTCGCCCTAACCGCGAGTCTGGCCGAGTCGAATAAGGACGAAATTCATGAAGCGCCGATATAGCTCAGTTTCTGAAATGCGCGCCAGCCGCGAGTGCTCGTCTCCGATGCGAGAGCCGTAATCTGAAAGGCGTGACCGAAGCTCATCTGACACCGGGACTTGCCCTGATGAAGAACTGGTTCGATCAATCGCACGCTGAACTTCTGAAATGTAATGCGCAATGATGGCGTTGCGAGATCGCTGAAGAGCCTCGCGGGTGGATTCCGCGGTCACGAATGGATTGCCATCCCGATCGCCGCCGATCCACGATCCGAACGAGAGAAGTTCGGGCACGTTTTCGTCTTCCAATTCCATTTCATAGACTTCACGAAACGAATCGATGACTTCCGAATAGAGACGCGGCAACGCATCAAAAATCGACATCGGATAGTAGTCCAAGCCCATGCGAATTTCGTCCGACACGAGAGGTTTTTCCACGCGAACTTCATCGGTTTGCCACAGGCTTGTTATTTCGGCAAGAATCAGGTTCTCGATGGTCTTCGCTTCGGCCTCTGAAAGCGGCAAGCGATCAAGATTTTCCAGATGTTGTGCGATCCGGCGGCGCTTGAATAACACTGTGCGGCGGGCGACTTCAGTGGGATGCGCGGTGAAGACCGGCACTACTTTTACTTTACTCAATGATGCCATTGCCTCATCTGCCGGTATCCCAGCTGTCCGCATTCGCAGTAGCGTTCCTTTGAATGAGCCTGCCAGAGGTGGCTGATCAGTATGTACCTTCGCGGCGCGCCGTCGCCTTTTGCGGTGATTGGTCTCGGCGAGATTGGTCAGCTCGAAGTAGATTGCGAAGGCTTTCGTGACAAGGTAGGCGTCGCCTATCTCCAGTTGTTGCACTATCCTTCGCGCTTCTACCATCTGCGGATTTTTGAAACTCGCGCCGGGCCCTTGCCCGGCCGACTGTTCGCGGTAAGTGATCAGAAGGCGCCGCAGCTGTTCGACTACTTCGAAAAGTTCCTGACCAGATTGTTCGACCAGGACTCTGCCCAGCAAGACGCCCAGGGAACGAACGTCCCGCCGCAAGGGTTTCTCTTTGGAGCGGTCGTCAGTGCTCGCGGTGAGTTCCTCGAGCCGACTACGTTGATCATCCGCGTTCCACAGTGGCGCGTCTGCCATGGTGCAAGCAATAGTAATTCATCAGGGATTGAACGATCTTTGCCGGATCACAGATGAAGCAGATTTTCGAGGATGTCCGTCGGTTCCGGGCGCTCCGAGTAGTCGGGATTCACAGATGCAAACCGGACAATTCCATCACGGTCGAGAATGTAAGTCGCGGGTATGGGAAGCTCACAGGAATCGTCGCCGTTGAGATGCGGCAAATTGACAAACGAGCGCCGATAGACGGACTGTTGATAATCGGGGACGCGATATACCAGTCCAAACGCGCGCGCCGTTTCGTTATTCTTGTCGCTTAGCAGAGGAAAGCGCAACTTGTGTTGGTCAACCATGAAAAATGACTGCTGCACGGTTTGAGGCGAGATGCCCAAGAGCGTTGCGCCAGCTTCTTGAATTTGTGGAAGGATCAAGTTCATCGCCTCCATTTGGCCGACACAGAACGGGCACCAACGTCCGCGAAAGAAGCAAATCGCTACACTGGTTTTTTCGAGGAGCTTCGCCGACGAGACATTCACTCCATTGTGATCTTGAAGTTCGAAGGGCGGAGCTTGGGAGCCGACAGCTAAAGCGCCGCGAACGATCCCGCTAGCTCTGATTTCTGCGATTGCACGAGCGTGAATGGCTTGAGTCTCTGGGAGCGCATACTTCGCGATGAGTTGCTTGCGTTCAGCGAATTGATCGCGAAGAGAGCGAAGATCAAGCTCTGTTCCTGATTCATCGAGCGAACGCCATTTCATTCTCGTCTACATTCCCGGAAGTTTCATTCCGGCGAACTTCCTCGCGAAACTCGCTTTCCCCATTTGCTTGAACATTTTTCGCATCTGCGCATATTGGCGCAACAGGTTATTGACTTCCTGCACTCTGGTTCCGGAGCCGCGAGCAATCCGTTTGCGACGGCTTCCGTTCATTACTTCGTGGTGCAGACGCTCGTGAGTTGTCATTGAGTTAATGATGGCTTCCACGCGATTGATCTGCTTTTCGTCCACTTTGTCGGCAGCTTTCTGTAATCCAGCGAATGGACCGACGCTTGGGAGCATGCCCATCAGGCTCTGAATCGATCCCATCTTCCTAACCTGCCGCAGTTGATCGCGGAAGTCCTCAAGCGAGAATCCATCTCCAGCGAGAGCCTTGCTGGCCATTTCGTGTGCTTTTTTCTTGTCAACATGCTGCTCGGCCCTCTCAATTAAAGAGAGAATGTCACCCATTCCGAGAATGCGCGACACGATTCGGTCAGGATGAAAAGGCTCCAAAGCATCGTATTTTTCACCGACGCCAATAAACTTAATAGGCTGGCCCGTTACCTGCCGGATAGACAGCGCCGCACCGCCGCGGGCGTCGCCATCCATTTTTGTAAGCACCACACCAGTGAGAGAAAGCTTCTTGTGAAACTCTTCGGCGGATTTCACCGCGTCCTGTCCAGTCATGGCATCCGCAACGAATAAGATTTCCTGCGGATTGAGCAACCGCTTGAGCGACTGCATCTCGTCCATGAGTTGGTCGTCAATATGGAGCCGGCCCGCTGTATCTACGATAAGCACGTCGGAGCCAGTATTGATCGCCTCTTTCCGAGCTTCTTTAGCCAGGCGCTCAACCGTGGCTGTATTGGCCTCGCCGACTTCCCCTTCGTAAATGTTGGCCTTGATGGCCTGAGCCACAACCTTCAATTGTTCACGCGCGGCTGGACGGTAGACGTCAACTGAAACCAGCAACGGCCGGTGGCCGCCGTTTTTAAACCAATTCGCCAGTTTGCCGGAGGTGGTCGTCTTGCCTGATCCCTGAAGACCGGCCATGAGAACGACAGTAGGAGGTTGCGAGGCGAATTTTATCCGGGCGGTATCCTTACCCAACGTTTCGATTAGCTCATCGCGCAGAATCTTGATGACCTGCTCGCCCGGAGAAAGCGCGGTGGCAACCTGCTGTCCGAGAGCCTTTTCTTGAATGCGATCGATGAGCTGCTTGACGACTTTGAAGTTAACGTCAGCCTCGAGCAAGGCCAGCCGAATCTCGCGCAACGCCTCTTGAATATTTTCTTCGTTGAGGACGGCCTGACCGCGCAGGGTCTTGAATGCCCGCTGTAATTTTTCTGAAAGATTCTCAAACATGGTTAGAAAGATAGTTTAACAGGGCTGATCAGTGGGACCATCCAGAGCAAGGGTTAGGAGATAGAGGCGCCAAAGTTGCATCCCCTTTCGCCTCGTAGGGAGTCAACGAGTGTAATGGCTTGATTACAGAAGTTACGCGAGTAACGTGCCCAGACTCGACTGCATGCATTCTAATTGTGGCATGACCGAACCTAAGCGGCTGCTGTTGATTCTGCTAGGTGGACTACTACTGGTGGCACTCGCACTCATCGGAATCAAACATCACTACGACACGATGGAGATGCCATGGTCACTCATCTGGCCAACGCAAGACATCCAGCTAGCTACAAAAATGGCGCAGCTAAGGAACGCCGGCCGTTTTGATGAAGCAATCGACCTTGGTTTGCGGTCGGTTACAGGACGCGAGGGAGACGACTCCATTTATCAATTGATCGCGGACACTTATTTCATTCGCGCTCTTCATGACAAAGATCAGAGTGGCAAGTGGACGAAACTCGGAGCCGATTATTCGGACAAAGCGCTTAGCTCCAACCCGAAGGACATTGCAAACGTATTCAACGTTGGAATGAATTACGTGATTGCTGGGGATGATCTCGACACCGGCGGATGCGAATACTATCGCAAAGCGAAATCTCTCTTTGAAAACCTCGCACCGCGACTTCAAGCAGATGGTGCAGAAACACAGGGCAGAACCGTTCGGCTTGCCGCGTTTAGAGAGAGGAATCAGGAGGCACTGTCGCGAGTGGCACAGAGCTTGCAACGCTGCCAGCAGTCAGGAAAATAGCGAGATTGGCGATAAATCGCCATTCGCTCATTAGTTTGTGAGTGAAATTGCCTGGTACGTCAGTTATCCTGACGCGGAAGAGATCGATTGAGAATCTTGTTTCGATTGAGCCTAGTCTGTTGAGGTTCTCCCACCCTAAGATGCAGCTCTTCCACGAACGTATATGACGATCTCAATGTCAGCTTGTCTGAGCCGGCTTAGACGACATCCTTGGCTGGCGGGCGGCTTGCTTCCACTTATGTCAGTCTCAGGATACGCGGTATATCTGTTTCAGCCTCATGGATACCGCAATTTGGAGCGTTTGGAGAGCCTAGCGAATCGCTGCTCATCTGCGGGTCGATCTATCACTGACGTTAGCGATTGTTTTCGACGGGCGGGCATAGAGTCTTCGGTATTATCCAGAGCTGAGCAGGAGTACCCACTCTACTTTGATGGACGAGTGAGGATAACAGCGCACAAGGGAGATAGTTGGATGACTGCCTTGACTCATTCGGGAGCGACTGGACCATTCCCATGTGGCAGGGCTGACGTGCAGATTGTGTTGGTGTTCGGACCGGACGAAAAGCTGCGGGATCGTTTGGTCAAGAGGAGTTACTCCTGCCCGTAGATTAGCTGGAGAGCCCGCCATCCAGCGCAAAGATCGTTACTTGTATCAGGCAGAAACTGTATGGAATCTTACCCTGGACGCTTGGGCGGCAATCCAATAGGGGCGCGCAGTGCCGGTTAATCGAATTTCGATGGTATTGCCTAAGTGTGCGTCATCGCCTGTAATCGTGGTGTACAGAGGATGAACATGCATACACATTCGACGACCGCCACTCCCGAATTGCAACGCGATTTGAAGCAGAATTTTGAAGCTGCGCTGGGGGAATTGCGCCAGGACGACCCAAAGATCATCGACCCAAAGATCATTGCTCGCCGTAAGCCAATCGTCCAACGCCAAAGGTTTAGTCAGTCTTTATCTTTGGATCCAAAGAATCAGGCTTTAAGGGTTGCGTCCACGGCGTTATCCGCGTTGTGGGGTCTATAAGTTTAAGACGTAACTAAATTCTGTTAGCGGAGTATCCTGTCTCCGGAGACTCCAACCGATGAGAAGACATTTTCTGCAGCTTCTTGCTTTGGCAGTAGGGATTGTCCTTATGGCAGGGGCAAGTCCTGCGCAGGACCAGGTACAGATTATCCGTGCGCAATTCGGGTTGGGGAATCAATGGGCTGACGTGACAGCTCAGGTGCAATCCCTGGTAAGTGGGCAGGGTTTAAATTTTCGCGTTGATGTCGCTAACCTTCGGGCCGACCCCGTCCCGAATCAGAGGAAAATCCTTCGCCTGAAAGTCCGCAATAGTCGCGGGCAGATTCAAGACCTTACCTATCCTGAAAAAAGCATAGTTCAACTCTACGTTACCCCTGGATACGGAGCGCCCCCGTATGGTGGGCCTCCTCCGGGTGGGGGGTATGGGCCCGGGTTGCAGATTACACGCGCCCAATATGGATACGGTCCGAGAATGGCCGACGTTACAAGCGTGGTCGCCTCGTGGGTAAGAGGAAACCGGCTGGAGATACCTGTCTCGAATCAAACGATGGGTGGCGACCCAGCTTACGGTTCTCCTAAGTCTCTTCGTGTAGTGTATTTTTGGCGGGGCGCTAGATACGAAGCAAATGCCAGTGAAGGGCAGACGCTCCGTATCCCGTAGAAGCTGGAGCTTACATTTGTCTTACATTCATGAGGGAGGTTTCCGATCAATGAATAGAAGCTTTTCAAAGCTACTTCCGCTTGCAGTGGGGATGCTTGTTTTGGCGACGTTAAGTCAGGCCCAAGACCAGGTACAGATTATCCGGGCGGAATTTGGATTGGGAAATCAGTGGGTAGATGTTACCGGGCGCGTCCAATCCCTCGTCAGTGGACAGGGTTTAGATTTTCGGGTGGACGTCGATCACCTGCAGGTTGATCCGGTTCCGAACCAGAGAAAGATTCTTCGATTGAAGGTCCGTAACAGTCGTGGGCAGATTCAAGATCTTACCTATCCGGAAAAGAGCATCGTGCGCCTCTACGTGACGAGTGGGTATGCTCAGACCAGCCCTTACGGCCAGCCCTCTTACGGTGGGCCACCGCCTCAAGCCGCGGAATATGGCGGAGACTATGGTCGCGGCTTGCAGATTACTCGCGCCGAATATGGAGCCGGCCCCCGTGTAAGAGACGTGACTGACCGCCTCTCCAGGATGATTCAAGGCGATCAATTAAACGTGCGCGTCTCCAGCAGCGTCATGGGCGGTGATCCCGCGGAAGACCAACCAAAAACTCTCACGGTCTGGTACACCTACAATGGCCGGCCGGGGCAAATCGTAGTGCCTGAGCGCGACACTTTGATTCTCCCCGGCGGGGGCGAGTCACATTATTATCAAAGTCGCCTGCGAATTGCGCGCGCCCAGTATGGCGGACAATCCCGCTTTGTGGATGTTACCGAGCAGCTTAATTCGCAGATCCAGAATGACTCTCTAAATCTTCAGGTCACGAATTACGCGATGGGTGGCGATCCTGCTCCGGGAGAGCGCAAAGTCCTGACCGTTTTCTATATCTTCAACGGGCGCAATGGGCGTGTTTTCGCCAACGAAGATGAATTTTTGACTCTACCACCTCGCAAGGGAGATGGCGACCACGATCGGGACGATGAAGCCTACTATCACAAGTATTGGCCGGGCCGCTCCGATAACGCGCTTCAGATTTTGCAGGCCACGTGGGGAGAACGCGATCACCAGGTGGACGTTACGGGCCGCATCGCTTCGATGGTTCAGGGAAACCGGCTGGAGCTGCCGGTCACGAACCAATTCATGGGCGGAGATCCGGCTTACGGCTCGACTAAATTCCTTCGCGTGATCTATCTTTGGCGAGGACTTAGGTATGAGGCAAATGCCACCGAAGGGCAAACTATCAGCATCCCTTAGGCACTTCGAGCGCCGGCTATACTACAAACGTAGATGATTTATATCGTGCGATTTTTGTGGAATGCTACTCGCGGTCATCACCTGACTCCGTGGCGCAGCCGGTACCTGCTTTGGAGAATCGAGACCTACTGCGGAGTAAAGATGCAGCAAATCGGTTTTCTGGAGTTCTGGGAATTTGCCTGGCGCGAGCGCACTAATCTGTGGCGATTCCTCAAGTGGACGGCGGAGATGGAGCGGTACGTCCATCCTAAGACAAAAGGTTGAGATGTCGGTAATCAATTGCCGCTACTGGTAGCGGCTGCGCCTTCGAGAACGACATTCACTTCTGTGCCTTTGCCCGATCCGATAGCTTGCAGCGCCGAACCGCGATTGGCCGCAATCTCCAAATAACCCATGCTTCCTGGAATTGCGAAAACCTCGCCGGGAGCCCCATCCGCATAAGCAAATCTGACCGCTGTGATTTCGCGACTTCCAACAGTTATCTTGAACGGCGGAGGTTCTGGCTCGAAGAGCATCGGTGCATCTTCGGGGGTTATATTGGTCACTAGATTTCCGAAACGGTCGGCCTTCAGCACAACACCACGCAGGGTGTTTCCGTTCACCGGCTTGGGTTTGGGAGTGTTGAATTTCACAAAATCAGAAATCTCGTCGCCGAATTTCTCGGTTTCCACACGCTTCGCCAGGTAAGCTGCCACCGGCGAGAATACATCTCGCGCGTGAAAAGTATTGCTCACCCGTTCCAGAAAATAATGTTCTGAGGTCACGTGACGCACATGCAGACGTTCTTCCCGGCCGTAGACAACCGACAGGACCCCGTTATCTGGAGCGACAAAATGATGACGGTCAGTACTCGCAATGATGGGACGCCGGTCGGTTCCTACACCAGGATCGACCACAACTAAATGAACCGTTCCCGCGGGAAAATAATTGTATGCTTGCGCGATGGTTAGAGCGCCGTCGAGGATGTCAAAAGGCTGCACTGCGTGGCAGATATCCACAATCTCGACATCCGGAACGATGTTCACAATCACACCCTTCATCGCACCGACGAAGTGATCGTTGAGTCCGAAATCGGTAGTAAGAGTAATGATGGGACGATTTGCCACAGGCTCGCCTTTGAAACGGGATTTCCTTCGAGAATTCGAAAGTAACCTTCTGTCGGTAACAAGTCAACACACGGCGGTAATGGCGGGTAATGGTGACGAGGTCAACTCGCAGCGGCGGGAGCGCCGGATTCGTCCTCTTCTATCTTTTGCTTTTCCGGCCGCATTAGGGGAAACAAAATCACGTCGCGGATTGTATGAGAATCCGTTAACAACATGGCCAAGCGGTCGATGCCGGCTCCCACTCCACCGGCAGGTGGCATGCCGTACGAGAGCGCCCGGATGTAATCTTCGTCCATCTGGTGCGCTTCCTGGTCACCGCGTTCGCGTTCGGTTAATTGTTGTTCGAACCGCCGCCGCTGCTCTTCCGGATCGTTGAGTTCGCTGAATCCGTTCGAAATTTCCATCTTGCCTGCGAAAATCTCGAAGCGTTCAACCCAATCGGGATCGTCGGGCTTGTTCTTGGACAGCGGAGAAACAGCGGATGGGAATTCGTAAATAATCGTCGGCTGAATCATGTGTTCTTCTGCGGTGGCTTCGAACAAATTTGCGATAGTCTTGCCAGTCGGCTCGTTAGGATCAAATGCGATGTGGGCATGTCCGGCATTGAAACGCCCCACCAATTGTTTTACTGCGTCAGTCGATGCAAAATCGGCCATCTCCGGCTTTGAGCCAGCGGCCTCTGGCCAGTAATGAATGATGGCCTCGCGCATGGTCATTCGTCGCCAGTTCGCGCTGCTCCAATCAATCTCGTCTTCGCCCCACTTAGTCTTTGTCCCTCCGGTCACGTCTATTGCGGCGCGTTCGATGAGTTGCTGCGTCAGGTCCATCACTCCGCGAAAATCGGTATAGGCCTGGTAAAACTCGAGCATGGTGAATTCTGGATTATGGCGAGTTGAGATTCCCTCGTTGCGAAAATTGCGATTGATCTCATAAACGCGATCAAAGCCGCCCACTACAAGTCTCTTGAGATAGAGTTCCGGAGCGATTCGCAAATAGAGATCGACGTCGAGAGTGTTGTGATGCGTAACAAAAGGACGCGCCACTGCGCCTCCGGCAATCGGCTGCATCATCGGAGTTTCGACCTCGATAAATCCGTTGCTGTCGAGAAAACGTCGCATCGACTGAACCAGCTTGCTGCGCTTCAGGAAGACTTCGCGAACCTCCGGATTCATGATGAGGTCGACGTAACGCTGCCGGTAGCGCAGTTCGACATCCGTCAGCCCGTGCCACTTCTCAGGCAACGGAAGGAGGTCCTTGGAGAGGAAAGTGATCTCGTCTACATGCACGCTGAGTTCGCCGGTGCGGGTTCGAAACAGGTATCCCGCAACCCCGATGTGATCGCCAAGGTCGAGCAATTTGTAGAGTTCGAAACCCTTGTCTCCGACCGCATCTTTCTTGACGTAAATCTGCAACCTCTGTCCGCCTTGCTGAATGTGGGCAAACCCGGCTTTTCCCATCAGGCGGATTGCCATGATTCTGCCTGTCACTCGCACGAGAACGCGGGGACTCTCCAATTCTTCAGAGGTTTTTCCGGCGAAATCAGCCACGATCGAAGGGACGGTATGCGTGAATTCGTAACTGCTGCGGTAAGTGGGCTGCCCCAAAGCCTCGATCTGCTTCAACTTTTCGCGTCGTAATTCGTAAATTGTGTCGTCGAGCGCCACTAGGTCCTTTTTGCTTGCTGAGATTGGTGGTAGAGAGAAGGCCCGATTATAACTAAGCAGATGGCCGAGTTGCTGAAGGAATGCATCTAGTTGTCATTGGTCGTTGAACGTCGAGCCTCCCAGGCGATACTATCGGTACGCGAGAATCGAGGGCACGCGAATGAGTCTAGCGTCGGAATCGTCCGCACCTGCGACCGAAACATTTACGGCCAGCCGATGGACGAAGGGCAATCTTATCTTTCCCACTCGTATAGTTATTACGCCTCAGCGGGTGAGTCGGGTCAAATCCCGGCTCTTTGGGAGCAACGATGAGAGCATTGCCATTCCTCAAGTCGCTTCGGTCAAGATTGCCACTGGAATATTGTGGTCGGAAATTCGAATCGACTCGACTGGCGGCACCGACCCGATTACGAGTCACGGCCATCGCAAGAGAGATGCAATCCGAATCCGCGAACTGATTGAAACGCACCAGGCACAAGCGCTCGGAAGTTTTCGGGAGCCGAACTTGCAACACTGACCATGTCGCCTATGAACGATGACTCAAACGAAAAAAGCGCGTGGGTGCAACTTGCAAAGTACAGCCAGCTAGCGTTTATCTTTCCGGCCGCAACCGTCGCCGGATGGTTACTCGGCGCAGGTTTGGACCGCTGGCTGCACACGACTTGGCTCTACCTGGTGGGGTTGATATTAGGAATCATCGCCGGTTTCGTGGAGTTAATACGCGCTGCAATGTCCGATTCGAAGTAATTTAAGGTATATCCTCCCGTTTGTCTCAGGCGCTCGCTCATCATGCTTAATTTCGCGCGACAATTATTGGGACGGCGCAAGAGCAAGAGCAATCCCTTCCCTAGCTTTCGGATCAATCGCCCCCTGGTACTTCTGCAAAGCGATGATTGGGGTCGCGTGGGAGTGCGCGACCAGGAAGGATTTGAACTTCTGCGAGCCGCGGGAATGCGGTTGGGAGAACATCCATACGATCTTTACAGCCTCGAAACTGCGGACGATGTTATCGCGATCCATGAATTGCTAAAGCGTCATCGTGATTCCACGGGTCGCACGGCTTGTTTGGGAATGAACTTTGTGATGGCTAATCTGGATTTTGCAAAGATGTCCGCGGACGGATTCAACACCCTTCATCTTTTACCGCTGACCGAAGGCCTGCCTCTAAATTGGCAACGACCCGGACTCTTCGAGGCATATCGGGCTGGTATCGCCGATTCAGTCTTCTTCCCTTCTCCTCATGGTCTGACACATTTCTGTCGCATTGCGATTGAAAATGCTCTGGTGAAGAACGGCCCCCAAGCGGAGCTCTTGCGACTTATGTGGCGGGCTGAGACACCTTATATTTACTGGCGAATGCCGTGGGTGGGATACGAATACAACAATCCAGAAAGACCGAACGCCGGATTTCTGACTGCGAAAGAGCAGGGTAAGCTGATAGAAGGAGCAGCCAGCATTTTCAAAACGTTCTTCTCGCGGGCGCCAGTTTCGGCGTGTGCTCCGGGATATAGGAGTAACCGCGATACGTTCGCGGCCTGGTCAAAATGTGGAATCCGCGTTGCGCAAAACGGCACCGGCACGCCGTTGCCGCCTCATATGGATGAATTTGAAATCTTGAACCTCCATCGGACCATCGACTTTGAACCCAGCCAAAAAGATTTGCCGATCGAGAAATACGTACAGTTGGCAACCGGTTGTTTTGCTCGCGGCATTCCGGCAATTGTTTCTGCGCACTCCATAAATTTTCACTCTTCTTTGAAGGATTTTCGCGGTCCTGCTCTGCTCGCCTTGGACGAATTTCTCAGCGCACTCGAAACGAAATTTCCTAATTTGCTCTACATCAACGATGGCGACGCTTACGAGATTGTTACAACCGGTAAGCTTCGCACCGCACGCGGCACGATTTCTGTCAGAGTCGAACGGGAAGTCCAGGCAACCGCTGCTGCCGGAGAAACTAGATGAGCGCGGCGCAATCGTTGGTGCTCATCACCGTAGACTGTATGCGCGCGGATCATGCCGGTTTCCTGGGATACGCTCGCGATACAACCCCTTTTCTCGATTCGCTGGCTTCCGAGAGCATTGTTTTCTCGAATGCGATAGTGGCTGGAGCTCCAACCTATTATTCTCTTCCCGCGATCATGGCCTCGCGGCATCCACTAGCTCTGGGGCGAGATTTTATCGGCATCGCGCCAGAAGAGCCAACGATTGCGTCCAACCTTAGCCAATTGGGATATGCAACCAGCGCCTTTCTAGCCGCCAATCCCTATTTGTCTCCCCGCTTTGGCTACAACGCAGGTTTTGACACGTTTCGCGATTTTCTTGACACGGAAGTCGAGTCTTCCAGCAAACTGCCCCAGTCGAATGGCAGTCCTCTTCGCAGCCGCTTCAATGAATATTTGGCGAGAACTTGCCACAACCTCGGACCACTCGGTTCGATTTACGACAAACTCTATTTTGAATACTGCCAAAGTGCAGCCAGGACCGATGGCGTTAGCTTCGATTTGTTACGACGATTTCCAGCAGCTAACGTCCTTGTGGATCAGGCGAGTTCGTGGCTTGACGGCGTTTCCGGAAGTCCATTTTTTCTCTGGCTGCACTTCATGGACCCACATTCTCCATACCATCCGCAGGAAGAGTCGTTGCGGTCCCTGGGAAGCGATTTGGACGCCTCGCGTGCGCGTTACTTGAATTCTTATTGGAACCGTGGAGATATCGGGCCAAACCGTCTTACGCGGCACCGGGAGGAAATCGTATCGCTTTACGACGCAGGCATCCGGTCGGTTGACTCCCAGATCGGTCGCTTCGTCGATGAATTGCAACGCCGCGGACTGTGGGAGAACTGTACTCTTGCGGTGACGGCTGATCATGGAGAGGAATTTCTGGAGCACGGAGGCCGATATCATTCCCCTTCCAAACTCACCGAGGAACTGATTCATGTCCCGTTGTTAATTGCGGGAGGCAAGCCGATCGGACCAAGCGTCAGAAAAGAGCCGGTTAGCTTGGTCGACTTGGCGCCGACCCTTTTTGATGCGATAGGCATTCCGTCGCCAGACACCTTTCGCGGCAGAAGTTTCTTGACCCCGCCCGGGGACGCCGACATAAGCGGGCAGGCAGCTATTGTCGAATCGGTTGGGACCTGTACGAATCCGTTCCATTCTTCGCAACGACTAGGCGCGAGGCTTCTTGCAATAAGGGAAGCCGACTACAAGCTCGTGATCGATTTCGCTTCGTCTCAGGAGAATTTATTTGATCTGAAGAACGATCCGGCCGAGTTGCATCCACTTCGTCCGGAAGTTGAGAAGCCTGTGCGACGCCGCATGCTCAAACGCGCGAGCGAGCACTTGGCCCAGTCAGTTGAGTCGCGCAACCCGTCAAGGCGTCTGGACGCTCAACTCCGCGACCTTCGGCTAGAATGGTCGGATTCGATTAACAGCATTTCCTCCTAGTATGTTGGGCTCATCCGCATCAGAAAACTTGGTTCCTACAAACGGCAGTGAGAACCCGATTCGACTTCTGGTAGACAGCTTGGCCGATGACGGTCTGACAAACGCGCAAATGACAAATGCGCGCGAAATCATACGGCGCCTGGACCCTGACCGATTTCATGTAAGCGTCTTTTACGTCAATCGAGCGGACCCAATAATTAAAGAGCGGCTCAACACAAAATTGATCCGACTGCGCAAGCATGGGCAAACGGTCAGAATTTTCCAGGAATTCGTTTTCGGACATCATCAAATTCTGTTCTACATGAAGGCGTCTCCGGCAAGTAAGTACTACATGAAACTTCGGCGCAAGTGGTATGACGATCGAATCACGATTGGGACACTTGAGTCTCAGTCCGACGTCCGCAATGAGCCCACAATCAACTCCGCAGGAGTACGCCTTTGGGAAAACTCAGTGCTGCGCTGCGAATTCCTTTTCAGCAATTCGCAGGCGGTTAGACGAAGCCTTCAGCGCGAATACGGTTTGCCCAGCGAGATTGTAGCCACCGGGGTGGACACCAAGTTCTTTGCGCCAGCGTGGGATCGGGTGCCTAATCCCCGGCCCTGTGTGTTGTTTGCTGGTGCGTTGCGGCCTTTCAAGCAGCCACACTTATTGCTTGAGGCAGCCGTTCATTTGCCCGAGGCGAACTACGTCATAGCCGGGGATGGAATTATGGCACAGGAATTGCGCACGACCGCGCAACAAAGAAATCTTGCCAATGTCACTTTCTTGGGATCGTTAACCGCTTCAGCGTTAAGACGCGAATATCAGCAGGCAGACATATTTCTGTTTCCGTCCAAGTGGGAGGGATCTCCGAAAGTTATTCTGGAGGCAGCGGCTTGTGGTCTGCCGGTGATTGCTCGAAACGATTATTGTCCTGAAAGCGTGATTGATGGCGAAACAGGATATCTCGTCGGGTCTGATGAAGAAATGTATGACAGGCTGCGAGAGTTGCTAAGTAATCGAGAACTTCGCCGGAAGATGGGAAGGGCTGGTCGTCTGCTGAGCGAGACATTCGATTGGGATCTCATTACCAAAAAGTGGGCGGCGATCTTTCAACAATTGATTTCGCGGAAGGCTAACGGTCGAATGGCGTGATCGCCTCTTTTCCATTGCCGGGAAACCAGATTGCGCCGCTCAGGAACTCTCTTCACGTCCTGGTGCTCACGCCCTTTTACCCGACTTCAACGGATGACGCGAAGGGCTGCTTCATTGCCGAACCGATGCCAGCGTTGTCGAAGCTTGAAGTTGATAGTACGGTCATGGCGGTTCAGCCATTCTATCGGACGCGCGCGTCTCTGAACCCGCTCGCATTTCCCGCGCAGCACACTCGCTTTTTCTCGTTTCCCGGGGGATTGGGTCTACCCACAGCAGGAGCATTTCTATTCGCTAACCTTCTAAGCACGGTTCGGCGCTTACATCGATCGAATCCGATTCACTTGATTCATGCGCATGCCGCTTTGCCTTGTGGCCACGCCGCTGCATTGCTAAGCCGTGAACTCGGAGTTCCTTTTGTGGTGACAGTGCACGGGCTCGACGCCTACTCTACGCGCCAGGTTGGCGGTCTTTCTGGCAAGTGGTGTAACCGGGTTTCGAAGTTCGTTTATCGCTCCGCGAAAAGCGTAATCTGCGTAAGCGATAAAGTCCGAGATCAAGTGCTCAAGGGCACACCTGATCGAGTGAATACGGAAGTTGTCTACAACGGAGTCGACTCGGAAACGTTTCATCCATCGGGCGACGGTGCGGAAAAGCAAACGATCCTTTGCGTCGGGGATCTGATATCGAGCAAGGGTCACGAGCTTCTGCTTCGAGGTTTGGCAGCCGTCCATTCGAGACTTCCCGACGTTTCCTGCGAATTTATTGGGGACGGTCCGGAACGATCACACTTGACCAAAACTGCCGCGAAGTTAGACCTCGGCGATAAGATTCGCTTTTTCGGACGCCGCAACCGCAGCCAAGTCGCTGAAGCAATGCGTCGGTGCACGTTGTTCGCTCTTCTCAGCGGGTATGAAGGCTTTGGTTGCGTTTATCTGGAAGCAATGGCCACCGGCAAAGCGGCAATTGGTTGCCGCGGCCAAGGGATTGAAGAAGTAATTGAACATGGAGCCAATGGGTGGCTGATCGATCCCGGCAGCCTCCCCGGATTAACCGAGGCACTGTTTGAGTTATTAGGAAGCAGTCAAGCGCGCAACGCGCTCGGTGAAGCGGCGAGGAGTACGATTCTGCGAGATTTCACCCTCAATCACCAAGCGGAACGCCTTGTTCGAATTTATCGGGAGTGCGTGGAGTGAGTAGAAAACTGGTCATCCTTACCGAAATCATCGCGCCATATCGTATACCCGTCTTCAATGCCCTCGCAAAGATCGAAGGAATCGACCTGCACGTTATTTTTCTGGCTGAAACTGATCCGTTTGTCCGCGAATGGTTAGTCTACAAAGAAGAAATCGATTTCAGCTATGAGGTGCTGGCTTCTTATAGAAAGCGCTGGCGGAATCGTAATATTTTGCTCAATCGTGGGACGAATGCGGCTATAAGAAAGGCTTCTCCAGACGTTATTCTTTGTGGCGGCTATAACTACCTTGCGTCGTGGCAGGCGTTGCTGTGGGCCGGCCGCAACCGGGTACCGTTTCTGTTATGGGCGGAGAGTAATGCGAAAGATCTGCGTCGAAAGACATGGTTTGTAGAGTCATTGAAGAGTAGATTCCTCAGTAAATGTGATGCCTTTGTGGTTCCTGGAAAGGCATCCCTACAGTATTTGGAGAGCTTCGGTATTCCTGCGGAAAAGATATTTACCGCCCCTAATGCAGTCGATAACGATTTCTTCAGCCAGATGTCCGTAAAAGTGCGCAACAATTCTGCCAAATTGCGCCAGGATTTCGGACTTCCCACGCGGTTTTTTCTTTTTGTCGGCAGAACGGTTGCCGAAAAAGGCGTGTTTGATCTTCTGCTTGCTTATCGCGAACTCGATCCCGACCTGAGACGTGAATTTGGATTAATATTTGTAGGCGACGGTGCTGCGCGGTCCGAGCTTAGTAAACTCGCCGACGATGTAACCCCGGGAAATGTCAGATTTCCGGGTTTTGTTCAGCGGGAAAATCTGGCGACTTACTACGCGCTTGCCGAGGCCCTTGTCTTCCCAACCCATGCCGAAGTATGGGGACTGGTGGTGAACGAGGCGATGGCATGCGGCTTGCCTGTCATTTGTACAGATGTTACCGGCTGCGCCTCCGATCTTGTGGAAGAAGGATGGAACGGCCGTGTCGTTCCTCCCCGCGACATCGCACGATTAACGCAGGCTCTTGAAGGTTTGGCGAGAAGTCCCGAGGCGACTCGCGCCATGGGAAAGAATAGCAAGAAACGCATATCGCTGTACTCGCCGCGCGCGTGTGCGGAAGGAATAGCGGACGCCACGTTCTCTTGTGCGCCTACTTATGCATAGTCTGGAACTCAATCCCCGAATTGTCGCGGCGATCGCACTGAGTTTGTTAGGCGCTGCCTATCTAGTGCTGGCGCGACCGGGTTATCTGACCAGCGTTGAGTATCTAGGCGGGTTGCTGCTGCTTGAGATTCTAGCTGCGATTGTTTGGAACTATCGTCAGATGTTCTTTCCTTTTCTGATCCTTACTTTCCTGTTTGCAGGCACAGCGGTACCAATGCAGTCAGTGTGGACTTCGGCTCGATGGCTCGTGCTCGGCGCCGGCGTGCTGGCTGGCGTCTTCATTTATTTGAGGGATCCATCTCATTCGCTCGGCTTTCTTCACCTTGCCGCATTGTTTTGCGTCGTTGCAGCAGCCACATCTGCGATGGTCTCCCCGTATCCCAAACACGCATTACTGAAGGCATTGAGCTTACTATTGCTTTTCGCCTATGGCTCCTTCGGCAGCAGGCTGGCTGTCCTGGGCAGAGAGGATAGATTCTTTTCCGGGTTATTGATTGGTTGCGAAGTTCTGATTTATTTTGCGGCCGTGGAGTATTTTATTTTTCACTACCAATTCTTTGGGAATCCGAATTCACTGGGCGCTGCCATGGGCGTGGTCCTGGCCCCTCTCATGTTGTGGGGTGTTCTCGTAACTGAAAATCCGCTTGTTCGAGGACGCCGGATATTCGCTCTTCTGTTGGCACTCGCCCTATTGCTGACTAGCCACGCGCGTGCCGGTATAACTGCGGCGATGGTCTCCAGCATTCTGATGTGCCTATTGCTGGGGCGCTATCGCATGCTTATCAAAGGTTTGGCTATATCGTTGGTGATCGCAGCCATCGTCGCGTCTGTTGGGCCCGCTCCAGAATCCGTCGTCCGATCCTCACTCACTTCCAACTTCGTGTTCAAAGGGAAAGAGCAAAGCGGAGTTCTGGGGTCTAGAAAGTCAGTCTGGGATCGGACGATCTCTTCGATTGAGGAACATCCTCTATTTGGTAGTGGTTTTGGAACCGCCGCCACGCAATATGACAACTCCGTCGACGAAGTAGGGAATTTCTCCTCCAACACCGCGACAACCCGTGAACATGGAAGCAGCTACCTAACAGTTGTTGAGGGTGTGGGGCTGCTTGGTGCAGTTCCTTTCCTTTGCCTTCTAGTTGTAATTGTGATTCATCTCGGTCGGGTATTTAAATGGCTCTGGCGCTCGAAAGATCCTTTCTCGCCCGCATTTCCTATCGCTGCCATTCTCCTGGCTGGTCTCATCCATGCGATGTTTGAAGATTGGCTATTCGCTGTCGGGTATTACGTCTGTACATTTTTTTGGAGTCTTGCATTCATGCTACCCGACTTCATTCCCACCCGAGACGGAATACTAGCTGAGCAGCCCTTTCTGCCGATTCCTATCTCTCCCACGGAAGCCACATTCGCTCCTACTAGCCAGTGATGCGTCTTTTCTTAAACGGACTGGCTGCCAGCGCAGGCGCGGGCCTGACTTATCTGCGCAATGTGATTCCCGAAATCTCGAAACGCTCGGAAGTTCGGACCATAGTAGCCTTGGACCCCACGCTGCAGCGCGAGTTCGAGAAGTTTCCAAATATCTCTTTTGTCAATTTGCCTAGTCCGAGGGGCGCCATCCAGCGCTTTTGGCGCGAACAAACGCATCTCGGCAGGATCATAAAGGAGAACGGCGCCGACGTTTTGATCTCCGCGGGCAATTTTGCCCTGAGACATTCTCCGGTGCCGCAAATATTACTCTCTGGAAATTCGCTCTATACCTCCAACGATTTCGTCACAGATCTGCGCTGCAGGCGCGACTACCGCCTCTTGGCCGATACCTACCTCAAAGGAGTCTTCGCAAAGCGTTCACTAGCATGGGCCGATTCCACCGTTGCGCCAACCGAAGCATTTGCGAAGGAACTGGGGGCGTGGACCAGAACCAGAGTGACCGCCATTCATCATGGCTTCGATCATGAACGCTTCTTCAAAGATCCCGGCCCACTACCCGCCCCGATTCAAGCGAAACTGGATTCCTCCGAGCAAGCGATCCGTTTGTTGTTTGTCAGTCACTATAACTATTACCGAAATTTCGAAACGTTGTTTCGCGCGCTGCCGATAATTCAGAAACAATTGCGCTCCCGACAGGTCAAACTGTTTCTCACTTGCAAATTGACATCAAGGGAAAATCCCGGAGCCTATCAGGCGGAAACAGCCGCCTCATTAGTACGCAAATTGAATATCGCTGACAGCGTGGTTGAGCTCGGTACTGTTCCCTATGAACTGCTGCACCATGTGTACCGATCGTGCCACATCTATGTGACCGCGGCTTACGCGGAGTCTTTCGCACATCCTCTAGTCGAAGCCATGGCAAGTGGATTACCGGTTGTCGCTTCCGGACTGCTCGTTCATCGGGAAGTATGCCGAGATGCCGCCCTCTACTTTGATCGTTTTTCTTCGGAAGAGTTGGCTGCCCAGGTTCATCGAATTGCTAGTTCTCGTGATCTCGCAAACGGGTTGTCTGCGCAGGGCCTGGGTCGCTCGAAAGATTTCTCCTGGTCCGCTCACGTCGAGAAAGTATTAGCGCTGGCTCGCACTCTATGTCTTGATTCCTGTTAGTTAACTTCGGGGTCTGCCACAAGTAGGCTAGGCTCATCTAAGACAATTGCCCGTTGCGATAACATCGTTCCCAATCAAATCAGCGAGGTGTTCGAAACTTGAAACGATCTGTCTATCCAGCCGTGTTAGTGGTCGCGTTTGTGAGCACTCTTTTGGGGCAATCTCCCCAGCGTTCGCAGGAAATTCCCCTTCCGAGCAGCAAGCGTTTGACGGTGCCTTCGCTCGGCCGTGTGGCAAAGTTGAACGGATTTCCATCCACAATTTCGCTAAGCCCGGACCGCCACTACGCCGCGATTATGAATGATGGCTACGGGGCGCAAGGGAGTGAATCTCATCAATCAATCGCAATTATCGACCTCAAGACGAACGAGCTTACCGATTTTCCTGAAGCGCGGCTTCCCGAACAGGCTCATCAAAGCTATTTCATCGGGCTCGCCTTCAGCTCGGACGGCAATCATTTGTATGCCTCCATCGGGTCGATTACTGACCCATTGGGAGAAAAGCCCGGGGATACCGGAAACGGAATTGCCGTTTACAGTTTTCAGGATGGGAAGATCAATTGGGAACGGTTCGTAAAGATTTGGCCGCAGAAAATCGGGGCTGGGAAAAAAATTGCGTACGGCCTTCGTTCATCCGCGGACAGGACCGCAATTCCCTACCCCGCAGGGCTCGCAGTGATTTCCAGCCCCGGCGGTCCTGACAAATTGCTGGTGGCCAACAATTATTCAGATAACGTTGTTCTCCTCGATTCGGTTACCGGAGCTATGCTTCAACGTTTCGATCTCAGCACCCACCAGATGATTCCATCGTCGTTTCCTTACACGGTTGTCGCCACTCGCGACGGACGCCGCGCATGGTGCAGCCTGTGGAACGCGTCCCGCGTAGCGGAACTCGACATGGAACGCGGAACCATAGCGCGCTGGATTCCACTGCTCGAGCCGAAGGATCCCACCGCACCGGGATCACATCCCACGGCGTTATTGCTCAGCCCTGACGAGAAACTTTTGTACGTGGCGCTGACGAATGCAGATCAAGTCGCGGTAGTAGACACCAGCACAGGAAATCCGCTCAACTCCTTGACCACCACCTTGCCCGACCAAAAGAGTGCTGGTACTTCGCCCAGCGCATTGGCTCAATCTGAGGACGGCAAGCGTTTGTTTGTGGCTGATTCCGCCCTCAATGCAGTCGAAGTCATCGACACCTCGACCTTATTAGCGAACGGAATGGAATCTGCGACCGCACCATCTGTTGTGGGCTTCATTCCGACCGACTGGTACCCGACCGCTTTGGCGACCATCGGAGATGATCTTCTAATTGCGACCGCCAAGGGTCAAGGAACCGGGCCGAACAATGGGCCCGCTCTCCACTACGGCCCTCACGCTCGGAAGCATCCTTATATCGCAACGCTGTTGTACGGCTCGGTTTCTCGCATCAATTTTCGCACCGCCGAAAAGCACTTGTCCGACTTGACGCGTCAAGTCCAGAAAAGCAATCTGATGACTTCGGACCCGGGGACAGTCCATTTTCAGCAAGGTTCGAATCCCATCAAGCACGTGATCTACATTCTCAAAGAGAATCGGACTTATGACCAGGTTCTCGGCGACCTGAAAGTTGGGAACGGTGATCCGTCATTGACTCTTTATGGCACGGACATTACTCCGAACGAGCACAAACTCGCTTTGCAATTCGGAGTTCTCGATAACTTCTACGACAGCGGTGAAGTTTCGGGAGACGGCCACGATTGGTCGAGCGCCGCCATCACCACCGATTACAACGAAAAAACCTGGCAAATTGCCTACCGAAGCAAAGAGCGAACCTACGATTATCGAGGGATGGTCGCGGATGAATTTCCGCTCGACGGAGGCGAACCGGACGTGGATGCTCCCGCGACGGGTTACATCTGGGACAATCTCGCAAGCCACGGACTGAGCTATCGCGATTATGGTGATTACATCGGAACGGTTTGGTGCAAGACGCCGAAACAATCCGGATCGCCTAAAGGGGACACTCCGCCGGCCCAATCGGCGCAGTGCCCGCAACCGTTCGTCAAGAATGGTGATCTGCTCCCCAATAATGTGGGACAGCCTCATGGCTCAATCAGCCAGTGGCCCTGGCCAATTCCCCTGTTTTCGGGAGGCAAGGCGACGAAGGCGCTTCTCCGAGGCCACTTCGATGCTTCATTCCCCGACTTCAACACGGACTATCCCGATCAGTTGAGAGCGGACGAATTTCTTAATGAGTTTGGCGGATTCCTGCAAGCACACGCAAAAAACAATCCATCAGCTGAGCTTCCTAGTTTTGTCTATCTTTATCTTCCGAATGATCATACCCACGGCACCATGCCAGGCGCACCTCGGCCAACCGCGTCTGTGGCCGACAATGATCTTGCTGTCGGCCGCGTGGTTGAGGCTGTCTCGCACAGTGCATATTGGAATGACACTGCAATTTTCATCATTGAAGACGATGCTCAGGATGGCGCCGACCATGTCGACGCGCATCGTTCAACAGCTTTTGTGATCAGCAAATATTCGCCGAGCTCGGCCGCGCATCCATTCGTGGACAGCCGCTTTTATACGACGGTGAACATGATGCACACAATGGAAAGTTTACTGGGCCTGCCACCAATGAACCAGAATGACGCTTATGCGCCGGTGATGGCTCCCCTCTTCACCGGACCCGGCACTCAGCCTGCCTACAGCGCCGATTGGAGTAACCGCGATAATGGATTGATCTATCAAATGAATCCACCTCGCGGTCAGGGCGCGGCGGCTTCCGCAAAGCTGGACTTCTCTCGTCCTGATGCGAACAATCCCGCCACGCTCAATGCAATTTTGTGGCGCGACCGCAAGGGTAATTCACCCATGCCTTTGCCGAGACACACTGTTTTCGCAGAAGAATCCACGATCAAGTAGATGTTTCTCGGCCTCCACTAACGGCGGGGACGATCGAAATCTCACATTCCGAAGAAACCAAGCTCGCGAGTCCGCCGGTATATCGGATGTTCTCTTCGCCTATGAAAATATTGATATGTTCCCGCACCTGTCCTTGCTCGGTGACGACGCGATCCCGAACGCCGGGGTAGAACGCGCATAGGGCCGACAACGCATCGGCTAAAGTTGGGCATGCCTGTTCGATTTCAACTTTGGCGCGCCCGCCTGTAAATTCGCGCAAAGCACCGGGGATGTGAAAAGTTACCGGCATGGAATCACCTCTTCGGTCGCCGCTTCTTGCTTGGATACCGGGATTTCGACTGATGTGAATTCGCGCGCACAGCTCTAGGCCGGCTTGGCCCTAAACCGGCGGAGGCGTCCTCGAAGACTGCGCTCCGGACGCAGAGCACTGACGGTAGACCATCGAGTATCTTTTGCCACGTCCGGCCTTCATCGCGCGA
>Ga0073928_10003061_pt1 | contig 27071 bp, 31 predicted proteins | sample PaiPotPPA55metaG_FD_76969 | JGI IMG/M metagenome (GOLD analysis project Ga0073928, IMG submission 76969) | Iron sulfur acid spring bacterial and archeal communities from Banff, Canada, to study Microbial Dark Matter (Phase II) - Paint Pots PPA... ...
GAGATGTTTAACCTGTTCAACCGCATCAACCTGGCGAGCGGCGCCGGATCGGTGGGTTCGAGCGGCTACGTGTCGGACACCATCGGCGATTTCAACGGCGCGCCGGGTTTGGGGCCTGGAGAGCCGTTCAACATGCAGCTTGCGGCGAAGATTCTGTTTTAGCGGGGTGAGGGCGTGGACGACCAGCAGAGCACCAAGCTCAAGGAGATGGCGGGCCGCCTCGGCATGAGCATCGATGATTTGATCATCCTGGGCTTTGATGATCTGCTTCCGGAACCTGATGAGGCGTTTCTGCGCGCAGTTGACTCCGTGATGCAGAAAAACGGCGAGTTGTACCGGCGCTTGGCTTAATTAATAGGCTACTGAGCGAGATCGTGGAGGGTGTCGCGATAGCGGCGCATGCCTTCGCGCGCGAGGCGCATTTGTTCGTGAAATTCATGGGCGCTGGTTGCGTCCGAGGCTGGGAGGGACGCCTCGAGCAGATCCCTGCAGAGGTCCTGCGCGGAGACTCCACGGCGAGTGGCTTCTTCCTCGATCCGACGCAGCAGTCGATGGGAAAGCTCGACACTGATTCTCACGCTAGCTCCTTGTCCTCCCTATTTGACAGTATCATTTCGCGGGTCCTTGGCTTGCACAGCTCATTGTGCTCGCCGCTTCGGGTACACTGGGATTGAGGGTGCGCCAACCGATGACACAAGACATTACGCTCGCAATAGACGAGGCGCTGTTGGAGAGGGCACGCCTACTGGCGGCAGATAGAGGCGCGACCATCCAGCAGTTGTTGGAAGGCGAATTGCGTCGCATCGTTGAACGCGACGACGCGTACCTCGAAGCCCAGGCCAGCGCGCTGGCATACCTCGCTGCGCCTTTCCATTTGGGCGGCAAAGGCATAACGGACCGCGAGGCTTTGCATGACCGCCAAAGTCTTCGTTGACTCTAATATTCTGATCTACGCCCACGATTTAGACGCAGGTGTCAAGAACCAACGTGCCAACGTTTGCCTGATCCAGCTTTGGAGCGATCGGAACGGCCGCCACGCAGGCAAGGTCCAGCACCCGCTGTCTGCCGCAGCGGCGCGAGCTGTGGTGCGCAATTATGAGTCGCTGATCACGCCCGATACCATCGTTCGCGCTAGCGAGATCGGGGCCATCATTTCGGGATAGCATCAGACCGTTGCGGGGGTTCGCATCCGCAACCCGCTTCTATCAGGCTAACGGTTTGCCAACGTGAACCTACGCCTTGTCTTTCAGCATCTCCCGTGCGGCGTTATATCCAGGCGCGCCCATGACTCCGCCGCCCGGGTGCGCGCCGGAGCCGCATAAATACAGGCCGCGGACGGGCGTGCGGTAGCGCGCCCAGCCGGCCAATGGGCGCATGACGAACATCTGGTCAAGCGCCATTTCGCCGTGGAAAATATTGCCGCCGGTAATGCCGAAGCGGCGCTCCATATCGAGCGGGGTCAGCACCATCTTGTCGATGATGATGGAGCGGATGTTCGGGACGTACTCCTCGATCAGCTCGACCACGCGGTTGTAGAACGGCTCGCGCAATTCGTCCCAGGTCGCGCCGCGCAGGGTGTACGGCGCGTACTGCAGGAAGATCCCCATGATGTGCTTGCCGGGGGGGGCAAGCGACGGATCGTACATGGTCGGGATGGTCAGTTCCAGCATGGGCCGGTCGGAGGGGCGGCCGTACTTGGCGTCATCCCACGCGCGTTCGATGTAGTCGATCGACGGGCAGATGTGCATCGTCGCCTTATGCTGCGGTCCGGGGGCTCCGGGCAGCGCGGAGAACTCCGGCAGTCCCGAGAGCGCCAGATTGATCTTGCAGGACGTGCCTTCCGTGCGAAAGTGTCGAATGCCAGTCACGAAGTCGGCGGGCAGCTCGCGCTCATCGAGCAGGCGCTGGAAAGTCACATGCGGATCGAGATTGGAGGCCACCGCCGGCGCTTCGATCTCCTCGCCACCGGCCAGCACGACGCCGCGCACGCGCCCATCACGCACCAGGATTTTCTCAACCGCCGCGCCGGTGCGGATCACGGCGCCTTTGCTGCGCGCCGAGCCGGCGATGGCTTCGGAAACCGCGCCCATGCCGCCGCGCACGAATCCCCACAATCCGCGGTGGCCGGCGACGCTGCCCATGACGTGATGCATCAGGATATAGGCTGTGCCCTGCGAGCGCGGTCCGCCGTTGGCGCCGATTACGCCATCGGTGGCCAGTGTGACTTTCAGTTCGGCCGATTCGAACCATTCGTCCAGAAACTCGGCCGCGCTCTGCGTGAAAATCTTGACCAGTGCCACGATATCGGCCGGCGCCAGTTTGCGCATGCGCGCGGCGATCTTGAGGTGATCGATCAGGTCGCCGATGCCGCGCGGCGGGAACTGCGGGGGCGTGGTGAGCAGCAGCGATTCGACGACTTGCGACAGCCGCTCGAGCTGCGCTTCGAAGGCCGGATAAGTCTCCGCATCGCGGCGGGAGAACTTGGCGATTTCCTCCAGCGTCTTGCGCGCGTCCTGCCACATGAAGAAGCAGCGGCCGTCGGGAAAGGGCGAGAAGAATGCGGGATCCTTGGCGTCGACTTTGTAGCCGAAGCGCTCGAGCTCCAGGTCGCGTATGACGCACTCCTGCAGCAGGCTCGTGAGATAAGCGCCGACGGAGACGCGAAAGCCGGGCCAGAGTTCTTCGGTAACGGCGCAGCCGCCAAGCATCTCGCGGCGCTCGAGCACCAGCGGTTTGCGCCCGGCGCGGGCCAGGTAGGCAGCCGTTACCAGGCCGTTGTGCCCCCCCCCAATGATGATGGCGTCGAATCGTTCAGCCATTTTTACCTCTTGCGGAACGCGATCACGGCCAGCGGCGGCAGCGTGATGCTGATGCTGTTCGGACGGTCATGGCGCGGCACCGGCCGGGACGCCACCCAACCCGCGTTGCCCAGATTGCTGCCGCCGAACAGGTGCGAGTCGGTATTCAGTACCTCTTCGTAGACGCCCTCCTCCGGCACGCCGATGTCGTACTTATCGCGCACCACCGGCGTGAAGTTGCAGCAGAACAGCAGGAAATCCGCGGGGTCCTGCGCCCGCCTCAAGAACGAAATCACCGAATTTTGGACATCGCGGAAATCCACCCACTCGAAGCCGCTGTGATGAAAGTCCACCTGGTAAAGCGCGGGACTCTCGCGGTAGAAGCGGTTCAGCTCCTGGACGAGCAATTGCAGCTTGCGGTGATAGTCGAACGCCAGCAGATCCCAGCGCCGGCCTTCGTTATGGTTCCATTCCTCGCGCTGGCCGATCTCCTGTCCCATGAACAGAAGCTTCTTGCCCGGATGCGCGTACATATAAGTCAGGAACGCGCGCACGTTGGCGAACTGCTGCCATTCGTCGCCCGGCATTTTGTTGATCAGCGAGCGCTTGCCGTGGACGACTTCATCGTGCGAAATCGGCAGCAGGAAATTCTCGGTGAAGGCGTACAGCATGCTGAAGGTGATGTTGTTGTGGTGATACTTGCGGTGCACCGGATCTTCGCTGAAGTAGTGGAGCATATCGTGCATCCAGCCCATGTTCCATTTCATGGTGAAGCCCAGCCCGTTAAGATACACCGGCTTCGACACGCCCGGGAAAGCCGTGGATTCCTCCGCGATGGTTATCGCGCCGGACACTGTATGCGCCAGTTCGTTGAAGCGGCGGATGAAGTCGATGGCCTCAAGATTCTCGTTGCCGCCGTACTGGTTGGGAATCCATTCGCCCGCCTTGCGAGAATAGTCGAGATAGAGCATAGAGGCCACCGCATCCACGCGCAACCCGTCGATGTGGTATTTCTTCAGCCAGAACATGGCGTTCGAGATCAGGTAGGAGCGCACTTCATTGCGGCCGTAATTGAAGACCAGGGTGCCCCAATCGCGCTGCTCGCCCTTGCGCGGGTCGGCGTGCTCGTAGAGCGCCGTGCCATCGAAAAACACCAGACCGTGCGCGTCTTTTGGAAAATGCGCCGGCACCCAATCCACGATCACGCCGATGCCTTCCTGATGGCAGCGGTCGACGAAGAACATGAAGTCTTCCGGCGTGCCGAAACGCGAAGTGGGCGCGTACAGGCCGATCACCTGGTAGCCCCACGAGCCGGAAAACGGATGCTCCATGATGGGCAGGAGCTCAATGTGCGTGTAGCCCATGCGCTTGACGTACTCGACCAGGCTGATGGCCAGCTCGCGATACGAGGTGAACTGGCCCTGCGGCCCGCGCAGCCAGGATTCCACGTGCACTTCGTAAGTCGACATCGGCGACTTGAGCAAGTCGATCCGCCCGCGGGCTTCCATCCAGGCGTCATCCTGCCACTGGTAGCGCTCCAGGTCCCAAACTACCGAGGCGGATTTTGGGGGCGTCTCGCATTCGAAAGCGAAGGGGTCGGCCTTGAGCTGTTGGTAGGCGTTGAAGCGCGAGCGCACGTTGTATTTGTAGGCGGTACCCTGGCCGAGTCCGGGCACGAACAGTTCCCAGACACCGCCATTGCGGCGGCGCATGGGATGGCGGCGCGTGTCCCATTGGTTGAAATCGCCCGCCAAGGTGACGTTCTCGGCATTGGGCGCCCACACCGCGAAGCGCACGCCGGGCACGCCTTCCGACTCGACAAGGTGCGCGCCGAACGTGCGCCAACCTTCGTAGTTGGTGCCTTCGGTGTGCAGGTGCAGCTCGAAGTCCGTGAGCAGGGGGGGGAAACGGTAGGGGTCCTCAAACTCGATGGTGGGGCCGTCCCACAGCTTGGCCTGGATCAGATATTTCGCCGGAGTGCCGGAAAGCGTGACGCAGAAGAAGCCGGCGTCGTGCTGCTTCTCCATCGGCGAGACCTCATCGCCGATCATAAGCATAGCTGATGCGGCCTGGGGCAAAAACGCGCGCACTTCCCAGCGGCCCTGCGCCCCGCGCTTGCGTACGGCATGTGGTCCCAGGATGCGGAAGGGGTCGCCGTGATATCCGCCAACGATTGCTTCGATCTCTTCAGGAGTCATAGTAAGCCGGCCCTTGGCCGGCGGGACCGGGGGCTAGGGGCTGGGGGCTAGGGCTGTGTCCTCTGCCTTACCCACGGCTTGTTCTGCTCCGAGCAGCCGGACCATGTACCACTTTACCCCATGGCGCTTCCACTTCCGGCGGCAATGATGCCAAGCTAGGGAGATGGAACCCGCGCCCGATTATCGCGCCTGGCCCAAAGCGGAGTTGCATCTGCACCTGGAAGGCTCGGTCGAACCCGAAACGCTGGTGGAGATGGATCCCACTCTGGATGCGGAGACCATTCGAGAGGTGTACCAGTTTGCCGATTTCCAGGGTTTTCTGCGCGCGTACAAATGGGTCAATGAACGGCTGCGCACGCCGGACGATTACGCCCACATCACGCGGCGGCTGTTGGCGCGGCTGGCGGCGCAGTCGGTGCGCTACGCCGAGATCACGATGTCGGCCGGCGTGGTGCTGTGGAAGAAACAAGAGTTCGCGCCGATCTACGCGGCCGTGCGGGAGGCTGCGCGCGAGTCGCCGGTGGAGGTGTATTGGATTCTGGATGCGATTCGGCACTTCGGTCCGGAGCATGGCATGCGCGTAGCGGAATTGGCGGCCGAGCGGGTGAACGACGGTGTAGTGGCGTTCGGCATCGGCGGCGATGAAGAGCGCGGGCCGGCGGAATGGTTCGGCGACGTCTTCCGATGGGCGAAGAATGTGGGGCTGCGCTTGGTTGCCCACGCCGGCGAGACCATGGGGCCGGCATCGGTGTGGGCGGCGCTCGGGATTGGCGCGGAGCGTATCGGGCATGGGATCCGCGCGATTGAGGATCCGGCGCTGGTCGCGCATCTGCGGGAGCACGAGATTCCGCTCGAGGTCTGCATCACCAGCAACGTGAAGACAGGCGTGGTCGCCAGCCTCGACGAGCATCCGGTGCGGAAGTTGTTCGACGCCGGCGTACCGATCACGTTGAGCACTGACGATCCCGCGATGTTCGGCACGGATTTGTGTAGGGAATACGAGCTGGCGGCGGGGCGGTTCGGCTTTTCGGAGGCGGAGTTGCGTGGGATTGCGGAGAACGGGTTCCGGTTTGGGTTCAAGACGGCTATGATAGAGAGATAACCAGGTAGCCAAGGCGATTGTGGGCGACGACGAAATCAAGGAACGGTTTGAGGCCACGGCGGATCTGATCCAGAAGATCGCGTCAGCGGGTGAAGAGCGCCACAACCGGGAGATGGCCAAACTCGGCGCGATGATTATTCAGGTCCATGCGCAGTTGCGGCGCGCGGTGCGCTTGTCGGTCGAAGAGGCGCGGCGCGAGCGCGTGCGCCGCCGGGAAGCCGACGAGAGACTGGACGGCTCCATGCGCGAGTTGGCGGCCGCGCAACTTGAGACTGAGCGGAAGTTGCAAGCCTTCCTGGAAGGCCTGCGATCTGGCAACGGAAGATAGAGCTAGCAGCCAACCGCACCCGCTTACAATATACGTAAGATGATCCAAACCCTATTCGGCTCGGTCGAGCAAGAGCCTACTCTGCTGGAGCGCCTGAAGAGCGGCGTGCAGAAGACGCGCGCGGGCCTGGTGACGCGCCTGGAAGACGTGCTGCAGGGCGCTAAGGAGATCGACGCCGATCTGCTCGACGAGCTGGAATACACGCTCATCAGCGCGGACATCGGCGTGCAGACGACGCAGGAAATTCTGGATCGCATCCGCGAGCGCGTGGACCGCAAGCTGGTGGGCAATGCAGCCGAGCTCGAGAATCTGATCCGCGAGCACCTGCTCGAAATTCTGGAAGCCACCGAGCGGCCGCTGGCGCGCGTGTCCGAGCCGCCGGCGGTCATCCTGGTGGTGGGCGTGAACGGCTCCGGCAAAACCACGACCATCGGCAAGCTGGCGCAGCGCTTCCGCGGCGAGCAACGTAGCGTGCTGCTGTGTGCCGCCGACACGTTTCGCGCCGCGGCCATCGAGCAACTCGAAATCTGGGGCCAGCGCACGGGCACCGATGTGATCCGGCAGAAGCAGGGCGCCGATCCGAGCGCGGTGCTTTTCGATGCGCTACAATCGGCGCGCGCGCGCAAGGTGGATTACGTGATCGTGGACACGGCCGGCCGCCTGCAAACCAAAGCGAACCTGATGGCCGAGCTCGAAAAGATGCGCCGCACGGCCTCCCGCGTGATCCCCGATGCGCCGCACGAAGTGCTGCTGGTGCTGGACGCCACCACCGGCCAGAACGGCCTCGAGCAGGCGCGCAAGTTCACCGAGACTTCCGGCGTCACAGGCATCGCGCTGACCAAGCTGGATGGCACCGCCAAGGGCGGCATCGTCATCGCTATCGCGCGCGAGTTGAACATCCCGATACGCTACGTGGGCATCGGCGAAAAGGTCGAGGACCTGCTGCCGTTCGATCCGGAAAAGTTCATCGCATCGCTATTCGAAAAATGAACGAGCACGAAGCCGGGTATTTGCGCGAAGCCCTCGACCTGGCGCGCCAGGGACGCGCGCAGGTCAGCCCGAATCCGTTGGTGGGCGCGGTGCTGGTGCGCGAGGGCGATGTGATCGGCCGCGGCTTCCACACCTGGGCGGGCGTGAAGCATGCTGAAATCCTGGCGCTCGAAGAAGCCGGAGAGCCGGCGCGCGGCGCTACGCTGTACATCAACCTGGAGCCGTGCTGTCACCAGGGCCGCACCGGACCGTGCAGCGCGGCGCTTATCCAAGCCGGCGTCGCACGCGTGGTGGCCGCGATGGAAGATCCCAATCCGCTAGTGGCGGGCGATGGCATGCGGCAGCTTCGCGGGGCGGGCATTCAGGCGGAGATCGCCGCTGAATTTACAGCCGAAGCCGAACGCCTGAACGAAGCTTTCGTGCACTATATGCGGGCGCGTCTGCCGCTGGTCACGCTGAAGACCGCGCTCACGCTGGACGGCAAGATCGCCGCGCCGGACGATAACGGCGGCTGGATCACAAGCGACAAGGCGCGCGCTGACGTGCAGCAGCTTCGCCACGAATCCGACGCCATCCTGACCGGCATCGGCACGGTACTGGCGGACGATTGCCTGCTGACCGATCGCACGGGTCTGGCGCGCAGCCGCCCGCTGCTGCGCATCGTGCTCGATTCGCGGCTGCGTCTGCCGATCGATTCGCAGCTCGTCCGGAGCGCCGCGGGCGATCTGTTGGCTGTGGCCACTTCGGCCGCCCCTCCCGAGCGGCGCAAAGCGCTCGAGAGCCGCGGCGTCCAGGTGCTGATCGCCGATGGCGGCGATGGACGTTCTGATCTGCGCGGGGCTATCGAAGCGGTGGCGCGGCAACAGTACCTCTCGGTGCTGATCGAAGCCGGCAGCAAGGTGAATTGGGCCGCGCTCGAAGCGGGTGTTGCCGACAAGATCTTCTTCTACTACGCGCCGAAAATTCTGGGCGGTCTCGAATCGCTATCGATGGCCGGAGGCACGGGCAGGCGCCGCCGTGTGGACGCCATCCGCGTCCGTGACACGCGCCTGCACACGATCGCGCCCGACGAGTTCGCAGTGGAGGGATACATCGTCAAAGAGGATTGAATGTTCACCGGAATCATCGAAGAGTTGGGCGGGGTTGAATCCATCGAGAGCCGCGCGGCTGGCGCGCGCCTGAAGGTCCGCTGCCACAAAGTGCTCGAAGACATGACTGAGGGCGCCAGCATCGCGGTCAACGGGGTGTGCCTGACGGCGGTCGACCTGCGCGCGGATTCGTTTTCGGCCGACGTGGCGCCGGAGACTCTGCGCCGCAGCAATCTGGGCGCGCTGCGGGCGCTTTCACGCGTGAACCTGGAGCGCCCGCTTTCGCCCACGAGCCGCCTGAGCGGGCACATTGTGCAGGGCCACGTGGATGCCACCGGCGAATTCGTCTCGCTCGATGCGCTGGGCGACGACAACTGGTGGCTAAAGGTGCGCGTGCCCGCGGAGCTCGATCCGTACCTGGTCTACAAAGGCTCGGTGGCGATTGACGGCATCAGCCTGACCATCGCGGCGCTCGAAGGCGGCGTGCTGTCGGTGACCATCATCCCGCACACCTATCGCAATACCACGCTCGGAGCGTATCAGCCTGGCAGCCGTGTGAATGTCGAATGCGACATACTGGCGAAGCACGTCGAGAAGCTGGTGCGCAACCTCGACCTGAAGCGCGGGCTGACGGTGGAGCGCTTGCGAGAAGAGGGGTATTGAGAACTCAGCGCGCCGGTCGCGCGTCCGCGATTTGCAGCTCTGTCTGCCGGATCAGGCGGCCCCACAACGAGTCGGGATCGGGATCGAATATGGCGGTAGGGTTACCTTCGAAAATGTACCAGGCGCCCAACTGCACTTCGTTTTCGAGCTGGCCTTCGGTCCAACCAGCGTAGCCCAGGTAGACGTGGAGGGTGTTGGCATCGGCGGCGCCGGCGACTGTCTTCTCCAGCATCTCTTTGGTGGAGACGAAGTAGATGTCGCCGAAGACGTGCTTGGCGTCGTCCGGTTTGTTGTGCGAGCGTAGCAGCGCCACCACGCCGGTCGCGCTGACAGGCCCGCCGGAGTAGACCGGATCGGAACGTTTCTTGGCGCCGTTGACCGCGTCCAACACGTGCGAAATGGGCAGGTCCGAGCGGCGATTCACGATCAGGCCCAGCACGCCGTTCTCGTTATAATCGACCAGCAGCACGACGGTCTCCGCGAAGTTGGGATCGGGCAGGTCGCGGGTGGCGACCAACATCTTGCCGGCCGCGAGATCTTCGGCGCGGGTGGATTGCGCCGGCGCCACGCCAGCGGCTCCAGCGAACAGCACGGCGGCGGCGCACATCGACAGCATCCGCATTCCTTAATTCTACGCCCGGTGGTAGCGCGGGACAAGGGGCGGCGGCACTCGTGCGCGGCGGAGCTTCGTACCGGAAGACACTAACCATTGACAGCGTTGTCTCAATCAACGTCAATCAACGAAGTTAAATAACACAGACCGGTTCCTTGAAACTTCCGGTCCGGTCCTCGGATGCGCCGCTTCCGAGGGAGGCCCCATGCGCCTGCGCGTGATGCAGACCTCGCCTCACCCCTCGCCATAGGCCCTGGAAAGCATGAGTCCGGGGCCTCCTCGCATCAGGCGCTGTCGCAGGCCGGTTACCTTTAACCGGAGTTTACACACGAGTTAACTTCGGAGTAATTGATAGCGGCGCAGCGCGGGGCTACTATGAATTCGCGGCTATGAATTCGGATCAAGAGCTGCGGCGTTATCTGGAATCCTTGCTGGAACATCAATGCATGTCCGGCGCGGAGAGTTGCGCCGCTTGCCGCAGCCTGGAACGCCTCTATCAAATGATGCAGGCCGAAATATTCGCGACCATCGAGTATCCCGACGCCGCCATCGAACCGAGGCACTTTTCCGACATCGATTCCGAAGCGGAGCGCCGCGTTGCGGCCGGTTTGCGCCGCCCGCATGCTAGTTGACGGGCGCTCCGGTACCGCTTGGAACCACAGATGGACACAGATAAACACAGATCTAAGAGGACCTGCGAGGTCTATTAGATGGCTTCCAACTCTTCCTCCAGCATTTGCTTCTGCGAAAGATCCGCGTAGTAGCCGCCGGCCAGCAGCAACTGCGCGTGTGTGCCTTCCTCGACGATGCGGCCACGCTCCAGCACGACGATGCGGTCGGCCTGGCGCACGGTAGAGACGCGGTGGGAAATCAGGATCACGGTGCGCCCGCTCATCACGCCCGCCAGGCCTTCCAGAATCCGCTCTTCGGTGAGCGTATCCACGCTCGACAGCGCATCGTCCAGAATCAGGGTGCGCGGGTTGCGCAGGATCGCGCGCGCGATGGCGGTGCGCTGCTTCTGTCCGCCGGAAAGCGTGATACCGCGCTCGCCCACCATGGTTTCGTAGCCTTTCGGAAACGACTCGATATCGGCGGCCAACCCGGCCAGTTCGGCGGCTTGCCGGATCTCTTCGGCCGTGGCGCTCTCCACGCCGAAAGCGATATTTTCGGCGATGGTGGCGCTGAACAGGAACGTCTCTTGCGGCACGAATCCAATTTGTCGGCGCAACTCGGCGGGCGCCACGTCGCGAAGGTCGATGCCATCCACCAGCACGCGCCCCGCAGTCGGATCCATGAGGCGCGGCACCAGGCTGACCAGGGTGCTCTTGCCGGAACCGGTGTGACCGACGATCGCCACTGTCTCGCCCGCCGCGATGCGCAAGCGAATCGAATCGAGCGCCAGTCCCGCCGGATAGGCGACCGTCACATCGCGGAATTCAATTTCGCCGCGCGCCCGGCCGAGCGTCTGCGGATTCGCCGGCGCCGCGATGGACGGCTGCTCATGGAAAATCTCGTTGATGCGCGCGAGCGAAGCGCTGCCACGCTGCATCAGGTTCACCACCCATCCCAACGCGATCATGGGCCACACCAGGATTCCCATGTAGGTGTTGAACATGACGAAGCTGCCCAGCGAAATCCGCCCTTCGAGCACCTGATATCCGCCATACCACAGCACCACCAGAAACGTGAGGCCGATCAGCCCTTCCAGCAGCGGCTGAAACACGCCCGAGATGCGCACCAGCCGTATGTTCTCCGCAATGTAGTCGCGATTCAAAGCTTCGAAGCGGCGCAGCTCCGCCTGCTCCTGCGCGAACGCGCGCACCATGCGCACGCCGGCCAGGTTCTCCTGCACGCGGCTGCTGATATCGGAGAACATCGCCTGGATGCGCTCGAATCGCGCGTGAATCGCGCGGCCGAACAGAATCACCGCGAGGCTTACCAGCGGCGCGGGAAGAATAGCGAATACCGCCAGGCGCCACTCGACCGAAACCATGATCACCACGGCCAGCAGAAACGTGAGGCTGGTCTCGACCCAATACATGATGCCAGGCCCCAGCATCATGCGCACAGCGTTCAGATCGTTCGTGGCGCGCGCCATGATGTCTCCCGTGCGCGTGCGCCCATAATAATCCGGCGCGAGCTCCACCAGGTGACGGAAGAAGTCGTTGCGCAGGTCGTATTCGATATCGCGCGAGATGCCGATGATCACCACGCGCATCCAGTATTGGAACACGCCCTTGACCACAGCCAGGCCGACCAGATAGCCGGCGTAGCGCAGCAGGCCGGCGAGTCCGAAGGCTTTCGAAAGCGCGTCAATGGCGGCGCGGATGACGAGCGGCTGCGCGGCTCCGGCGAAATCCTTCAGCACAAGCGCGCCGAGGCCCAGCGCCATTCCGCGGCGGTAACGCCAAAGGTAAACCCGGATTGTGCGTAGCGATTCCCACATGTGCTACATTCCCAGGGCACTGGCCACGGTCTTGCACCACTCCATGAAGAACACCTTCTGCCCTTCGCGGTTCCGCCACCAGTCGCCGGGATTGAACCAATCGTCCGGCGCAGACACCACGCGGATATCGAAATCGCGGCCGGCGGCGCGGAAGAGGCGAGCGGCGCGCGCGGTGTGATAGTTGCTGGTCACTAATAGAAAACGATGCACGCCGCGGCGGCGCAGATCCGGCAAAATCGCGGCCGCCTCCGCGCGCGTGCTGAGCGCTTCATGCGGCTCGCGGATGAACCAGCTCTCCGGAGAGCCGTGCTTGACCGCGAAGGGAATTGCCAGGTCACACTCGTAAAGCCCGTAGAGCATGTGTGGTCCGCTCACCAGCACCGCCGGCACATAACCCTGCTCGACCAACTGCGCCGCGCGGAGGATGCGGTGGCCGGAGTAATCGCCTGCCAGCACGACCGCGATATCCGCGTGCGCGGGGCCGTCGTCGCATACCAGCAATCTGCCGAGCGCCGTCAGCCATAGCGAATGCGTGGCTGCCAGCAGCGCCAGCCCAACTATTATGGAGACGGTGAACTTAAGGAAACGGGAGGGGGGCCGCGCCACGAACTACTTCTCGTCCGTGGATTTCTTTTGATCGAGATGGCCGACCGTTTTCAGGCGCTGATAAAGCCGCTCGACTTCCGCTTCGTCTTCGGGCCGCAGCAGGCGGAAACGGGGCGGCGGGATTTGCCGGCGATCGCCGCCGGGCGCCAGGATCTCGCCCCAATACTGGCGGTAAGGAATGCCGTCGATGAGGGCGTCGCGCGAAAGCCGCCGCAAGTGGCGCAGCAGGCTGTTGCAGGAATCCAGATCGCCCGGGTAGACCAGGATCAGACGCGAATCGTCGAACAACGTCATGCGCACGATGAGGGGCGAAATCCAGCCGGTGCGATCCAGGCGGCGCACGTCCATCCAGGGCACGATGCGTTTGCCGATGCTCAGATAACCTTCGTGAATCTCGATGGTAGGACGGAAGGCCAGCGCCAGCAGCAGCGCCGCGCTGAGCACGAACAGGCCGGCGGGAATGAATGCCGGCGCCCAGCCACGGCCCAGCCAGCCCGAAAAACCGGCCAGTCCGGCGGCTACGATTCCAAATGTTAAATAGTGCCGCGCTGGCGTGTAGCGAGTCATCTGGCAACCCCGTGCACTTCTAGATTACTCCCCCTCGCACGCGGCGTCAATGGACCCTTAACAGGCGGATACCACGCCAGGCGTAATGTATAGCGCTCCACACGGTGAGCGCTGCCGTAGGCCACACAGAGATGCCTGCAAACGTGGCCAGGGCGGGCGTTCGGAGGGCATTGCGCGCCAAGAACGCCACTGCGGTTAGCACTTGAAAAAACGTGCTGATTTTGCCCCACACGCTGGGCGGAAACGCACGCAGTTCGGTGAACAGCAGCGCGATGGCGGAGGCTGCCAGGATCAGCAGATCGCGCCCGAAGATTACCACCACCAGCCACCACGGCACACTGCGGATGATGGCCAGCGCCAGGTACACGCCGCTGAGCAGCAGTTTGTCGGCGATAGGATCGAGATACGCGCCCGATGCGCTGGCCGCGTGCAGGTGCCGCGCGAGGTAGCCGTCAATGGCATCCGTGGCCGCCGCTGCGGCGAACAGGATTAGCGCGGCCATGTGCTGTTCGCGCAGGATCGCCCACAGGATGAAGGGTACCAGCAGCGCGCGGAGGGAGGTGACGAAATTGGGCAGCGTCATTTGCAGCTCATTTGGGCTTGGGCCGCGACACTGCCATCGGCGGCGGCCTGGTAATGAAACGTGCACACCTTCAGCGGGGCGGGCAGGTCCATCTCCAAGACCGCCGAGGTTCCGTGATAGCGGCAGCGCAGGAAGATGTTCATCTGCCTATATCCATCGAGGTTCCAGGTTTGCGTCACCATGTGGTGCTCGATCTTTTCGGTATCGGGCGCCAGGTCGTACTCTTGTCCGCCAGATGTGCCGTTGAACACGGAGATGCGCTCGAACTCGCGTTTGACGTCGCCGGCGGCGCTCGTCCATCCGGCGACCGGCGCGATCGATTCGTGGACCGTGACTGACGCGGGACATACCACGGGCGTGGTTTTCGGCTGCTGCGCGGCCAGCGGCACGGTGGCTAGCCACGCAGCCACCCACATCGCGTTACTCGACGACATAGAACGCGTCTCCATCGTTCACCGGCTTGACCCCCGGCGCGCCGCCGTGAAATCGAATGGTGCGTTGATGCACCGGCTGGCCCGTCCACTGATCCCACACCTGCAAGCCTGCCGCATTCTGACCGATGTAGATGGCCGCGTGCGAGGTTCCGTCGGTGCTATTGGTGTACACGCCTGCGGAGTTGAAGGTGGCGATGGCGGCGCCGCTTTGGATGTTCGGATTCGCCTTGGCCAAGGCTCCGCGCTGCCACAGCGAGGTGTGCGGAGCGCCGCTGGCCTGCTCGACAAATGCCACGCACTGGCCGGTGCCCACGGCCTGGCCCTGATAGGACTGCGGGTTGTTCGCGATGTATGCCATACGATTCTTCAGTATATGCCGCCTGCACGAGGCGGTGGGATTCCGAGGTATTGATGCCCTAGACATCAATATTTAGGTATGATATGATGCTTTTATGCGAACCACTCTGACGATCGATCCCGATGTGGCGCAGCAGATTCGCCACCGCATGATGCAGAAGAACCTTCCCCTCAAGCGCGTCGTAAATGAGGCGCTGCGGGCTGGGCTGGCCGCGAGCGACAAATCGAAGAAGGTGCGGTTCGTGGTGGAACCACACTCCTGCAAATTCAAAGCAGGCGTCGATATGGATAAGCTGAATCAGCTTACGGACGAACTGGAAGCGGAAGAGTTTGTCAAAAAGATGTCCCGGTAGTGCACCGTGCTGATACCAGACATCAACATCCTTGTGTATGCCTATAACTCGGACGCGGCCGTCCATCAGGCCGCACGGGAGTGGTGGGAAAAGGCTCTGGCACAGCAGCGCCCGGTAGGCATGCCCTGGGTGACCGTTCTGGGGTTCATCCGGATCATGACGCACCGCGGAATTCTGGACAATCCGATGCATGTGAATGATGCCGTCCGGCGCGCGCCCGGTCATGGTTGGATCATCCGGGCGTACAAGTGTTGCATCCAGGCGAACGCCACGCTGAGATCCTATTTGGGCTGCTCAAGCAACTTGGCACCGCCGGCAACCTGACCACCGACGCGCATCTGGCGGCGCTGGCTATCGAATACCAAGCCGAGCTGGTATCCACGGATGCCGACTTCTCGCGATTCGCTGGCTTGCGCTGGTTCAATCCGCTGCGAGTTCATTGACTAGCGACTAGCCCGGCTGAATCCTGTGCGGCAAAGCTGCTATCGTCAGAAACGATGCCCAATCCCTCACACCGCCATCCGGTCCGCGTCCGGCGCGTAGATGAGTGCGCCACGCTCGATGAGATTTTTCGCCACTGCCTGCCGGCTTTCGGCGGGGCTTATCTGCGCCGCATTTATACGATCCTGGATCGCGCCATCGGGGCAGGCTGCCCACTGACGCTGGCGATCTCCGGGCCGGTCACCGTTTCCGGGCAGCATCTGGCTTGGCTGATTCCGCTGCTGGAAGCCGGATGGGTTGCGTATATCAGCACTACCGATGCGGTTTGCTATCACGACGGGCATCGCAGCCTGGACGCCCATACGCACGATCCGATTCACGAAGTGCCGATCAATAGCGACGACGCCGCGCTACGCGACGAGAAGACCATCCGCGTCACCGACATGGCTTTCGACGAGGACGTGCTGCTGGATCAGGATCGATTTCTGAGCGCCTGTCTCACGCGCCCCGAATTTCAGAAGAAGATGACTGGCACCGAGTTGCGCTATCGCCTGGGTGCGTATTACGCCGCGCAGGAGCAGCGCCATGGCGTGCCCACCGGCTTGCTGGCGACGTGTCACAAGCTGGAGATTCCGGTGCTGGTGGGCGCGCCGGCCGATGGCAGCGTGTTTCTCAATTCGATGAAGCTATGGGCCATGCGCGAAGCCGGCATCGTGGCTGATTACCGCTTCGAACTGGACTTGCACGCCGAGGTCTTCGAAGCGTGCGCGTACCACCGCTGGGGCCTGTTCGAGAGTCCCGCGCGTGCGCTAGCCACTCTGATCCTGGGGGGGGGCGTGCCTAAGAATTACAACCTGCAACCGGAGCCGGCGCTGGGCCAGGTGCTCGGCCTGCCCAATGTGCGCGGCTATCAGTTCGACGTGCAAATTGTGACCGCGCCGGTCACGGATGGCTCTCTCTCCGGCTGCCCGCCGGCAGAAGCCGTCACTTGGGGCAAGGTAGATAAGGACTCCTATCTGCAAACGACCGAGAGTATGCAGGCGGATTACTCGATGGTGATGCCGTTCATAGTCAAGGCGCTGTTAGAGCGCCACCCGCGCCGGGACGGATACAGGCTTTACGCACAGCGCGATGCTCTCTCGGAGCGCTTACGCCAGGATGTGCAGGCGAACCGCGAATGGCTGTTGAGCAGCATCGAGTATCCGCTGGGTAAATTAACAGGCTGACGCTAGCTTTAGGGGAACCGACAGCGTATACTGGCCTTGGAGACTTACTCTCAAAATGAACTCGGGTAACACCAGTAACAAGATGTTAGTCCGCGGCCTGCTCGTCGCCCTGGCAGCGAGTTGCTTCTCACTGCTTGCAAGCGAGCCGCAGGGCCAAAATAACAACGCGCCTGTCTTCGTCAAGACTAAGTTTGGTGGGTTCATCCTGGGCTATGATATCGATCAAACCGGCACCGAGGGATTGCTCAGCGAGTCGTTGACTCTCTCCGGCGGAACCTTCGACGTGGCCACAGAGACCTTCGATCAGAAGACCGGCAAGATCCTCAAGGTTGTCTCACATCAGACATCCACGCATAACGATTTTGTAACTCTGGGAATTTTCGGCAGTAGTGTCGGATTAGTCGAATTCGAAAAGTCCAAAAACATATTCGTGAACCAGCGTTTGTACAAAACGATCAACCCGCTGGATGCAAACCAGTTCACGGGCCAGTGGACACCACCTCTGACAACCAGCGATCTCATCCTGGGCGTGGCCCCCAGCCAAGGATCGGCCAATACGGCCGTGCTCGCGTCGCAAAGCTTCAACTCGTTCGTCTTCAGCTCGGACGTTGCGGCCAATACCTTTGGGCCGGTGATTCAGCTCACCAATTCCGTCTTCGGATTCAACGACTCGCCGGTGATCGCGATCGACACCGTGACCAATCAGGCAATTGTGGCGGCGTCGAACGGATCGCCGACCAGCATACCGGAAATCGCCGAGGTCGACCTGACCGGCGGCAATGTGAGCGAATTCACCGGCCTCGGATTCGGCTTTGCGAACGGGATCGCGGTGGACTCGGAGGATGGTATCGCCTGCACTTCCACGGAAATCGACTTCAGCCTGGAGTTTTACAACCTGGCTACGCAGACCGGCTTCAAAGTGCCGTTGCACAAGGCGACCAGCCAGATCTACAGCGGCGGATACGTTCAGTTCGACGCGGTGAACAAGCTGTTCCTGGTGGGCCAGGAGTTTTCGAGTACGGCGCCCAGCGGCAGCAGCATTCAGGTTTTCAACACACAAGGTAAATTCATCAAGGCGATCAATGGCCTGAGCCTGCCGGCCAGTCCCGCCTACATCGCGCTGAATCCCGGCCAGCGTAGAGGGTTCGTGATTGTGACGCCGGCCCTGACCGAGTTGCAGTCTTTCACTTATTAGAGTTGAAGCTGGTCGACCACTTGCAGGACCGCTTCGGGCCGTGCGCGGACGCGCAGGTCTTCAGTGAGGTTTACCCAGCGCACGGCGCCTTTCGCATCGATCAAGAATTCGGCCGGACGTGCGATGTCATGGCCGCCTTCGCCTCCCTTCGGATGCAGCACGCCGTAACTGCGTATGACTTGCGTGTTTGAATCGGACAGTAATGGATAAGTGTAACCCTGGCTCTGGCACAGCTTGCGCGAATCCTCACTGGTATCCGCGCTGATAGCGACGATAGCAACGCCGCGCTTTTGAAACTCCCGTAAGTCCTGCTCGAAACCCCGTAACTCGGAGTTACAAAACGGTCACCAATAGCCCCGGTAGAAAATTAGCAACACCGCGCGATTGTTCTTGAGGATGTCGGATAGCGCCACTTGTTTGCCGCTCGCATCCGCCAGCATGAATTCGGGCGCCTGCTGGCCGACCCGCGGCGCGCTGCTCGCCGATGGAATTTGCCTGGCGAATACGAAATTGCCCCAGCAGAACAGCCCGAAGCCGACCAGCGTCAAGAGGCTGAGGAGGATGCCGCTGACCTTGCCGCGATAGCGATCCGGCTGACTGTAGGCACGCTTCAGCCCCACTGCCAGCAGACCGCCTGCCAGTACGAACAACAGCAGGTTCACCCACGGCAAATCGCGCGTCGACGGGTAGCGGACGAACAGCGGGATGTAGCTGAGCATCGCAATCAGTGTAACTACGAACCCAGCCCAGATGGGTACGTTCCAGCTTCGCCTCATAGGTAGCGATTGTAGCACGACAGCGTCCGTGATGATGAAAATAGCCGGCGGGCACTGCATATTGGCGGCGTTTGGTAATGTTGATATTGGGCCTCTCGATGCCAGAGATCAGCCGTTTCTTCGGTATTGTCGTGCAGATGTATTACGCTGATCATGAACCACCGCATTTCCATGTGAGGTATGCAGGTCAGAAAGCGCTCATTGCGATCGAGACCCTGCACATACGAATCGGTGGGCGACCTGCGGGAGTTGCGGCGGATGGATCTGCGCGGGGATCCGCTGCGCGAGGTGCCGGAGTCACTGAGCGAGTTGCCGCGATTGGAGAAGCTCGATTTGCGCTGGGTGACGGCGATCGCGGCGCCGGCGTGGTTGGCGGATCTGGAAGCGCGCGGCTGCGTGGTCTACCGTTGAATTTACTCGACGGTGAACTGAGCGGCGGTTTTATCTTGAATGGGTCCCGCCGCCTCTACTTTTGTGACTCCCGAAGGAGAACCGGCCGGGACGGTGAAAGTGAAGCCGCTGCCACCGAAGGTGCCACTGCCCCGGGTGCCTTGCTCGCCGAGCCGGGTGAATGGGTTGGGCCAAATGAGCTTCACATGCTCGGTCGAGCCAAAGCCGTATCCTTCAGCGGTAACAGTAGTGCCGACTGGGCCGGAGGTTGGGTTCAGCACCAGCAAGGGCGAAATCGAGAACGTGGCAGCGCCCAGCTTACCGCTCGTCTGGCCAACGCCGACGAACAACTGTGGGCCGTAGAAGGCATGCGGCACCGTGGCGGAGGCGGTGAAGGAGCCGGTGGAATCCGTCATCCCGTGGGCCAGCACGGCCGAGCCGACGCCCTTGCTATAAACGCGGACCTTCTCGTTAGGGGCGAAGCCGCTTCCCGAGAAGGTGATGGCGGACTGGTAAACGCCGCTGGAGGGACTAGCGGTTAGGGTGGCGGTGACAAAGAAAAGCTCGCCAATGCGTTCCTTATAGTCGTCGGTAAACCACAGCTCGCCATCGGGGCCGGTGGTGATCTGATTTAGCGAAAAGGGCTGCGGGTTGGGAAGCGGGTACTGGGTGATGACCCCGGCGGTAGTGACGCGGCCGATGTTGGCACTGTAATCCGCGAACCAGAGTGCGCCATCCGGCCCGGTGGTGATACCGACCGGACCGCTGTCGGCCGTGGGCAATGGGTACTGAGTGACCACGCCCGCAGTGGTGATGCGTCCGATGATGCTCACCGAGCCGAGACTGGGATTCATGTCTGTAAACCAGAGTGCGCCATCCGGCCCCGCAGTGATGCACTCTGGACCGAGGCCGGTGTTAGGTCCGCCGGGCGCCGGGTACTCGGTGATGACCCCGGCCGTCGTGATACGGCCAATCTGGCCGGCGAGGTATTCTGTGAACCAAAGCGCACCATCCGGCCCCGCGGTAATACCCCCGGGGCGGTTGATTCCACTCAGACCGCTATTGGGGGTGGGCACCGGGTATTCGGTGATGACCCCGGCGGGCGTGATGCGCCCGATCTGATTGGCCTCGCTTTCAGTGAACCACAGCGCCTGATCCGCCCCCAGCGTGATTCCTGTTGGGCCGCTGTTCGCAGTGGGTATGGGATATTCGGTGATCGTGCCGGTGGTGCTGATGCGCCCGATCTTGCTAGTAGCCACAGTAAACCAGAGTGCGTTATCCGGCCCGGCCGTGATTCCCACTAAGCCGTTGGTGGAGGATGGCACCGGGTAGGTAGTGATATCTCCAGCGGTGGTGATGCGGCCGATACTGTTCCCCGCGGTAAACCACAGTGCGCCATCCGGCCCGGCGGTGATGCCGGATGGACCGGAGCCTGCGGGGAGGGGATAGCCGCTATTGATCGCGACTTGTTGTGCGATGACAGTCGTGGGCAGGGCACACAAACACGCCGCGATCCAACCCATCGCTCTTTTCGTTGTTTTCCTAGCCAGCATAGATCCCCTTACGCTCAACTCCCGGTAATCCATGACTCCCTCTACACCGTCTGCAGCGCGGCCAACTGCTCGCCGGTTGCCTGCTCGACTTCCGCGTGCAGACTGTTGCCGTGCGCATCCATGGTGACGATCGCCGCGAAGCCGTTCACCCGCAGGTGCCACATGGCTTCCGGAATGCCGAACTCCAGCAGGTGTACGCCCGCGACTTCCTCCACGGTGCGCGCGTAATACTGCGCCGCGCCGCCGATCGCGTTCAAATACACGGCGCCGCATTCCTTGAGCGCGGCGAGCGTCTTGGCGCCCATGCCTCCCTTGCCGATCACTGCGCGCACGCCGTAGCGCCGGATCACATCGGCCTGGTAGGGCTCTTCGCGGCTGCTGGTGGTGGGGCCGGCTGCCTTGGTCACCCAGCGCTCGCCCTGCTTCAGCATCACCGGCCCGCAGTGATACAGCACCGCGCCGTGCAGGTCGACCGGGGGGGGGCTCTTCATCAGGTAGGCGTGCACGTTATCGCGGCCGGTGAACATCTCGCCGTTGATCAGCACGACGTCGCCGACCTTGAGCGCTCGCACCGCGGCCTCGGTGAGCGGCGGCGTGAGCACCACCTCGCGCCCGGTCAGCGGCAGCCCTTCGGCCTTCGCCATGCGCTCGACCGGGCGGCTCGGATCGCGATACAGCCACCCGGTGATCGCGCCGCTCGACGCATCCAGCCGCACGCCCAGCCTCCGGAACGCCCAGCAATCGTATGCCACCGATACGAAAAAGCTGGCGGGCAGCCGGTTGGCCGCGGTGATCTTGCAGCCGATCAGGGAAGCCTTGCCGCCGAAGCCCATCGCGCCCACGCCCAGCCGGTTGGCCTCCTCCATGATCTCGGCTTCGAGCTTGGCGAGCTCCGGATTCGGATTCACATCGTCCAGCGTGCGAAACAACTGCCCCTTGGCCAGCTCGTAGCCGTGCGCGCGATCGCTGCCGATGCACACACCGAGCGCACCCGGCGCGCAACCCTGCCCCTGCGCCTGCCACACCGCGTGCAGGAGGCACTTGCGGACGCCCTCGATATTGCGGTCCGCGCGCCCCAGATGATCGAGATTGCAGGGCACCGAATACTGGATGTTCTTGTTCTCGCAGCCCCCCCCCTTGAGGACGAGCTTGACTTCGATATGGTCCTGCTCCCATTGCTCGAAGTGCATCACCGGCGTCTCTTCGCCCAGATTGTCGCCGCTATTTTTGCCGGTGAGCGAGTCCACAGAATTGGGGCGCAGCTTGCCGCGGCGCGTGGCTTCGGCAATCGCCGTGCGAATCGCCCGCTTGATTTCGAGCTGGTTCACGCCCACCGGCGTGTGCACCACAAACGTGGGCATGCCGGTGTCCTGGCAGATCGGCCCTTCATCGTCGCTGGCCATGTCGATGTTCGACAGGATGATGCCCAGCGCCTGCGACGATTGCGTGTCGGGCGTCTCCGCTCCGGCGGCCAGTGACATGGCCGCCCGCACGTCAGGCGGAAGATTGGTGGATGTCTGGGTAATCAATTCGAGCAAACTGCCCGTGAGGAATTCCATATATCGGCTCCGGAACTTCTATTTTAAGCGATATCGCTACCACGGTCAGCTACCATCGCCCTCAGGAAATCCCGGTTCATCCGTGCGATCACTTCCAGCCTGATCTCCTTAGGACAAACCGCTTCGCATTCGCCGATGTTGGTGCAACTCCCGAACATCTCCCGGCCCACCTGTGCCACCATCGCATGCGCGCGCCGGTAGCGCTCCGGCTGGCCTTGCGGCAGCGTGCCCAGATGCGTGATCTTAGCGCCGGTGAACAGCGCCGCCGCGGCGTTCAGACACATCGCCACGCACGCGCCGCACCCGATGCAGGCCGCCGCATCCATGGAAAGATCCGCGGCTTGCTTGGGAATCAGAATCGCATTGCCGTCCGGTGCACTACCCGTAGGCGCGCTGATAAAACCACCCGCGGCGATGATTCTGTCGAACGCGCCGCGGTCCACCACCAGGTCCTTCACGAGCGGAAACGCGCGCGCCCGCCACGGTTCCAGGTACAACTCATCGCCATCTTTGAAGTGCCGCATGTGCAGTTGGCAAATGGTGGTGCCGCGTTGAGGCCCGTGCGCCACCCCGTTGATCATGAAGCCGCACATGCCGCAAATGCCTTCCCGGCAATCGTGGTCGAAGGCCACCGGCTCTTCGCCCTTCCCGATCAGTTCTTCGTTGAGAACATCCAGCATCTCCAGAAACGACATCTCCGGATTCACGCCGCGCGCTTCGTACCGCACCATGCGGCCTTTCTCGTTCGCATTGCGCTGCCGCCAGATGTGCAGGGTGAGATTCATTTGTAACTCCGTTGACTGGGATGCACGTAATCGAATTGCAGCGGTTCCTTATGCAGCTCGGGGGCCTGCCCCTCGCCGCCAAACTGCCACGCGGCGACATACGAAAATTCGCCATCGTTGCGCAACGCCTCGCCTTCCGGCGTCTGATATTCCTCGCGGAAATGGCCGCCGCAGGATTCATTGCGGTGCAGCGCGTCCAGACACATCAGTTCTGCCAGCTCGAAAAAGTCGCCCACGCGCCCCGCTTTTTCGAGCGATTGGTTCAACTCTTCGCCTGTCCCCAGCACCTTCACGTCACGCCAGAACTGCTCGCGCAATTCGGGGATCTTCTCCAGCGCGAATTGCAAGCCCTCCGCCGTGCGCCCCATCCCGCAGTATTCCCAAAGCAGCTTGCCCAGGTCGCGATGGAACGAATCGACCGAGCGCGTGCCTTTGATCTCCAGGAACCGCTTGGTGCGGCAGCTCACCTGCGTTTCCGCCTCGCGAAACGCGGCGTGCGTGGTTTCCACTTTGGGCAGCTTGCTGCTCGCCAAATAATCGCCGATCGTATAGGGCAGTATGAAGTAGCCATCGGCCAAGCCTTGCATGAGCGCGCTCGCGCCCAGCCGATTGGCGCCGTGATCCGAGAAATTGGCCTCGCCGATCACGTACAAACCCGGAATCGTACTCATGAGGTTGTAATCCACCCATAGCCCGCCCATGGTGTAGTGAATCGCCGGATAGATGCGCATGGGAGCCTGGTAGGGATCTTCGCCGGTGATGCGATTGTACATATCGAACAGGTTGCCGTATCGCTCGCGAATCACATGCGCGCCGAGCCGCTCGATGGCATCATGGAAATCGAGATATACGCCCAGCCCGGATTCGCCCACGCCGCGGCCCTCGTCGCAAACCGCCTTGGCATTGCGCGAAGCCACATCGCGCGGCACCAGGTTGCCGAAGCTCGGATATTTGCGCTCCAGGTAATAATCGCGCTCATCTTTAGGAATGTTGTTCGGCGCGCGCTTGTCGCCGTTCTTCAGCGGCACCCAGATACGGCCATCGTTCCGCAGCGATTCGCTCATCAGCGTCAGCTTGGATTGATACTCGCCCGTCATCGGAATGCAGGTCGGATGAATCTGCGTGTAGCACGGATTGGCGAACAGCGCGCCTTTTCGATACGCGCGCCAGATGGCGGTGGCATTCGAACCTTTCGCGTTCGTCGACAGATAGTAAGCATTGCCGTAGCCGCCGGTGCCCAGCACCACAGCATCGGCCACGTGCGATTCCACTTTGCCGGTGATCAGATCGCGCGTCACGATGCCGCGCGCTTTGCCATCGATCACCACCAGGTCAAGCATCTCCGTGCGCGGGAACATCTTGACTTGCCGCGTGTCGATCTGCCGCTCCAGCGCCTGGTAGGCGCCCAGCAGCAATTGCTGGCCGGTCTGGCCGCGCGCGTAAAACGTCCGCGAAACCTGCGCGCCGCCGAACGAGCGGTTGTCCAGCATGCCGCCGTATTCGCGCGCGAACGGCACGCCCTGCGACACGCATTGATCGATGATGTCCACGCTGATCTGTGCCAGACGATAAACGTTGGCTTCGCGCGAGCGGAAATCGCCGCCCTTCACCGTGTCATAGAACAGCCGGTAGATACTGTCGCCGTCGTTGTGATAATTCTTCGCGGCATTGATGCCGCCCTGCGCCGCGATACTGTGCGCGCGCCGCGGCGAATCCTGGAAGCAGAAGCAGCGCACGTTGTAGCCCAGCTCACCCAGCGTGGCCGCCGCCGATCCGCCCGCCAGGCCGGACCCCACCACGATAATTTCGTACTTGCGCTTGTTCGCCGGATTCACCAGCTTCAGATTGAATTTGTGCTTGTCCCACAGGCCCTCGAGGGGGCCTGCCGGAGTCTTCGAGTCGAGTTCCATAAGCTTCCTTATTGCACGACCAGGCCGGCCAGCACCGCCAGCGGAATCGAAATATTGCCCGCCGCTACGAATATGGCGAAGACCGCCGCGAACCGCTTCAACAGCGGTGTGTAGCGCGGATGGCTGATGCCCAGCGATTGAAACATGCTCCACAGCCCGTGATACAGGTGCATGCACAGCAGCGCCATCGCCAGGATGTAGAAGCCCGAAATCCACGGGTTCAGAAAGCCGTTGATCACATTGACCCGTACATTCTCCGGATCGAGCGTCACCACGCTGCCCACGGTCAAATGCAGCACGTGAAAAATGACGAACGCCGCGATAATGGGACCGCTCCACATCATGGTGCGCGCCGCGTAGCTGGTGGGCACATCATCTTTCTTCACGTAGGCCACCGGCCGCGCCTTTTTCTTCAGCAGCCACAACTGCAGCGACGCGGTGATGTGCAGCACGACCGAAGCAAACAGCAGCGTCCGCACGGCCCACAGCAGGACCCCATGCGCATGCAGAAAATGGGCGTAGTTGTTGATCTGCTCGTGGTCCGGCGAATAGATTTGCAGATTGCCGATCAGATGGCCTAAGACGTATCCGAACAGGATCACGCCGGTGACCGCCATTACCACTTTCTTGCCGAGGCTGGCGTCGTAGAATCCAGCGGCGCGATTTACTTGACTGGAAGTTGCAAGAGCACTCACATGCTCCAGTGTAACTCGCGCTGGCGTTGTAAGTGTGGGTTACGGGCGATGGGCCTTGTATAGCATCCTTGGCACGATGATCGCCAGGCCGAGCAGCAACAGCGCGATGGACCGGGGCTCCGGCGTTTGCCGCAGCGACGCGTTCAGCGGCAGCGCACCCACGCTACGGCTCCCGTCGGGGCTGATCATCGAGGCCGACAGCGCACTGGTGAGCGTCGATCCCGGAAAGCCCAACGTGACGTTGCCACTCAGATCGCGGAAGACCAGCTCGAATTCGCCGCCCGCGAACAGCGCCGCCGCTTCCGGCGAACTGATCGCAGCCGCAGCCGTGAGTACCGACGTAGGGCCGGAATACGCGCCGCCGCTCTGGTATCCGCTGCCCAGCAGCAGATCGCCCGCCGGCAGCCCGAGCCGCGCTGCATCCGAATCCACCAGCGGAATCACAATCGAGCCATCCAACGATTCCAAGTAGCCGCTCAGCAGGATGCCGGTCGTATATACAGCGGAAGTCCCAGGAATGGATGCAAACGTGCCGCTCGCGGGCAGGCCCGCCAGCATCACCGAAATCTCGCCGGGATAAGAAGTGAGGCTGCCGCCTGCCAAAGGAGAGTAATTCCAGGCGGCAGCCTCGAATGTCAGGCTGTCATTGGGCGACAGCGTGACCGAAGATTGACTCGTTACATCCATGCTTCCAGCAACCAGACCGAAAGGCGCGAAAACTAAGGCGAGAATAAGAAATCGTGTCATCAACTTACAATTCGATTGTAAGGTGCATACCTGAGATTCGCTGCGGGAAATTTGTACCGGTACTAGGTGGATTGGTAACGGTACGGTAGGTCGCGCAGCCGCGTCCCGGTAAGATCGAACACGGCGTTAGAGACCGCCGGCGCTAAGCCCACAATAGGTGTTTCGCCCGCGCCGGCCGAGGGCAGATCCTTGCGATCCACCAGTACCACCTCGATCTCGGGCATGTCGCTGAAGCGCGGCACGCGGTACTCCGAGAAGCGCGGATTCAGGATTTGCCCGTCCTTGAAGCGCACCTGCTCGAAGAGCGCGCCGCCCACCGCCATGGCGATGGCGCCCTCGATCTGGTTCTTCAGATGATTCGGATTTACGACTGCGCCGCACTCGAAGGCCTCTACCACGCGCACGATTCGGATACCGCCATTGTCGACGGCCACCTCGGCGCACGTCGCGATGTAGCTGCCCTTCTCGAATCCGCCGGCGATTCCGATGCCTTTGCCCTTTCCCCAACGGAAGCGCTCCGCTGCGGCAGTGAACACCGCGCGCAAGCGGTCGTCTTTCAGGTTCTTCATGCGGAACGCCAGCGGGTCCATGCCGACCGCGCGTGCCAGCTCATCCATGTGAACTTCGCGCGCGAAATGATTGGCCGTTGCCGCCAGCCCGCGATACGA
>Ga0073928_10003063_pt1 | contig 27068 bp, 22 predicted proteins | sample PaiPotPPA55metaG_FD_76969 | JGI IMG/M metagenome (GOLD analysis project Ga0073928, IMG submission 76969) | Iron sulfur acid spring bacterial and archeal communities from Banff, Canada, to study Microbial Dark Matter (Phase II) - Paint Pots PPA... ...
CCTGGCGAAATTCCGCTTCGCCGACCCGGAATTCCTCGGGCAGCCTCATGCCGATTTCGAGAAAACGATGATTGACCGTCTTCAATTCCCAGGCCAACAATCCCTGTGGGAACTGGCGCTCGCGTCGCGCAAAGCCGGTCATGCTACGAATCATAGGGGTCTGCGCTAGAATCGGCCATAATCCTTGCCACCAGTTTATCAGAAGCCCAGGAGCAGTCGTTGCAGATCGAGACCGCGGATGTCAGCCTCATCGGACACCGCGAAGAGAATCAGGACCGGGTCGCGGTGGCGGCCGCCGATCACGCGGTGCTATTGGTCGTGATCGACGGCATGGGCGGCCATGCGGAAGGCGCGCGCGCGGCCGAAACTGCGCTCGCGACGCTGCTCGAGGCTTTCTGGCAGACTCCGCATCCGATATTCGATCCACTGGGTTTTTTGCATTTATCGCTGGGCCGCGCGCACGAAGAAGTCGTGAAGCTCGGGGTGGGTTTGAGCGTCGAGGCGCGTCCGCGCGCCACCTGCGCGCTGTGCCTGGTCCAGGAATCCGCGGCCTATTGGGCGCATGTGGGCGACAGCCGCGTCTATCAATTGCGGCAGTCCCAGGTGCTGGAGCGCACCCGCGATCACAGCCACGTCGAAGTGCTGTTGCGCGAGGGCTTGATCACCGAGGCCGAGGTTCACGGACATCCCATGCGAAATTATGTTGAATGCTGTCTCGGCGGAGACGCTGCCCTGCCTGAGATGAGCATATCGACGCGGCGCAAGCTCAAATCCGGCGATGTGCTGCTGCTGTGTACGGACGGCTTGTGGGCGAACCTGCGCGATCAGGATTTCGTGCGCTTTGCGCAGGCCGTTGCCAAGCCATTGCGGGAGACGCTCACCGATCTTGGAACGCAGGCGGTGGAAGCCTCCGCTCCCTACAGCGACAACACCAGTGCGGCCGCGCTGCGCTGGCGGGCCGCGTGAGCATCAGGCCCAGCGGCCGCGCACCCGACGAGTTGCGCGAATTGAGCTTCGAGCGCGGCTACACCAAGCACGCGGAAGGCTCGGTGCTGGTCGGGTTCGGAGCGACGCGGGTCCTGTGCACCGCCAGCATCGAAGACAGTGTGCCGTCATTCCTGCGCGGCCAGGCTCAGGGCTGGGTGACCGCCGAATACGGCATGCTGCCGCGGGCGACGCACACGCGTTCGGCCCGCGAGGCGGCCCGCGGCAAACAAACCGGCCGGACACAGGAAATCCAGCGCCTGATCGGACGCGCACTGCGGGCGGTGGTCGACCTCAAGGGTTTGGGGGAGCGCACCGTGACCATCGACTGCGATGTGCTGCAGGCGGATGGCGGGACTCGAACGGCGGCCATTACCGGCGGGTTCGTGGCCCTGGCGGATGCCATCGACACACTGCTCAAGCGACGTGCCATCACTGCAAACCCGCTGCACGGCCAAGTCGCGGCAGTGTCCGTGGGCATCTACCGCGGAACGCCGGTGCTCGACTTGGACTACGCCGAGGACTCGAACGCGGAAACCGACATGAACGTGGTCATGAACAGCGGCGGCGCATTCGTCGAGGTGCAGGGAACCGCCGAAGGCCACGCGTTCCGCCGCCATGAGCTCGACCAATTATTGGACCTCGCGGCGTCAGGGATAGCTCGCTTGCACGAGGCCCAGCAAAGCGCTCGTGCCTAGGAGCCTGTCTGACTAATGATCGCCGTCACGAGACAGGCTCCTAGGCCGCTCATTGTCGCCACCGGTAACCCGGGCAAGCTGCGAGAGTTCGGCGCGTTGCTGTCGGATCTGCCCTTCGATCTGCACAGCCTCGGGGAACTGGGGATAGCTTCGCCTGAGGAGTCGGGTGTGAGCTTTCTAGAGAACGCCCTGCTGAAGGCGAGGCATGCCGCGGCGGCGGCGTTGGCCGTGGGATTCGGTGGGGCGTCGACGGGCGTTGCCGCCATCGCAGACGACTCGGGGCTCGAAGTCGACGCCCTTGGCGGCGCCCCGGGCATTTTCTCGGCTCGCTACGCAGGCGCGGGCGCCGACGACGCGGCCAACAACGCCAAGCTCCTCCGCGTTCTCGCAGGCATTCCCCTTGAGCTTCGCCGCGCTCGCTATCGATGTGCGTTGGTGTTGGTATTTGCGCCGTCGGAAGCGGCACCGTTGATTGCGGAGGGGGTTTGGGAGGGGTCCATTCTCGAGTCGCCGCGGGGCTCGGGGGGCTTTGGCTACGATCCCTATTTCTGGCTCCCGGACCTGGGAGTGACTGCGGCCGAACTCGATCCTTCGGATAAGAATCGGCTCAGCCATCGCGGCATTGCCATGCGTGCGCTGCGCGATCAATTGTTGGCACGCGAGGGGTTGGTGCGGCCGTGATGGCGCCATCGGTCGAACCCTCGCTGGCCTTGTACGTGCACATGCCTTGGTGCGTGCGCAAGTGTCCGTATTGCGATTTCAATTCGCATCAATTGAAGTCGGCCGCGCCCGACAGCTCGTATATCGACGCGCTGATTCGCGATTTCGACCTGGAACTGCCTTCCGTCAGCGGCCGCAGGATCGACACGGTGTTCTTCGGCGGCGGCACGCCGAGTTTGTTCCAGCCCGAGGACTTCAGCCGGCTGCTCGGCGCATTCCGGCAGAGGATCGCGTTCGCGGAAGATGTTGAAATCACGCTGGAAGCCAATCCGGGGACCATTGAGCGCGGCCGATTTGCGGGATACCGGGATGCGGGCATCAATCGTGTGTCGCTGGGCGCACAGACCTTCGCTCCGCGGGCGCTCGAAGCATTGGGCCGCATTCATTCGGCGGACGACACGCACCGCGCGGTGGCCGAATTGCGCGCGGCGAAGCTCGACGATTTCAATCTCGATCTGATGTATGCCCTTCCGCAGCAGACGCCGGAGGAAGCGCTCGAGGATGTCCGAATCGCGTGTGCGCTCGAACCTGTGCACATTTCCTACTACCAGCTCACGCTCGAGCCTGGGACCGTGTTTCATGCTCGGCCTCCGCAGCTGCCGGACGAGGATGCTGCCTGGCGGATCCAAACCGCGGGTCAGAAGCTGTTGGCGGATGCAGGGTACGTGCAGTACGAAGTCTCGGCTTACGCGCGCCCGGGGAAGCGCTGCAGGCACAACCTCAACTACTGGTTGTTCGGTGATTACCTCGGGATCGGCGCGGGCGCGCACGGAAAGCTCAGCGTCGAGCTCCCACAGCGCATCTTGCGTACCGTCAAGCCGAAGCAACCACGCGAATATCTGGAACAGATACGGCGCGCGGGTTCGGGCGCGAGTTCGCCAATCGCGGCGGCGGACCTGCCGTTCGAGTTCATGCTGAATGCGCTGCGGCTCAACGAGGGCTTTACGGTGAGGGACTTTCGGCGGCGAACCGGGCTGGAAATGGCCTCTGTGGAGCGCAAGCTGGCTGAAGGGGAGGCGCGCGGGATGCTCCTCCGCCGGGCGGACGGCTGGTATCCCTCGGAGCTTGGCCGTCGCTTCCTCAATGATCTGCTGCTAAGTTTCCTCGCCTGAGCTTATGCACACCGGGGTGCGGACCTCGCACAAAGGGGTACCTACAGCACATTGCACCTGAAGTAGGTCAGATGCATCTCCTAAGTGATTGAAATATAATAATAAAGTGACTTGTCTATTTTTTGACCAAGTTAACAATTACTCGAATTTCCGCTGTCTGCGTCAAGCGACCTCAGAGGAGTCCACAGACTTATCCACAGTTATTGTGGACAAACGGGAAAGCGAGGGTCGAGCCAGGGGTTATGTCGAAGATCTTGTGGTAGTAGGACTCAACGAATATGATGGTCGGCCCAGTTTTGGGTGCTGGATTTACGGCACCCGGGACTAAGGGGTATTTCAGGCGTGGCGGCGCACCTTCGAAGGTTCGTCGATTCTGCCGCTACCGACATATCGAGGTTCCCATGAAATCCGGCATTCATCCCGAATACAAAGTCATCAACGTTACCTGCACCTGCGGCAACCATTTCGAGACTCGCTCGACCATTGGCCATGATCTACAGGTGGAAGTTTGCTCCAATTGCCATCCGTTCTATACCGGCAAGCAGAAAATTGTGGATACCGGCGGCCGCGTCGATAAATTCCGCAAGAAGTATGCGGCAGCGGCGAAAGCCTAAGCTCCCGAGTCGCTCGTTCGTCAGCGTTGCAAGCGCGCGGATCTTAAGGGTCCGCGCGTGATTGCGAGCGCGCCGCCGCCCCGCGGTTGCGCGCCTAAGAGCCGCTCCCTTGATTTCCGATGTACGACCGTGCAAGGCTGCGTGGCCTAAACGAACCTAACCCATCCCCGTCGGAAAAGCGCATGAGCACGAAATACGAACTCAAGAACCTCGCGACCGGAAAGACAAGTCTGCTGAACGCCATCGCGGGGACCATCGGGCCCGAGGCGCTCGACATTTCCAACTTGATCAAGGAGCAGGGGGTATTTACGTTCGATCCCGGCTTCATGGCCACGGCGAGCACCGAAAGCAAGATTACGTTCATCGACGGCGACAAGGGGGTGTTGCTGTATCGCGGCTATCCGGTGGAGCAGCTCGCCGAGAAGTCGTGCTATCTCGAGGTGGCCAATCTTCTGATCTACGGCACCTTGCCCAGCAAGGCGCAGCTCGATGCGTTCCAGAAATCGATCTTGCGGCACACCATGGTCAACGAGCAATTGCTGCGTTTTTTCCAGGGTTTCCATCATAATGCGCACCCCATGGCCATGGTGTCCGCCGTGGTCGCTTCGATGGCCGCGTTCTATCACGACACCACCGACATCGACGACCCGCGGCATCGCGAAATCTTCGCGCATCGGATCATCGCGAAGCTGCCGACCATCGCCGCCGCGGCCTACAAGCACACGCTCGGCCAGCCGTTCGTCTATCCGCGCAACGATCTGCGTTACTGCGCGAACATGCTCAACATGTTCTTCGCAGTTCCGTGCGAGCCGTATGCGATCGATCCGGTGGCGGCCGAAGCGCTCGATCTGCTGTTCATTCTGCACGCGGATCATGAGCAGAACGCCAGCACGTCGACGGTGCGGCTGGCCGGCAGCACCGGCGCGAATCCCTACGCCGCCATATCGGCCGGCGTATCCGCTCTGTGGGGACCGGCGCACGGCGGCGCCAATGAAGCCGTGCTCGACATGCTGGACGGAATCGGCTCGGTCGCAGGCATCGATAAATTCCTCGAGCGCGTCAAGGACAAGAACGATCACGTGCGCTTGATGGGGTTCGGGCACCGCGTCTACAAGAACTTCGATCCGCGCGCCAAGATCATTCGCGGCATGTGCTATCGAGTGCTGGAGAAGCTCGGCAAGATCAACAATCCGCTGTTCGAGCTGGCGCTGAAACTGGAGGAAATCGCGCTCAAGGACGAGTACTTCGTGTCGCGCAAGCTGTATCCGAACGTGGACTTTTACTCGGGCATCATTTACAGCGCGCTGGGAATTCCGCGCTCCATGTTCACCGTGATGTTCGCCATCGCGCGTACCGCCGGTTGGGTGGCGCAGTGGCAGGAAATGGTGTCCGATCCCCACATGCGGATCGGCCGGCCGCGCCAGCTCTACACGGGTCCCACTCAGCGAGATTATCAGACGATCGATAAGCGCTGATCGATGGCGGCGCGACCCTACGCGACATTCTGCGCCGCCCTGGCGGCGCTGCTGCTCGGCGGCGCTGCAAACGTCGCGCTCGGAGATGCGGCCTGTCCGAGTGCGGCGGGTCCCGTCGCCCTCGGCAATGCGCAATGGAACGGCTGGGGCCGGGGTGCCGACAACACGCGGTACCAACCCGAGCCCGCGATTCGCGCCAGCGACGTGGCGAAGCTCGCGCTGAAATGGGCCTTCGGCTACCAGAGCGGCACGGAATTCGGTCAGCCCACCATCGTGGACGAAAGGCTGTTCGTCACCAGCTCCACGGGCCGCATCTACTCGCTCGATGCCAAAACCGGCTGTACCTATTGGACCTACGACGCCGCCGCGGGTAGCCGCACTGCGATCACGATAGGCGAACTCGCCCGCCCGCGGGTAGCCGCCCTGCCGAGGCGGCTGAAACGCACACTGGCGCATCTTGACGTCATCAAGGCGCCGAGCGCGGCGTTCTTCGGCGACGATACCGGCGCGGTGTATGCGCTCGACGCGCAGAAGGGAACGCTGTTGTGGAAGACCCAGGTGGACACGCACCCGATGGCGCGCATCGTGGGTGCGCCGACGCTGTACAACGAGCGTCTGTACGTGGCCGTGTCCTCGACCGAGGAGGCTGCGGCCGTCAACCCGAGTTACAGCTGCTGCACCTTTCGCGGCAGCGTGGCTGCGCTCGACGTGGGGAGCGGCAGAACCGTGTGGAAGAGCTACACCGTTCTCGAGGAGCCGCAGCCCACCCACAGGAACAGCGCCGGCATTCAGGAATTCGGCCCGGCGGGCGCGGCGATCACCTCGTCACCCACCGTCGACGGCAAACGCAGCGTGCTGTATGTGGCGACCGGCGGCTCTGCGACCGGCGTCGAGCAATCTTTGACGGATGCAGTGGTCGCCTTCGATTTGGCGGACGGCAAGCTGCGTTGGGTCAAGCAATTGGTCCGGCCCGATGCCGGAGCGGGCGGAGCCGGCTTTTCGAGTTCGCCGGTTCTTCGGACACTGGCGACCGGGAATCAAGTCCTGTTGGTGGGACAAAAGTCCGGCGTCGTCTACGGCCTGGATCCCGATCACGGCGGCGAGACCCTGTGGCAGACGAAAATCGGCGACAGCGGCCCAGGTCCCGCGGGCGGCGGCGCCCCGGGAATCGCCAGTGTGGTCGGGCCGCCCGGGGTCGCGGGCAGACCCGGCGGTGTTGCCTGGGGCAGCGCCGCGGATCACCGCAGCCTCTATGTCGCCGTCTCGGGTCTGCTGGCGCAGCCTGCTAATACCTCCGGAAGTTTGACGGCGCTGGATATGACGACCGGTGTTGCCCGCTGGCACACCGCCGCGCCGGAGCCGGCCTGCAGCTGGGGCGAGCGCAATTGCTGGCACGCACAGGCGCAGGCGGTGACCGTCATGCCGGGAAGCGCGTTTTCGGGATCGATGGACGGGCATTTGCGCGCTTATTCCACCATCGACGGCAAGATCCTGTGGGACTTCGACACGGCCAAGGACTTTCCAACCAAGAACGGCATCAAGGCGAGCGGCGGTCCCCTGGATCACGGCGGAGCGACCATCGTGAACGGGGTGGTGTACGTCAATTCGGGCAACGCCCTGCTTGCCTTCTCGGTCGATGGGAAATAGGACTCGAACAGCACACATGACATCTTCCAAGCGGATTGGGTTGATCAGCTTCTGTTTGCTTTGCAGTCTCCATGCGGCCGTCGTGCCCCGCGCCGCGGCCCGTTCGGAAGCGGATCGCGCGCCGGCCATTGAGAATTCGGTGGTGAAGGTGTTCGCGACCATGCGCTATCCGGATCCCTTCAAGCCCTGGACCAAGCAGGCACCGAGCGAAGTGACCGCCTCCGGCGTCGTGATCGAAGGCAGGCGCATCCTGACCAATGCGCACGTGGTTCTCTACGCCACCCAGGTTCAGATTCAGGCGAATGCGGCGGGCGACAAGATGCCGGCCACGGTGGTGGCGGTCGCTCCCGGCATCGATCTCGCCGTGCTGCAGCTCGATGATGCATCGTTCTTCGACACGCATCCGCCGGTGGCGCGCGCCAGCAAGCTGCCGCAGATCAAGGACGCGGTGTTGGCCTATGGATTCCCGACCGGCGGCAATTCCCTGTCCATCACCAAGGGAATCGTGTCGCGCATCGAGTTCGTGGCCTACAACTATCCGGTGTCCGGCCTGCGTATCCAAGTCGACGCCGCGATCAATCCGGGCAATAGCGGCGGCCCTGCGGTCGCCGGCGACAAAATGATCGGCCTCGCCTTCAGCAAGCTGGGGGGCGATGCGCAGAGCATCGGCTACATCATCCCCAACGAAGAAGTTGAATTGTTCTTGAAGGACATCGGCGACGGCCGCTACGACGGCAAGCCCGCCATGTACGATGAGTTGCAAACCCTGGAAAATCCAGCGTTGCGCGAGTACCTCAAGCTGGATAAGTCTGTCGAAGGAATGATCGTTCACCGTCCCTACAAGTCCGACGCTTCGTACCCTCTCAAGGAATGGGATGTCTTGACCCGCATCGGCGGCACCCCCATCGACAATCAAGGCATGATCAAGCTGGACAAGGACTTGCGCGTCAGCTTCGCCTATCTGATTCAGCGCTCGGCCAACGACGGCAGGGTGCCGATCACGATTGTCAGAGCCGGCAAGCCCATGCAGATTCAATTGCCCGTGTCGGCGCAGCATCCCACTCTGGTCACCGACTTGGCGGGCGGGTACCCGTCCTACTTCATCTACGGCCCGTTGGTGTTCTCAACGGCGACCTGGCAATTGGTATCCAGCTTCGAGAACAACGCCGGCTTGCTGCGGCTCCTGGGCGCCGTGAAGAGTCCACTGATCACGCGGGCCTGGGACCCGCCGGATGCCGAGACGGAGGAGCTCGTGGTCATCTCGTCGCCCTTCTTTCCGCACAAGCTCGCCAACGGTTATTCGAATCCCGCGGGATCGGTGGTGAATTCCTTGAACGGCACGCACGTGCGCAGTCTCAGCCACCTCGTCGCGCTGCTGCGCGACCTCAAGGACCCCTACGTCACCATCGAATTCGATCAAAAGGGCAATGAGGCGCTGGTGTTCTCGCGCGCCGCGATGCTGGCGGCCACCGATGACATCTTGACCGACAACGGCGTGCGGGCGCAGGGGTCGGCCAACATGATGAAGGTTTGGCAGGACCACTAGTACCGATACGTCGCGGTGACGCCGATGGTGCGCGGGCGGACGCCGCGGCCGAAGTAGAGGTCATCGGTGGTCGGGCCGAGCTGAGTTGCGCCGGTTCCCGGTGCTCCCGCGTACGGATAGAGGTCGCGCGCGTTGAACAGCAGCGGATTCGAGTTGGTCACGTTGTTCGCGTACGCCGAGATGTCGAAACCATTGAACCGCATGCCTGCCCGCAAGGACAGATTATTGAGCACCGGAGGCCCGCGCAGCGTCGTGTCGATGAGCGCATTGTTCGCGTCCTGTATGGGGAACAAGTTCTTCTGGGCGTTCTGGTGCTGATAATCGACGCGGAAGTACGGGAGCCGGCCCGCCCATTCCGGAAAGTGATACTCGGCCGCCCCGGTGAACGCCCAGGGCGCGCCCAAGAGCGCATCGCCCGAGCTCGCGATCGGGCGCGAGACCGGCACGCCGGTGGCACCGGGTGCCACGCAGGCGGCAGAGGCGATGTTGTAAACCAACGTCCCGGCACATGAGCTGTTCGTCAGGCGGGCGTCGGTATAAGCCGCGGTGAAGTCAAGAGTCAGGGCCGGAATCGGCCGGTAGATGACCTCGAGGTCCCCGCCCTTGCTTTTCGCCTTGCCGAGGTTGGCGGTGAATTGTTCGCCGCACGACGGCAAATACACGTTTTGCTGAATCTTGTTCCAGTCGATGTAGTAGAGACTCGTATTGATCTCCAGCGTGTGATCCAAGAACTGGTTCTTGCTGCCGATTTCGTAGCTCCACAGGTTGTCGGAGCCGAACTGCCCGGGTACTTGGTTGACACCGAGCGCGTTCAGGCTCGGATTACAGATCCCGCCCACCGGGACATTGAGGCCGCCCGGCCGGAAACCCTTTGAGCCGCTCACATAGACCAGGTTGTCGCGATCGGGCTGCCACGACACCACCGCCTTCGGGGTAATCGGATTGTCGCTGCCGCTCGAATAGCTGTTGACGGTGTATCCGATGAAGGGCCCGTCTTCCGCCACGGTGAGGTTGTAATTGAGCTTGGAGACGCGCAGCCCGGCCGTTGCCTTGAGCGTGTCGGTGAACTTGTAGGTCAATTCACCGAAGGCGGCGACCTGTGTGTCTTTCAGAAGCTGGGTCGGAGTGTTGGATATGAGCCCGTTCGGGCATTCTTGACCGGGGAAGCAGAGCGAATTGTTGCCTCCGGTCCAGTTGATGATTTCCTGATTGATCGTCGGATCGATGATGAACTCGATGACGTTCTCGCTTAATTGCGAGTAGTAGAGGCCGCCGGTCCACAGAATCCGCGCGTTGGTATCGTTCGATGAGAGGCGCAGCTCCTGGTAGAAATTGCGCTGATCGTCGCGGAACTGCGCGTAGCCGTTGTCGCCGGCCTGAGCGTACGTGTTCGGCAGCTGATATCCGTTGGGACTCGCCGGAGTTACTCCATCTGCCAACACGGCAGGGAACGACGACCAGGTTGCGCGCAGGTACTGCGTGTAATCCGAAGTGGCCCGCTGGTTGCGATTGTAGTACGAGGTGTTCGAGTACAGCGATGCGAAGCCCAGATCCCACTTGAGCCGGATCGCGCTCAGGGTAAATGGATCGTTGCTGGGATTGGTCCCCGCATTGCCGTTGCGGAACACGTTGTTGCCGGCGTTCGACAGAGATAGCCAGTACGCTGCGGTATCGTTGATCTGCAGGCGCTGATAGTAGATCGACGGCATGATCTCGAGCTTATCGGTGACCTGCCACTTGACGGCCAGGCGCGCAGTCTGGGTTTCCGAGAAATTCGAATTCGGCTGCGTCACGCCGGTGAAGGTGGGAATGGGCAACTGCGCCAAGGGGTTCGAGAGCGTGTAGCTCGAACGATCGACCCAGCCGCCGTCCCTGCGATACGAGATGCTGACGCGGAACGCGAGCACGTCATCGATGATGGGCGCGCCGAATGCAGCGCCGCCTTCCCAGCTCGGCGCGCCGCCGTCGGTGACCGCGGCGTCCGCGCGCGCATAGCCGCTCGATTTGTGGAGCACCGGATCGGGCGCCAGGAAGCGCACCACACCGCCCTCGGCGCCGGCGCCGAACAGCGTGCCCTGCGGGCCGCGCAACACCTCGACCCGGTCCAAGTCGAAGACTGCCGGGAAGGCATTGATCGCGCCGAAGCCCAAGTGCCGCGTCTGGACCGGCGTGTCGTCGATATAGATGCCGGTGGTGGACGTGCCGGCGGTGGAGTCGACGCCTCGGATGTTGATGTCGGAGCCTTCGTCGTTGTAGTTGCCCGCTGAACTCATGCCATTGCGCTGGAAGTTGAGGCCGGGCGAAAGGCGCGACAGATCGTCGATGTTCTTCAGGCCCTGTGCGTCCAGTTTCTCTTGGCTGAAGGCGATGACGCTCACCGGTACGTCTTGTAGGCGCTCTTCGCGTCGAGTGGCCGTCACGACAATTTCTTCGAGGCCGCTGCTGGGTGCTGTCTCGGCATCCCCCGTCGCCGCCATGGCCGGCCACGCCAGTTGGCTCACCAAAGCAGTCGACCACAAAAGCAGTTTGATCGTATCCGAACGCATTGCGCACCCCTTTATATGTTGCCTTTCCCCCACATCCCGGACTCGGTATTATTTGGTTCTTCTGGCTTTCCGTTGCGCATCGAAGCCGGTTTCGACCCTCAGCTTAATACTTCTGTTAACGGGCGTTCAACAATATTTACTGGCAATAAAGCCGGCTGTTGAAGGATTTCACGGGTGCACGGACGTTTCCGCGGAAACGTCGGAACGACCAGCCAGCGGATGAGTTGACGTTTCCGCGGAAACGTCGCGGTTCCTACCGAGCCAATATCTCGCACGCAACGGGCTAATTCGAGTCGACCAACTCCGATACTTCCCTCGTGTCCGCCCGCTTCATGGGTCGGCCGTCGACGGGGGAGTACGGTGATTGACGGATTCCATCGATGGGAAACACGGTGGCGTCGACGGTCCGGCCGTTGGCCTCGAAACGCAGAGCGGGATAGTTGACGCTGCGGTCGGCATCCATTTTGACGCGCCGCTCATAGAACTCGTGCGGCACGCCGATTTCAAGGAGGCGCAGGGCAACCGACTCCGAGCGGTCCGCGAACAGGTGCAAGTTGATGTCGCTGTAATTGGTGGCCGTGCCCGTGAGCACCGACCCCACCAGCCGCGGTTGGAACTCGTCCAGCATGCGCATAGTGTCCAGCGCGATGCGGCGCTGCTCTCTCAGGGTATGGTCGTGTGAATCGCGTCCGAACAGCCGCTGGTGCGCGCGCAGCGCCGCTTCGATCTCGACGTTCTTCGGCAGTACGGCGACATCGTTCACTCCCAGCCGATCCGCCGCCTTGCGCTTGGCCTGCAGGAAATCCCCGATGCCGTGCTCGGCCATGAGCCGCGCTGCCTCCTGAGCGAGAGCGCTGCGTAGATCCTCGGCACGCTGCGAAAACTTCTTAGCCATGTCTCTAGAATAGCGGTTTATCGCCGTCGTTCATCGGGTTCGAGTTGGGCCCTTCGTAATTTTCAGATTTGGGCAGGTTGCCTTCGATGAAATACTCGACGATGCTGTTGGGATTGTCCGAACTCGCGAGCAAGCCCGACTCGCGCGAGATACGGGCGGCGACTATGCCGTCGGGCACGGGCGCCCCATGCTTGGGGGCGCCGGCCAGCGCCTCGTGCATGAAGTAGGTCCAGGTGGGTACCGCCACGTGAGCGCCCTCCTCGCCGTCGCCCAGCGAGCGATCCTGATCGAAACCGGTCCAGACCGTGGTGACGAGATCGCCGTTGAAGCCGTTGAACCAGGCATCGTGATGATCGTTGGTCGTGCCCGTCTTGCCGGCGATATCGTCGCGGTTCAACGATCGGGCGCGAACGCCCGTGCCGCGGCGAATGACGTCCTTCATCATATCGGACAGTAGATAAGCGACCTGCGGCCTGATGATCTGCGGCGCCAAATTCTTTTCCGGAATCATGGTCTTACCATCGTGTGGGGCCGTGTCGATCTGGGCCGCCCGTCCGCCCGCCGGGGTCGCGGCGGGCTTTGGCGCAGGCGGATCGTCGGTCGCGCGATCGCACTGGAAGCAAGCCAGGGTCGGCGTCGCCGCCTGCAGCACCTTCCCGCCTGCATCCTCGACCCGGTCGATGGTGTAGGGACTCACTTTATAGCCCCCATTGGCGAAGGTGGAGTAGCCGATGGCCATCTGCAGCGGACTCAGTTCCGCCGTGCCCAGCGCCAAGGTCAGGTCGTTCGGCAATTGCGACTTATCGAAGCCGAAACGAGTCACGTAGTTCCAGGTGTACTCGCCGCCGATGGCGCGCATCAGGCGCACCGACACCAGGTTCCGGGAATACACCAGCGCCTCGCGCAATCGGATCGGGCCGTAAAACTTGTTGGTGTCCTCATGCGGCCTCCACGCCTGCTCCGTGCCCGCCTCGTCGATGACGATGGGCGCATCCAAGACGATGCTCGCCGGGGTGAATCCCTTGTCGAACGCCGCCGCGTAGACAAAGGGCTTGAAACCCGAACCCGGCTGGCGCCGCGCCTGAGTCACCCGGTTGAATTTGCTCTGAAAGTAGTCAAAGCCGCCGACCAGGGCGACCACGGCACCGTCCTTCGGGTCCACCGACACGAGAGCACTTTGTGCCTCCGGCACCTGTACGAACAGCAGGGATTGGGCCGTCCTTCCCACCGTGTAGATCACATCGCCCCGGGCCAGGATCTCCGAGGCCTGAGTCGGCGAGCGGTCGACCTTCTCATCCGGCAACTCGCGCCGCGCCCAGGAGAGCTTCTCCCAGGGCAGCGTCACCGGTCCTATATCCCTGACGTAGATCTTTGCGCTCTTGGCCTCGACATTTTGAACGATGGCGGGCCGCAGGCCGCCGATCACGGGGAATTCCTCGAGCTCCGCGTCGAGGTCCTTCGAGCTCGCGAGCTTGGCCACATCGACTTTGGCGATCGCGCCGCGAAAGCCGTGGCGGCGGTCGTATTCCAGCAGCCCCGTGCGCAGCGCCACGGTGGCCGCCGTCTGCAGGCGCGAATCGATGGTGGTAAACACCTTGTAGCCGGCCGTGTAGACGGCATCGCCGTACTTGGCCTGCATTTCATTGCGCACCATCTCGGCGACGTAAGGGGCATCCGCCTCGATCGAGGAGCCGTGCAGCCGCGATTCCATCGGGTAGAGCTTCGCCTCGTCGTATTCCGCCTGGGTGATGTAGTTGAGCTCGAGCATTCGACCCAGCACGTGAGCGCGACGGACCCGGGCGGCCTCGGGATTGGCCACGGGATTGACCACGGAGGGGGCGGTCGGAATCCCCGCCAGGGTGGCCATTTCAGCCACGGTCAATTGGTCCAAGCCCTTGCCGAAATACACCTCCGCCGCGGCGCCCACCCCGTAGGCGCGCTGGCCGAGGAAGATCTTGTTGACGTACAGCGAGAAAATCTCTTCCTTGGTGAACTCGGCCTCCATCAAGAGCGAAATGTAGATTTCGCTCATTTTTCGCTTCATATCGCGCCGCGGCGTCAGGAACATGTCGCGGGCGACCTGCATGGTGATGGTGCTCGCCCCCTGGCGGATGCCGCCGGCTTTGAGGTTGGCCACCGCCGCCCTCAAAATCCCTTGCCAATCAACGCCATGGTGACGGAAGAAGCGATCATCCTCGGTGGCCAGAAACGCCTGGATGAGCCTCTTGGGGAGCTGTTCGTAGCGGACCGGGATCCGGCGCTGCTCACCGATGGCTGCGAGCAACTTCCCGTCCCGGGTGTAAACCCTTAAGGGAACCTGCAGCTGGACGTCCCTCAGGCTGTCGACGTCGGGCAACGCGGGCTTCAAATAGACATAAGCACAGACATTAGCGAACGCAATTAACGCTATTGCGCCAACTAGACCTGCACAAATGCGCGAGATGAGAACTGGGTAACGTTTGGCCACAGAAAACCGTTCTAACTTATTGCACCGGCGATATAGCGCATGCATATTACCGCCGGTTACATGGGCAAACTCATCGAAAGATGAGGACGCAAAGCCACCGGTCCTTTGGGCTCGCCCTCAAGGATAGCGGGGTTGCCAGACCAAGCTTAACCAATCGCCTAAAGAGAGCATAGGCGCAGAGGTCTGAACGGATGAGTCGAGACGTTCCTCAATCGCTACGATCTGTCGTAGATCCCACTTTGTGGAGCCGCAGCCGTTCGCCGCTCATTACCGTGAGTAGCTTCACGTTCTATTTAACAGTTTCTTGCTAAGTTTGCGTGGGCTAAGTTAATCTCGTGCACCAGTTTCGACCTCCAAGATACTGAGCGAAAAAGGAAAAAACGCTGTGTGGTCGTTCGGCAAAAGATATCGTCCGCTTTTGGGACTTGACATAACAACCTCATCGGTGAAGCTCATTGAGCTCTCGATGTCGGGCGGCCAGTACCGCGTTGAGTCCTATGCAGCAGAGCCGACGCCGCACAACGCGATCAACGAAAAGGCCATCGTGGATGCGGAGGCGGTCGGCGAGGCCATCCGGCGCGCAGTGAAGCGCTCCGGCGCCAAGAGCCGGCTCGCCGCGATCGCCATCAGCGGCGACGCAGCGATCACGAAAGTGATTCAAATGCCGAAGACGCTCGGCGAGAACGAACTCGAGGGTCAGGTCGAGATGCAGGCCGACCAGTACATTCCATTTCCGATGGAAGAAGTCAGCTACGACTATCAGGTCGTGGGTCCTTCGGAGAAGGACCCGGATATGCTGGACGTGCTGCTGGTAGCGACGCGCACCGAGAACGTCGAGCAACGCCAAGCGGCGGTGCAGGCCTCGGGCCTGACGGCTCACCTCGTCGACGTGGAGGCCTTCGCTCTCGAGAATGCCTGCGCGCTGATGCGCCATCAGATGCCGGACGGCGGGCTGGACCGCACGGTCGCGGTGGTGGATTTCGGCGCCAGCAGCACGACATTCAGCGTGCTGCGCGACATGAGAGTCATCTATACGCGCGACTTCGCCTTCGGCGGACAGCAACTCACCGAAGAAATCATGCGCACTTACGGGCTTTCCATGGAAGAGGCCGGCCGCGCCAAGAAGGAAGGCGGCCTGCCCAGCAATTATCAGCCGGAAGTGCTCGATCCTTTCATCGATGACATGACCCAGCAAGTCAGCCGTTCGTTGCAGTTCTACCTGGCTTCCGGCAGCGGGCGTTCACAGCCCGATCAGATACTGATCTGCGGCGGCTGCGCCAACATACCCGGCGTGGCGGATGTCATCTCGAGCCGCGTCGGCGTGCCCGCGGACAAAGGTGATCCGCTCGGCAACATGAAGGTGTCGTCCAAGGCCAAAGCGCAAGCAGTGGGCCGAGATGCCACCGCCTTACTCACAGCCTGCGGCCTCGCGCTGCGAAGCTTCGACTAAAGAGCAGCCATGCCGCGTATCAATCTACTTCCCTGGCGCGAACAAGAACGCAAAATCCGGCGGCGCGAGTTCACGGTCGCCGCAGCCGGCGCAGTATTCGCCTCCATCATATTTATTCTGGGCGGCAAGCTTCTTTATTCGAGCTGGACGGATGCCCAGAACGAGAAGAACAATCTGCTCAAGAAAGAGATAGTCAAGCTCGACGCGCAGATTGCCGATATTCAGGATCTCGAGAACCGCAAGCAACGCCTGGTCGCGCGCATGGAGATCATCGAGAAACTGCAGCGCAAGCGGCCTGAGATCGTGCACCTCTTCGATGAAATCGTGAAAACGGTCCCCGATGGGATCTACCTGACGGCGATCAAGCAGAGCGGCAACAGGCTGGAGATTCACGGCGTCGCCCAGTCGAGCACGCGCGTGTCGACGTTCATGCGCAATATCGATTCGTCGGTGTGGATGGATAACCCGGTGCTGCAGGTGGTCGAGTCCGCCAAGGACTCCCCGACGGGTGGTTCGAATTTCACGCTTACCAGCGATGTGGTCGGCGTGGACCTCGAGCACGGCGGCGAAACAACGGTCAAGAAGGTGGCTGCGAAATGAAGTTTTTCGATCAGCTCCGTGCTCTCGATCCACGCGACGTCGGCCGCTGGCCGCTGGCGGTGCGAGCGTTCTTCATCGCGGCCATTTTCGCCTTATGCGCGGCGTTTGGCTGGTACATGTTCGTCTGGAACGACGATCGTCCCATCCTGCAAAAGGCGGAAGCGGACGAGCTGGATCTGCGCAGCCAATTCGAAAGCAAACAGCAGCGGGCCGCCAACCTCGAAGCGTACAAGACGCAGCTCCAGGAAATGGAGCGCAGCTTCGGCGCCATGCTGCGGCAATTGCCGGGCAAGACCGAGGTGCCGAATCTTCTGGTGGATATCTCTCAAACCGGCCTCGCCTCGGGGCTGCAGGAAAAGCTCTTTCAACCGGGCGCCGAGAAAGGCAACGGCTTTTACGCCGAGTTGCCGATCAAAATCAAACTGGTGGGCACGTATCACGACTTCGGCAATTTCGTGAGCGGCATTGCCGCATTGCCGCGCATCGTCACGCTGCACGATATCCAGATCACGCCGGTGGATGCCAAGGGCGGTTACGATAATTTGACCATGGACGTCACCGCCAAGACCTACCGCTACATCGAAGATGAAGGCGGCGCGCGCCCGGCGAAGAAAAAGGTGGGAGGGGCGACGTGAGAAATACACGCAACGCAGGCGTCATTGGCCTCGTACTTGCCGGCCTGGTCGCGGCCGGCTGCTCCGGCGGCCAATCGGATCTGCAGAAATGGATCGAGACCACCAAGAAGAAGCCCGGCGGGCGCATTCAGGCGCTGCCGGAAGTAAAGCCCTACGAAACCTATGTGTACAGCGCCTCGAAGACGCGCTCGCCGTTCCAGCCGCAGGGTGCGGCCTCGGCCAATGGCCAGGCGGGACTTCGGCCGAGTTCGCGGCGCAACCGCGAATTTCTCGAAGGCTTCTCGCTCGATACCTTGAAAATGGTCGGCACCTTCAAGGTGGGCAATAGCTTCTATGGGCTCGTCCAATCCAAGGACGGTCTCGTGCACAAGGTCCAGCCGGGCAACTACCTCGGGCAGAACGACGGCAAAGTGACGGGAATTACCGGCGGAAGAATTACTCTCGTCGAAATCATACCGGACGGTCTCGGCGGATATATTGAGCGACCGGCCTCGTTGGCATTGTCCGATTGACATTGCCGATTGAGGCCACAGGGAGAAGAAAGCATGAGTAGATTCAAGATACGAACGGGGATCATCGGCGCGATGGCGCTCCTCGCATTGGGCGCAATCAGCTTCACGGTGCAAGCCGCGGATCCGCTCAAGCTCGAGTCGATCGACGTTCAAACCCTATCGGGTCAACAGGTGCAGCTCAAACTGCACATGAACGGCCCGGCTCCCGAACCGCTGCCGTTCACCATCGACAAGCCGGCGCGCATCGCGTTCGACTTGCCGAACACGACGCTGGGCCTCGCGTCGCGGCGGATCGACGTGCACTCCGGCGGCGTGGATACCGTGCTTGCGGCCGAGGCCAACGGCCGCACCCGCTTGGTCGTCAACGTGGAGACCTTGTTGCCGTACACCACCAAGGTCGACGGCGATACCATCACCGTCACTTTGGGCAGCCAGCCCGGAGACGCAGCCAAGCAGACCGCCATGGCTCGCGCGGGTGCAGGTCAAGGCGCAGCGGCGGCCGAACGCGCCATCCGCACCATCGATTTCCGGCGCGGCGCCGACGGCACCGGCCGCGTGATCGTGCAGCTGACTGACCCTCGAACCCCGGTCAACGTGCGTCAGGAAGGGAATCAAATCGTCGTCGACTTCGCCGGCACGCTGATGCCGAAAAATCTCATGCGCCGCTATGACGTCATGGATTTCGCGACGCCGGTGCAGACCGTCGACGCGCTTCGGGTGGAGGGTAGCTCGCGTTTGGTGATCAGCGCCCAGGGCGACTTCGAACAGCTGGCTTACCAATCCGACAATCAGTACACCATCGAGATCAAGCCCTCGCAGAAGCGGACCGCCGCCGACGAAAAGAAGGAGTACACCGGCGAGCGTCTGACGTTGAATTTCCAGGATATCGATGTGCGGTCGGTATTGCAGCTGCTGGCCGACACCAGCGGCCAGAATATCGTCGTCAGCGACTCGGTCACGGGAAACCTGACGCTGCGGCTGCAGAACGTCCCCTGGGATCAGGCGCTCGACATCGTGTTGCGCACCAAGGGGCTGGACAAGCGCCGCCAGGACAATGTCATCATCATCGGTCCGACCGAAGAACTCGCGTCGCGCGAGAAGGCGGCGCTGGCCGCGCACAAAGAGGTGCAGGAGCTTTCGCCGACGCACACCGAATTCATGCAAGTCAATTATGCGAAGGTCGTGGATCTGGCGAAGCTGATCAAGACCACCAATGCCAAGGACTCCATGCTGTCTTCGCGCGGCAGCTTATCCATCGACGAGCGCACCAATACCTTGCTGGTGCAGGACACGGCGGATAAATTGGCCGACATCCGGCGTTTGGTGCAAACCCTCGACGTGCCGGTCAAGCAGGTGCTGATCGAGGCGCGCATCGTGATCGTGAGCGACACCTTCGAACGCGATTTGGGCGCCCGCCTAGGCCTCACAGGCTTCACCACCGCCGGGCCCGGCAGCCTGGTCACGGTGTCGGGCAGCAATGTGGGCACTGACTCCATGCTGACTTCGGCGTTTCCGGCGTCGAGCACGAAACCTTCGGGATTCGTGAACTTTCCCGCGCTGAACAACCGCTATCAGGTGAATCTGCCTGCGGCGCACACCAACGGCAGCATCGGCCTGTCGGTGCTCGCCGGCAAGCATGTGCTCGACCTGGAGCTGTCGGCGGCGCAGAACGAAGGCAAGAGCGAAACGATTTCCTCGCCCCGCGTCATCACGGCCAACCAGAAGCAAGCCACCATCATGCAGGGTGTGGAGATTCCCTATCAGGAATCGGCCTCGAGCGGCGCCACGACGACTCAATTCAAGAACGCCGTGCTGTCGCTCAAGGTGACGCCGTTGATCACACCCGATAACCGCGTGGTCCTCGATCTGGACGTGAGCGATGACTCCGTAGGCCAGCAGGTGACGAGCGCCACCGGCGGCAGCGTGCCGTCGATCGACACCCGGCAAATCATCACCCAAGTGCTGGTCAACGACGGCCAGACCGTGGTGCTCGGCGGCATTCTCGACACGACCAAATCGAGATCGGCGAACAAAGTCCCCTGGCTGGGCGACATCCCCGTGCTCGGCAACCTGTTCAAGAGCACGACGAACATCAACAACAAGACTGAATTGCTCATCTTCATCACGCCGAAGATCCTGCGTGAGGGGTCGAATCTCTACTGATCGCCGGCGCATGAACATCGGCTGAGAAAACCGCCTTCGGGCGGTTTTTTTCATTCAAAATGCACTCATGATAGCCCAGGGAAACGTCTTCCTCATCGGGCCCATGGGTTCGGGCAAGACCGCCGTGGGGCGGCATCTCGCGCGCCTGCTGCGCTTTACTTTTTACGACAGCGACGCCGACATCGAGGCTAAAACCGGCGTGGACGTCGCGTTCATTTTCGAGAAGGAGGGCGAGGCCGGCTTCAGGGTCCGTGAAAAGGAGTCCATCGAGCGCCTGACGCGCTTGGACTCGATCGTGCTGGCGACCGGGGGCGGCGCCGTGATCGAAGAGGACAACCGCCGGGTGCTCGCCGAGCGCGGTGTGGTGGTGTACCTTGCGACCTCGATCGATCAGCAGCTCGAACGTACCCGGCATGGGCGGCATCGGCCTCTGTTGAACGGCGCCGACCCGGAGCGAAAGCTCCATGAGCTGATGCAGCGCCGGGCCGCTCTCTACGCCCAGATAGCCGATATCACCGTTTCGACGGATGGACGGCGGGTGCAGGTCGTGGCGGAAGAGATTCACCATGAGCTTCGGCGAGCACAGGGGCGCTGAGCCCAGGGCGGCTATTCCCGGGCGCTGGGACCCAATGCTTCGTATAATCGACGCCGTGCAAACGCTTCAGGTAGACGTCGGGCATTCGCGCTATCCCATCTCGATCGGCTCGGGGTTGCTGGCGAATCGCGAGTTGCTGGAGGCCCGCATCCGCGGCCGGGATTTGCTGATCGTCACCAATACCACCGTCGCGCGCCTGTACCTAGCGGCCTTGACGGACAGTCTTGCCGGAAGAAGGGTCGCCGAATGCATACTGCCGGACGGCGAGCAGCACAAGACGCTGCAGACCGCCGGATGGGTGTTCGATGCGCTGGTCGCCAAGAAAATGAATCGCGACGCCACGGTTCTGGCCCTGGGGGGCGGGGTGGTCGGCGACATCGCGGGCTTCGCGGCGGCGTGCTATCAGCGGGGCGTGGGGTATGTGCAGATTCCCACGACGCTGCTCGCCCAAGTCGACTCGTCCGTCGGCGGCAAGACCGGGGTCAATCATGCGGGCGGCAAGAATTTGATCGGCGCGTTTTATCAGCCGCTCGCCGTGATCGCCGACACCGACACGCTCGCCACGCTCCCGGACCGGGAACTGCGCGCCGGGCTCGCCGAGGTGATCAAGTACGGCTGCGTGTGGGATCCGCTGCTGTTCGATTGGCTGGACAACAACATCTCTAAGCTGCTCGAGCGCGACGTCGATGCGCTGACCTATGCCATCGCCAGATCCTGCGAAATCAAGGCGACAGTGGTCGCCAGGGACGAACGCGAACAGAACTTGCGCGCAATCTTGAACTTCGGCCATACCTTCGGCCACGCCATCGAGGCGGCCACCGCCTACGAGACCTATCTGCATGGCGAAGCGGTGGGCCTGGGGATGCTGATCGCGGCCGATTTGTCGCACCGTCTCGGGCTGATCGACTTCGGGCTAAGGGAGCGCCTGCGCGAGATTCTGAGAAAATCCGGATTGCCCACCGACGCGCCGCGCATCGGCGCCGCCAGGGCTCTCGACCTCATGCACATGGACAAGAAAGTGCTCGCCGGCACGGTACGTCTGGTACTGCTGGAGAGATTGGGACGGGCCATCGTGACGGGCGACTACACCCAGGCCGCGCTCGATGCCACGGTGGCGGAGTATTTCGCGTGAACGCTCTCGCCGCCTACGCCGCTCTCGACGAGCACTCGCGCGGGCGCCGTTATCCGGAACCGAAACCCGCTTACCGTTCGGAATATCAACGGGACCGCGACCGCATCGTGCATTCGACCGCATTCCGCCGGCTGGTCTACAAAACCCAGGTTTTCGTCAATCATGAGGGGGACTTGTACAGGACACGGCTGACGCATTCGCTCGAGGTGGCGCAGATTGCGCGCACGATAGCGCGCGCCCTGCGCCTCAACGAAGTGCTGTCCGAGGCGATTTGCCTCGCGCATGATCTGGGACATACGCCGTTCGGGCATGCCGGACAGGATGCATTGAACGAATGCATGATTGATTTCGGCGGCTTCGAGCACAACCTGCAGTCCCTGCGGGTGGTCGATGAGCTCGAGGAGCACTACGCGGACTTTGACGGCTTGAACTTGAGCTTTGAGTGCCGCGAAGGAATTCTGAAGCATTGTTCGTACAACAATGCGATTCGGCTCGGGGAATTGGGCGAGCGCTTCGTCAACCGTCAACAGCCCGGATTGGAGGCGCAGCTCGCAAACTTCGCCGACGAAATCGCCTACAACAATCACGATGTCGAAGACGGCATTCGCGCCGGCCTCATCACGGTGGAGCAGTTGCTGGCCGTGCCGCTGTTCCGCCGATACCACGAGGAAGTGCAGGCGAAGTACCCGGCGCTCGCGGGCCGCCGGCAGGTGTACGAGATTCTGCGGCGCATGATCAATCACCTCGTCGCCGATTTGATCGATTCTTCAGCGGCGCGTCTCGACGCGTCCGGGGTGCGCACGATAGCCGAAGTGAGATCGTACCCGGGGCCGCTGATCGGCTTCAGCGACGCCACTCGCGAATTGAACTACTCCCTGAAGACATTCCTGCGCGAACACGTGTACAAGCACTACAAGGTGCGGCGCATGACGGCCAAGGCGCGCCGCGTCGTACGCGAGCTTTTCGACGCGTTTTTCAATGACCCCGCCTTGATGCCGGACGAGCACGAAGCGACGGGATCGCGGCTGGAATTGGTGCAGGGCCCGGCGGGACGCGCGCGCGCGGTGGCCGACTACATTGCGGGAATGACCGATCGCTATGCGATTCTCGAACATCGCCGGCTGTTCGATCCGGGTGAACGGACGTGAGCGAGACACTCAAGAACGACTTGTTGCTGCGCGCCCTGCTGCGGGAACCGACGCCTCGCCGGCCGATTTGGCTGATGCGTCAGGCGGGCCGTTATTTGCCTGAGTACCGCGCAACGCGCGCGCGGGCCGGGAATAGTTTCCTGGCCATGTGCACCAATCCTGATATCGCCTGCGAAGTCACACTGCAGCCCGTCGATCGATATCCTCTGGACGCCGCCATTCTGTTCTCGGACATCCTCACGATTCCGCACGCGATGAACCTGGGGCTTGAATTCGAGGCTGGAGAGGGGCCTACATTCGAGCATCCGGTGCGCACCGCGGCGGATATCGCCAAACTCGGCGTGCCGGACCCGGGCCGGGAGCTCAGGTACGTGATCGACGCCGTGGCGCTGGTCCGTCGCGAATTGGGCGGCAGAGTACCGCTCATCGGTTTTGCAGGCAGTCCGTGGACAGTGGCGACCTACATGGTGGAAGGGGGCGGCAGCAAGACCTTCGGTCAGATCAAGCGCATGCTGTACGAAGCGCCGCGAGATCTTCATCGGCTGCTCGAAGTGCTGGCCAAGGCCACCATCCTGTACCTGAATGCGCAGATAGCCGCCGGGGCGCAGGCGGTGATGCTGTTCGATACTTGGGGCGGCGTGCTCACGCCGGCGCAATACGAGGAGTTCTCCCTGCGCTACATGGCCGAGGTGATCGACGCACTGACCCGCAAGGCGGCGGGCCGCCGGGTACCCAACATCGTGTTCACCAAGGGCGGCGGCGCCTGGGTCAAGAAAATCGCCGCCATCGGCTGCGACGCCGTCGGCATCGATTGGACCACGGACCTAGGGTGGGCGCGGCAGGCCGTCGACGGCCGTGTGGCGCTGCAGGGGAATCTGGACCCGGCGGCTCTGTTCGCAACGCCGGAGATCTTGCGCGCGGAAACTTTGCGGGTGCTGGAGAGCTACGGCGCAGGCGCCGGGCATGTGTTCAATTTGGGTCACGGCATTACTCCCGACGTCGACCCGGAGCGCGTCGCGGTGCTGGTCGACACCGTGCAGAACTACTCCGTCGGGTAGTACCTCGGCCCGGTGAGCGGCTCGCACGGCCTGGGGGGAGAGACAGCCGGAAGGCAACGGGGGGAGCAGTTGCCTTCCGGCTGTCTCTCCCCCCAGGCTGTTGGCGTCGGACCGCTCGACGGTCCGAGAGTAATGCCCGGCGGGGGAAGAAGCTGCAAGGCAACTGCTCCCCCCGTTGCCTTGCAGCTTCTTCCCCTGCCGGACAAACGCTACATCAACCGGCCACAATCTCCATGCCGAGGCACTACGCGTTCGCCGTAGTGGCGTGGGCGGCGGCGCGTAGTTCGTCGCGCAGCGCGCGGCGTAGGATCTTGCCGACATTGGTCTTGGGCAACTCGCTGCGAAAGTACACATGCCGCGGCACTTTGTAGCCCGTCAATTCGGTGCGGCAAAACGCTATCAAGGCTTCCGCGGTCAGGCTGGGATCCTTCTTGACCACGAATAGCGCGACCACTTCGCCGGAATTCTCGTCCGGCTGCGCGACTGCGGCGACTTCCAGCACGCCCGGGTGCTCGGCGGCGACGCTCTCGACCTCGTTCGGGTATACATTGAACCCGGACACCAGAATCATGTCCTTTTTTCTATCCTCGATATAGACGAAGCCGGCGGCGTCCATGCGGCCGATGTCGCCGGTGCGCAGCCAGTCGCCGAACATCACTTTCTCGGTCTCGTCCGGCCGATTCCAATAGCCGCGCATGACCTGAGGTCCGAACACGCAGATTTCCCCGATGCCGTTCACGGGCAGTTCCTTGCCGTCGTCGTCGCGGATCGAAATGTCGGTCGAGGGAATGGGCAGGCCGATGGACCCGTTGAAATCCACGCCGGTCGGATTGGCGGTGGCGACCGGTGAGGTTTCGGTCAATCCCCAGCCCTGGGTCACTATGCAACCCGTCACTCGCTTCCAACGGGCGGCCACTACTCCTTGCAGGGCCATGCCGCCGGCGAAGGTAACCCGCAGCGCGCTGAAGTCCACGGTCTCGAAGCCCGGCGTGTGCAGCAGCGCGTTGAAGAGCGTATTGACGCCGGTGATGAAATTGAACTTGTATTTTCTCAGTTCGGCCACGAACGCCTTGAAATCGCGCGGATTCGTGATCAGCACGTTGCGGGCGCCCAAGGGGAGAAAGGCCAGGCAATTGGTCGTGAGCGCGAAGATGTGGTACAGCGGCAGCGCGGTGACGACGACGCGCGCTTCATTGGTCTTCAGCGAGGGAGTTATCCAGGCGGAAGATTGCAGCACATTCGCGACCATGTTGCGGTGGGTGAGAACCGCGGCCTTGGAGACGCCGGTAGTGCCGCCGGTGTATTGCAGAAAGGCTATGTCGTCCCCGGCCAGCGGCACCGGTTCGAGCTTGAGTCCGAGACCGCTGCCCAAGGCGCTCTTGAACGTCGCCGTCCCCGGCATCTTCCATTCCGGAATCTGCTTCCGTACGTACTTCAGCACGAAATTCACGATGAAGCCGCGCGGGATTCCCAGCAGATCGCCGACTCGCGTGACGAGCACCTTCTTGAGATCCGTCCGCGGCAGAACTTGCTGCAGCACATGCACGAAGTTCTCGACGATGACGATGGCCTTCGCACCGGAGTCCTTCAGCTGATGCTCGAGTTCGCGGGCCGTGTAGAGGGGGTTGGTGTTGACGACCACCATGCCGGCACGCAGCGCACCGAACAGCGCGATCGGGTACTGCAGGATATTGGGCATCATCAAAGCGATACGATCACCCGGTACCAGACCGGACTTTTTCTGCAGCCAGGCCGCGAACGCTCGGCTGAGCGCGTCGAGCTGGACATAGCTCAAGGTCGCGCCCATGTTGGTGAACGCGGGCGAGTGTCCGTGAGCGGCGCACGCCTCCTCGAAAATATCCCGCAGCGAGGCGTATCGGTCGGGGTCGATGTCCGCCGGCACGCCGGGCGGGTATTGCTGCAACCAATTTCGATCCATAGTTTTTTCCGTGCGCTACGCGCATATTCCCACACGCTACGCGCATATTCTCATGCGCTACGCGCAACGTTAAACGGGGTCGAGGCGACCCCGTCTGATGGTTGCTCGCTGCGCGAGCAAAAAGAAACAATAAAACAGATCCGCGTGTATAGCATTCGGTGCCGATGCCAGCAATGTTGTAGTTCCGTGGCAATATTGTAGTTCAGCGGCAATGTTGCAGTTCCTCGGCAATGTTGGAGTTCCGCGGGAGTAGACTCGCACTCATGTGTATGGAGCTGCATCGTATGGAACTGCATTCATGAGGAATTGGCGTTGGGTCTTGATTGGCGCGTGTCTTGGGCTGTCGGGCTGCGTCATAGGCTACGGTCCCTGCCTGTTCCAGCAGCCGGTCAAGAACAACCTGACCGGGCGAGTTCACTTTCGGGACTATCAGGCTGCCGACGGCGTGGACAATGTGCCGGTGTTGGCGCTGGATCGGACTGCCTATATATACGCCCCGGCCCAGAGTCATCATTGCTTGCCGGCGAATGACGTGCAATTGGTCGGCGTGTCGGAATTTCCGCAAAACGTGATCGAGAATTCGCATGTCAGCGTCGATGGGGTCCTGTTTCAGGCGGGGTCCGGCCGCCAGCACACGCCGTTTGTGATGAAGGTGACTACGATTTTGCCCATCTCCGCCGGTCACTGAGCGCCAAGGTTCGACATTGGTTTTGAGCCGAATCGGACTACAATTGAAGGGTGCATCCGAAACAAACCAGGGAGTGAGCATCATGAAAAATACGACACTTGTCGGATTGCTGGCAGTGCCCTTGATGGTATTCAGTTTGGCGCTGCCCACGCGCGCAGCGGATTCGAGCGCCCCCACCACCTGCAAGGACGGTACGACTTCCACGGCTACGGGACGGGGCGCGTGCAGCGGGCACGGCGGCGTCCAAAAGGCCGCCAAAACCACTGCGGCGCCTGCGGCCGCCGCTCCCGAACCTTCGGCGTCGGGGACACCCACCACCTGCAAGGACGGCACGACTTCCACGGCCACCGGTCGCGGTGCGTGCAGCGGGCACGGCGGCGTCCAGAAGGCGTCGAAGAGCAAACCCGCGGCAGACGCGACTGGCGCTGCGCCGGCGGCGACCGC